>Ga0206106_100176_pt1 | contig 99038 bp, 66 predicted proteins | sample 1B1ome_FD_148677 | JGI IMG/M metagenome (GOLD analysis project Ga0206106, IMG submission 148677) | Enriched microbial communities from leaf-cutter ant dump, University of Wisconsin, Madison, United States - 1B110A | ecosystem: Environmental > Terrestrial > Nest > Insects nest > Nest dump | place...
GGGAGGGTTTATCTCCGTTAGGTTGGCGACCTTGGCGAGTTCGTCGTTGGGACTATTGCCACCAGAAGGGGGGCTACCGGCAGGTTCGTCGGAGAGGAAGGAGCCGACATCAAGGGAGACTTCCATGTCGGAGTCGCCGGAATTGCCGGAGCGGCGGGGGATCGCCGTTCCGACGAACCAGAGGAAAAGGGCGTTGAGGATCACCGAAACGCCCATGGGGGCGTTTTTCTGGGCATTCTCCTCGCATTTGCGGGCGAAAACGTCGGCCCTGCGGTTTTTGCCGCGTTTGTCCGAAAGGAACGCCAGCGCGGTGACGTAGGCGATCTGGTAGGTCATCCGGGAGGCGGTGCGGGCGACGGCATCAAAAAGGTTGCGTAGCAAGGCGGGGAGTCCCGGTGCCAGCGGTGAAGCCGGGGCTGCCGTCTTCTCTTTGACTCTCTTTTTGCCGGGCGAAGTCATCGGTTCATTCTCCGGCTTGTTCTTTTGAGCCGGATGGAATCAAGCAATCCGGCCAGAAAAGCAATCGGCAGCCACAGGACGTAACCAACCAGCCGGGCCAGATGGTAGATGATCTCAAGCGAGTTCCACGCGACCCAGAGCGCCACCAAAATGATCACAAATGAGGCTATATCAAGCATAGGGGACCAAGGTATGGTCAACCGTCAGCGGCTGTTTTAGCGGGTTTGTATTGGCGGAACAAATTCATTTTGACGAAGGCGTTTCCCGTCATGTGAGGAGGTCGGAACACTGTAAGGCAGACGGAACACCCGGAACAAGCAAAGAGTGGCAGGGTAGCCGCGTGAATCAGCGTTCCTGCCCCGAGCCACGCAAGGGCCGCAACCTATGGGGGGCGGCCTTGCGGAAGATGCGTCTTGAGCGGGGATGGAGTCAGGCGGAGACGGCCCGAAGGATGCAACGCGCCGGTTGGGATTGCGACCGGGTGGTTCTGGTCAAGATCGAGAGCGGCCAGCGAACGCTCTTGGATTACGAGGTCCACTTTCTCTTGAAGGTGCTCAAGTTTACATGGGCGGATTTGGTCGCAGAAAACACGGCAAAGCCGAAGGGGGCGGGGGACAAATCGGTGCCTCAGCCTCACGCATGAGGCATTGTTCGGCGGTTGGTTGGTTTCCGCCCGCGCCGCGAGGTGATCGGATCAGTTTAAATATTCTTCTTCCGCAGCCCAGCGTTCGTACATCCCCCGCTGCTCTTCTTCGGACTCGAAACCTTTCCAGATTTCTGAGGCAGTCGCCTTATCGAGCTTTCCGGTTGCAACCAAGGACTCAATCTGCGCGGCCATTTGATGGATGAGATATGCCTGCTCTTGCCCTTTGCGAACACCCCGCATTGTTTCATCCAAGGCTCCTGGAGTTACCCGTTTGTGCCAGTAGTTTTTCTCGATGGTTTCCAAGCTATCACCACTCCAAGCGGACACTTCTTGAATGGAATGATTACCCGAATTGCAAAGTCCTGAAATCCACGAATGTCTCATGGCGTGAGGAAAAAGGCTTGGGTAACCTGCTTTCTTCACGAAGTCAGAAAACGGTTTTCTGAAATCGTAGGTGCCAGCTTTGCTCCGGAGTTTGGTCGGGTTCCTCAAGCAATACTCCTCTGCTTTCACGCCTCTCAGAAACCTCTGCATAAAAGCTGCGAATTCTGCGGAAAGCGGGATGTCCCGTGTTTCAGAATCCTTCACGGCGAAGGGCCTTTCTCCAAACTCATCGACGCGAGGAACTCGAAGGATACCGCGTTTCAGGTGAAACCACTCTGACCGAGCGTGCATGATTTCGCCACGCCTCAAACCAGCATGGAATCCACAAAACAGGACAAAACGTAAACGGTCATTCGGGGCGTCTGCAATGAGCTTATTCCCTTCGACGATTGAGATGACCACTTCCCGCCTCTCCAGTTTCCGTTTCTCGGGAAGTTGAATGCGGCCCGGATAAATACCAACGTGATCAAAAAAGGCCAAAATTTGAGCCATCGTCGTTCTGGCGCTGGCATTCGAGTTCTTGGCATAGAGATCACGGTAGTCTTCCAGTTGCTTCTTTGTGACCTGCTGAGGAGCATTCGTTTTCGACCACTTCGCGAACTTCACCAGACAAGATCGCACTTTCGGCACAGTTCCCGGTCGGAAAGTACGCCACGTTTTGCCCTGAAAGCTCGCGGGTCGCTCCTGACATTGCTTTTCGTGGAGATATTTATCGATGGCCTTCGTCCAACCAAAATCCGGATCCCCTTCTCTGGATTTTGGAGGTTGCCCCCGAAGGGTCTTCGCGATCTCAATGGCTTCCGTGAAGTCGCGGGTGTGGAGAGGGACGCGAACCTGTACGCCTTGGTAGTTGTAGCGGAGCCAAAGTCCCGGCTTTCCTGACTTCCGGTAGATGCCTTTCTCCTCGGGTCTCTGTTTTGGCTTTTTCATTTTTGGAGGGGTGCTGGTTTTAGGGGTGCTAAATTTCTAAGTCCTCCTGAGCGTAAACGCAATTCAAATTTCCAAGAAATGTCAGGAAACCCTTTATTTATCAGGCTTATAGAATTTAAGCATCTGACTACGGATCAGAAGGTTTTAGGTTCGAATCCTAACGGGTGCACCACGGATGGAAAATGGTGGTGTGCTAAAGAAGTGATCGCGGAAAATCCTGGAGAACCCCGGAAGCTCGTCCGCGTGGATCGACCACGTGATTGAACAGAAGACCCGGGCGTCAAAGCTCGACGACAGTGCCGCGGATTCCCTAAAACCACGGTAACCCCAATAATTCAGGAAGAAATTTTATGAAACCGACACACCCCCCTCTTCAGTGCAAAACGTGCGAACAAGGAACGCTCGTCAAATGCAAGAAATATAGGATGAGCGCACCGGTAGTAGCTATCGGATATATTCTCTTGATTCCATGCGTCCTTGGTATGCTGTTCGGATTTTTGATGTTGTTTGCGACGGGTTCCGCATCTAGCAACGTTTCCCAAGAGATCGACCAAGAGGCGCGTTCAGAGCTTTCAGCGGCAGGGGTTCCGAAGGATGTAACGGAAAGAGTATTGAAAGGCGGGAAAATCCCCGACTCGATAATGCAAAGCTTAACCAGCGAACAGCAACAGGCCATTGAGACCACACGGCTGAAAATTTCCGGGGGAAAGATCGGGGCTGGAGCAGGGGTTGCAATAGCTGGGGGATTCTCCCTTGTGGTCATCGTGATGTCGTTTGTGGGTGGGCTCCTTGGCTGGCTATTGGTGATGAAGAAAAAAGTGCTTCAATGCACAACGTGCGAAACTGTTATTGCGGCTTCTTAGTTCTTGGGAGCCTACGGGTTTCGCAGATTTTCGGGGTTATGACCCCTCTTTGACGTTTCGGGGACAGTTGGGGATAAACTTTGGAAAAAGTTTTTAAAATTCAAGAGTGGTTCCGGCATTCTTTTCGCGGAGGAGCAAGACGAGCAAACTTCTGGAAAAGCTGATGAGCGGGACTGCGGATGCGAATTTCGCTTTCGATGATCTGTCTCTCCTCCTTCAAAATCTCGGCTACACGATGCGGAAGACCGGCGGCAGCCACGTCATTTTCCAGAAGGTGACAGCTTCTTGAACATCCAGAATCAGGGCGGGAAGGCCAAGGCTTACCAAGTCCGGCAGGTCGGGGCGATTCGGCTTGATCGCCCCCGGGCGGGCTTGCCAATCTTGAAGCGATCTCCTGAAAGCGGGGGATCGCTCGAATTTTGCGATTCGCGCGTAAGGGATTCTTGCGTCCGTTACTTTTCGGGCGGAATCGCCCGCAAACCCAAGTAAATACTTGGCTGCCTTACTAGGACTCGAACCTAGACAAACAGATCCAGAATCTGCTGTGCTACCATTACACCATAAGGCAACGGAACTTCCCCGCGGGCTCCGGAAGGAGCGCGGGCGGGAGAGAACTTCTAGGGCAGAACCGCTGCCGGTGCAACCTCAAAAGGCCGGAAAAACTCTTTTTCTTTTCGCCAAACCCGAAAAACGGCAGGCGAAAGAGACGGACCACCCCCGGGGTTTCCGCCCCCCTCACTTCCCCAGGGGGCGGGTGACATTCACTCCCTCAGGCGGCGTGAATTCAAAAACCGAGGCGGGCAGTTTGCCACGGCGGGTTCCTTTGTAATCGGTCACCACCTCGTCCCCCTTTGGCAGGGTCAGCGCCGTCCGGTAAACGTTCAGGTCCTGGTCAAAATAGACGGTCAGGCTCTGGACGATCCGCTTGAGGTTGCTCTTTTTCGGCGAAAGCGTCATCCGATACCCCCCCTTTTCCGGATACGCCTCCAGATTGTAAAACGCTTCCACCCGGCTGAAATTCAGCCCCGCCGTCAACGCCGCCATCGCGTCGTCAAACATCGCCCGCTGCCCCAGCGTGTACAGCTCCGCTTCCTTGAAGTTCGGATAGTAAAGCCAGAGCACCTTGCCATTGCTCACCGTCAGGCTCGGGCTCGTCCCGCCGACCTCCCGCCGAAACCGGTTGGGAATGTCAAACTGGATGGTTCCCCTGCTCTCCAACGGCTTTTTCAAAAGCCGGCTGCGCCGCTTTTCCGTAAAACTGGCCTCAATGGAAGGATACTTTTCCTTGATCGCCTCCAGCCGCTCAAGCAACTTCCCGCGCGCTTCCCGGCTCAACGCCGCTCCGGCCACCTCCCCGGCCTTTGCGGTCCCGGCCCGACTCTGATCCGGCCCGGCATCCGGTGCGGCCGGGGCAAAGGGGATGAACGAGAGCGTGAAAAAGCTAAGCGTGGCTGCCAACAGGCATGTTTTTCCAGATCGGGACATAATTAAACCATTGTTCAGGATGTTGACGGATGACGGATTCAAAATTCAGGGCGATCTCCTGGGTGTTGCGCTCCAGATTCTCCTGCCGCTCCCCTTCCGGGTCCAGCGCGATCGGCTCCCGCGTGAAGGCCAGGTAATCCCCGCCTTCCTCCCCCTGCACGACGAACGCCGGGATCACCACCGCCCCCGTGTGCCGCCAAAGGAGCACCGGCGCGGATGAAAACGCCGTGGTGCGCCCGAAAAACTCGACCGGCACCCCCGTCTCGCCATAAGGCCGGTCCACCAGCATGCAGACGATCTCGTTGCGCTTGAGCGCCGCGATCATCTCCACAAAGGAAAACGGGTCCGCCCCCACGGCGATGGTCCGGATCCCGAGCCGCCGCCGGTTCGCATCGCGCATCCGGGTCAACTCCCCCGTCGGTTCCGGCAGGGTCACGACATTGATCGGCCAGCGGTCCAGCGCCAGCAACGCCCCACCCAGCTCCCAGTTCCCGAGATGCGCGGTCACGAGGATCACCCCCCGCCCCCGCTCCAGCCCGGCCCGCAGATGCTCCAGCCCGTCCCAACGCCGCACCAGCGCCCGGATCGCTTCCGGCTCCGATCCCGCACAATAAAAATAATCCCCCAGCATCCGCCCGAAGTTCCGGAAATTCGCGCGGCAAAGGCGATCAAGCCCGGAGCCGTTCCCGCCGGTCACCTGCCCGAGATTCCTGCGGGCCGCCCGGCGCGGCTCCCCCCCTCCGAGATACCCCGCCAGCCCCAGCATCCCGCCGATCCCCCGGCACCAGCCGCGCGGCAACACGCGCCCCGCCGTGTACCCAAGGGAAAACCCGACATGGTTGTAGGCCGGTTTCATCGCCCCCGCCTCCAGAGATAGGCCGGAAGCACGAGAAAAAACGTGGAAAAGAGGCAGCACGCCACCCCGAGCGCGCAGATCAACCCAAGGCTCTTGAGCGCCGGATGCGTCGCCAGCACCAGCGACCCAAACCCGGCAATGGTCGTCACACCGCTCAGGAAGATCGGCTTGATCACCGTGGCCAGTTCCTCCGCCCCCGTGCGGCTGCGCACCGCCAGCACGGTATAAATCCCGTAATCCACGCCGATCCCGAGCACCAGCGGGAACCCGAGCACGTTGAAGAGATTGAGCGGAATCCCCGTGAGCTTGAGCCCCGCGATCATCATCCCGACGCTCAAGGCCAGACTCCCCAGCAACACCAGCAGCGGCACCACCGCCCGGTACAGAAACGCCAGCACCAGCGTGATCACCCCGAGCATCAGGAGGCTGAGCACCATCAGCCGCGTCTTCGCCCATGGGACCAGATCGGCCATCACGTAGCTCCATCCCGTCAGCCGGGCTTCCACTCCTCCCCCCAGCACCGCTTCGCGCAACTGCGCCTGCTCCTGCGCGGAGGCGAGCGTCTTGTTCGGGAAAAGATAGGCGACGCCGACGTTGGGCACGGTGGAAAGGAACCGGTCGAGCACGAAGATCCAACTGGAGGAGGCGGGCAGCGTCTGCCGCCAGTTGACGGGGCTGCGGTCCCCCCGGCTCAAGGTTTCGAGCGCGCGGATCAACCCGAAGGCGGCTTCGAATGATTCCCGGGCAAACCCTTCGTGGTCGAGCCCCCGGGCAAACGCCTCGCGCACCGCGCCGAAATCCATACCGTGAAGCCGCCGCGCGTTGGCGTCCACCCGCTCCGGGTCGAGCACGAACGCCGCGGGCGTCGTCGCCTTGCCGATCAACCCTTCCTCCTGGGCGTGTTGCCACCGCTTGCGCGCCGTGTCCCACTGCCGGTAAAACTGCTCCGCGTCCCCCGTCTGGATAAAGGCGAGCACCGGCTCCACCCCGGCGGCGGGGAGCTTTTCGGTGATCTTGCGCAGGGCAAACCCGGCGCGGCTCCCGGCGGGCTCCAGCGATTTCGGGTCGGACTCCACGGTGACCCGCCCCACCGGCGCGTAGGCGTAGAGATTCAGAAGCACGAGCGCCGCCACGCCGAAGAGGAGCGCGGGCTTCGGGTTGCGGCAAAGGCGGTCAAGGTAATGGCGCGTGGCGATAAAGATAAAATCGGGGCCGGAAGCCTGGTGCGCCCCTCCCACGAGCACAAAAAAGAGGGTCATCATCAACCCCGCCGCCAGCATCACCCCGAGGCCGATCAGCGTGCCGAGCTGGATGAACCCCGGCGAACCGCTCAGGAGCAGCGTGCCGAAGGCACACGCCGCGGTGGCCGCCCCGAAGAAAATCCCCCGGCCCAGCAGCTTCACGGTCTGGAGCGCCGCCTCCTGATGCGCCACCCCCTGTGTGCGCAGCGTCTGGTAGGTGCCGTAAAAGATCATGCCGAAATCGACACTGATGCCGATCATGATCGCGCACACCCCCATGGTGATCACGTTGAGTTCCTCAAAGATCAGCACGCCGCTGGCCACCGCGCCGACACAACAGAGGGCCAGCACACAGAAGATCGCCAGCAACGGCCGCAGCCGCCGGAAGGCAAGGGAGAAAATCCCGGCGATAAAGGCAACCGAACCGGCCACCGTCCAGAGGATATCGTCCTTCATCCCGAGCGACATCTCCGCCACGTACGCCGTCCGCCCGGTCACGAGCACCTGCGGGGCCGCCCCCTCCCAATCCGCCCGCACGCGGGCCGCGAAATCGTCCACCTTGCGCATCATCGCCTGGCACGTCTCCGCGTCCAGCCCGTCCTGATTGGTCACCGCGATCGCCACCCGCAGCGTCCCGTCCGGCGAGGCGAGCGGACGGCCCGCATCCGGCGAAAAGGACGAAGCGAGCGGTTTCATCGCCGGGATCACCACGCCGAGCGGGTCGAACTGCAGCTCCATCTCCGCCCGGGGCGAACCGGCCTCGATCTCCGCGCGCTTGCGGGCGAGCCGGGTGGCCAGCGCCTCGGGCTCCAGATGCCGGAGCGCCTCCGCGAAATCGGCCTCCGGAAGATTGAGCAGCAGCGGCACCGCCAGAAGCTGGATCTCCTCCACGCCGCGCTCGGTCTCCATCGGCGAGCGGTCCATCACCCGCACCACCCACGGCTCCTTCCGCAGCGCTTCGCCGAAATGCTCCGCGAACCCGTCCAGATCGCTCCCTCCCGTCTCGTCCCAAAGGGCGAAGGTGATCTCGTTGGCCTGGGAGAACGCCTGATCGTAAAGCTTGAGCGCCGCCACGGAATCAAACTCCTGGGGCAGCAGGTTGAGGACGTTCGAATCGATCCGCCCCCGGGTGACGATCACCCCGATCGCCAGCGCCGCCAGAAGCAGGGCGACGATCACGGTTGCGACCGGGCGTCGCAGGGCGGTGCGGGTGAACCGGGTTTCCAGACTCATCGTGAAAAAGACAGCCAGTGAGCCCCAAAACGGCCCGTCTGTCACGGCTGTTTTCGTTTTTACCGGGGAGCCGGGGGGAAAACCGCCTCCCGGCTGACCGGCTGGAGGTGGCAGACGGGAACCTACCCGGACTCCCGCAGGGATTCCCGCGCCGCCATGGCGTCCCGCGCGATCTGGGTGCGGAGCGCCTCCAGGCCCGCGAACTTCCGCTCCGGGCGCAGGAAGCGGTGAAAGAAGACCTCCACGTGGCGCTCGTACAGATCGCCCTCGAAATCGAAGAGGTGCAGCTCCAGCAACCGCTCGCCGCCGGTGTGGCGGACGGTCGGGCGCACGCCGATGTTCACCACGCCGCCGCGCCGGGCGCCCTCCCCCTCCAGCACGGCTTCCACGGCGTAAACGCCGTCGGGGGGAAACTGCTCGTTGTGCGTGCGGAGGTTGGCGGTCGGAAAGCCGAGCGTGTGCCCGAGCCGCACGCCCCGCGTCACCGTTCCGAAAATCGAGAACTGCCGCCCGAGCATCCGGCCCGCCCGGCGCAGGTCCCCCTCCTCCACACAGGCGCGGACGCGCGTGCTGCTGACGATCTCCCCGTCCTGCTCCACGGCGGGCAGGCCGATCTCGTCGAACCCGAGCCGGTCGCCCATGAGCCGGAGCAGTTCCAGATTCCCCTTGCGCCCCTTGCCGAACGACCAGGTGTAGCCGACACAGATCTCCCGCAGCGGGCGGGCCGCCGCGTGCAGTTCATGGACGAAAGCCTCCGGCGGCATGGCGGCGAAGGCGATGTCAAACGGGATCACCAGCAACGTTTTCACCCCGAGGCGTTCGAGCAGGAGCCGTTTGTGCCGCGTGGAAGTCAGCAGGCGCGGAGCCTGTTGCGGGCGGAGCACCCGGATCGGGTGGGGATCGAAGGTCACCACCACGGCGCTCCCCCCCAGCCGCGCGGCGTCCTCCAGTGCCCGGCGGATCACGCTCTGGTGGCCGAGGTGCACCCCGTCGAAGACACCGATCGCCAGACAGACCGGCCCGGGAATGGCGGCCAGTTCGGCAATCGAATGAAGCACCTGCATGGTGAAATGAAGCGCAGACGGCGGCAACGGCGGTGGCCGCGAGCCCGGTTAAGCTCCGCGCATCCGGGAAACCTCCGGCAGGGAAAGAATTCGGGAGCGGAGTTCCGAGGCCGGTTTCTCGAAAAGCTCCTCCACCGTCACCGCCCGCTCCAGCGTGAAGCGGCCCGACTGCGTGCGGCGCAGATTCTTGAGGTGCGCCCCGCAACCGATCGCGTTGCCGATGTCGTAGGCGTAGGTGCGGACATAGAACCCCTTGGAGCAGACCACGCGAAATTCCACGTCCGGCGGCGCAATGGAACGGATTTCATGGGCAAAGACATGCACGAAGCGCGGTTCCCGCTCCACCGTCTTCCCCTGCCGCGCCAGCTTGTAGAGCGGCACCCCGTCTTTCTTGATGGCGGAAACCATCGGGGGCATCTGGTAAAAATCGCCGTCGAAACGGGCAAACGCCGCTTCGAGCTTCTCCCGGGTGAGTTCCGGCACGGGGCGGGTCTCCACCACCTGCCCGTCGGCGTCCTGGCTGTCGGTCGTCACCCCGAAGGTCATTGTGCCGATGTACTCCTTGTCCTCGCTCATGAGAAGATCCTGAATCTTCGTCCCCCGGCCGATGACGAGGATGAGCAGCCCGGTGGCAAGCGGGTCGAGCGTGCCGCAGTGGCCCACTTTTTTGACGTTGAGCTTCTTCCGGACAATGGCCACCACGTCGTGTGAGGTCATTCCCGGGGCTTTATCGACGAGGAGAACCCCGTCAAGACTGGTTAATGGCATGACAGATCGCATCGAGAACCTGGGTTTGCGCCGTCTCCAGGCCGCCACCGAGGCGGGCCCCGGCGGCCAGCGTGTGGCCGCCGCCTCCGAAGAGGGCGCAGATTTGACAAACATCGTACCGGGGGTCTTTGGAACGCATGGAGACGCGGACTTTCCCTTCCGGGAGTTCCTCGAAAAAGACGGCGACGAGCACCCCTTCCATCGCCCGCAGGTGGTCGATGAGCCCCTCGTTGTCCTCCGGGGTGACGCCGAGCCGCTCCGCTTCCGCGAGGCTCAGGGCAAAGCTCGCCACCCGCTCCCCGCAGTCAAAGCGCAGGACGTTGAGGAGCGAGCGGAGCAGTTCGAGCCGGCGGCGGGGGTAGGTCTGGTAAAGCTGCTCGGAGATCCGCCCGATATCGACCCCCAGCCGCACCAGGTCGGCGGCGATCTCCAGCGTCCGCGCCGTGGTGTTCGAGTACTGGAAGGAGCCGGTATCGGTCGAGATCGCGGCGAAGAGGTTTTCCGCGATGGCGGGGGTGATCGTCAGCCCCCCTTCGCGCAGGAGTTCGTAGACGATCTGCCCGGCGGCGGGGGCGCTCGGGTCGATGTGGACCAGATCGCCGTAGCCGGGGTTGGAGACGTGGTGGTCGATGTTGATCCAGAGACCAACGTCGCCCAAGGCCCGGAGCCCGTCCCCGAGCCGGTCGCGCGCGGCGGTGTCGAGGGCGATGGCGACATCGAAATCGCGCCGTTCGCCCACCGGGGGGCGGGTGATCCGCTCCGCCCCGGGCAGGAAACGGAGCTTCTCCAGCCCGCCGTCGTGATTCCAGAAGGTGACTTCCTTGCCGAGCGCCTCCAGCGCCAGCCCCATCGCCAGCGTGCAGCCGATCGCGTCGCCGTCCGGGCGCAGGTGGCTCATCACCACGAAACGGCGGGGTTCACGCAGGGCGTCGGCGATACGGGCGAGCGGGGTGTTCATCAGGTGCGGGCGGTTGAGCGATTGGGTGGTTTTCAGCGGCTCCCGGAATCCCCGGACTCTTCGGGCGATTCCGGCTCCTCCCCATCATCGGGCAGCGCGTCGGCATCCGTTGTTTCGGGGATGTCGAGGCTCTGGAGGATGTCGATCACTCGCGTGCCGCGCTCGATGGCTTCATCGAGCTTGAAGTGAAGATGCGGGGTGTACTTGAGGACCACGCGCCGGGCCAGCCCGGCCTGAAGCTCCTTGCGGTGGTTCTGGAGCTGGTTGATCACCGCGCGGGCCTCCTGCAACGGGTCCTGCTCCGCCCCGCCCAGCACGCTGATGTAGACATGGGCGTGGCGCAGGTCCGGCGTGATATCGACCTGCTGCACGGTGACCAGCGAGGTAAAGACCAGTTCCCGACCGATCATCTCGCCCAGTTCCCGCTTGAGGAGTTCACTGACACGTTTGAGACGAAGACTCATGGGATGAAAATAGGGATGGGGGAGGGCGGCGATCCCTCCCGGTTCCGCGCCGATGGTTCCTTTGCCGGAGCGAGGGACTCCGGGGGCTTACAACACCTGTTTGAACTTGTCCAGCTGGTAACACTCGATGATGTCCCCCACCTCGTACTCGTTGTACTCGGCGAGCTTGATCCCGCATTCGAGCCCGGAGCGGACTTCCTTCACATCTTCGTGGAACCGGCGCAGGGTGCCGATGCCGCCGTCGAAGACCGCCTGCCGCTTGCGCAGCACCCGGGCGCGGGCCGTGCGGGAGATGCGCCCGTTGGTGACGGCGCACCCGGCGACCACCCCGCGGGTCATCGGGAAGAGCTGCTTCACCTCCGCGTGGCCGAGGACGGTTTCGCGCAGTTCGGGCTCCAGCAACCCGGCCATCGCCTCCTTCACCTGGTCGATGAGTTCGTAGATGATCGAGTAAAGCTTGATCTGCACCCCCTCGCGCCGGGCGGCGGCGGCGGCGGTGTTTTCCACCTTCACGCCGAAGCCGATGACGATCGCATCCGAGGCGGTGGCGAGCAGGGCGTCGGATTCCGTCACGGGCCCGACCCCGGAGTGGATGATCTCCAGGTTGACCTTCTTGCTCTTGATCTCCTTGAGTTCGGTGATCAGCGCTTCCACGGAGCCTTGCGCATCCCCCTTGAGGATGATGTGGAGCACCTTCCGGGCGTCCGGGCCGACGTTGGCAAAGAGGCTCTCAAGCGTCGCGCGGGTTTTCGGCACCCGCAGCTTGTCGGCGCGCTGTTCGGCCAGCCGTTCGTCGCTGAGCGCCTTGGCCGCCTTTTCGCTCTCCATGACGAGAAGTTCATCGCCCGCCTTCGGCAGACCGGAGAAGCCGAGCACCTGCACCGGGATGGAGGGGCCCGCCTCGCGGACGTTCTTCCCCTTGTCGTCGATGAGGCTCTTGACCTTGCCCGAGTAATTGCCGCAGATGAACGCCTGCCCGATCTTGAGCGTCCCCATCCGGACGAGGATCGTGGCCGTGGGGCCGCGCCCCGCTTCCACCCGGGCTTCCACCACGGTGCCGCGCGGGCTGACCGTCGGGCTCGCCTGAAGCTCCAGCACCTCGGCCTGGAGCAGGATCATGTCGAGCAGGTTGTCGATGCCGGTCCCCTTGATGGCGGAGACGGGGCAGACAATCGTGTCGCCGCCCCAGTCCTCGGGGTTGAGCCCCTGTTCCTGAAGCTGGCTCTTGACGCGGTCCACGTTGGCGGCGGGAAGGTCCACCTTGTTCACCGCCACGATGATCGGCACCTTGGCCGCCTTCGCGTGGTTGATCGCCTCGATCGTCTGGGGCATCACCCCGTCGTTGGCGGCCACCACGAGCACGACGATATCCGTCACGTTCGCGCCGCGGGCCCGCATGGCGGTGAAGGCGGCGTGGCCCGGGGTGTCGAGCACGGTGATCGGCTGGCCGTTGTACTCCACCGTGTAGGCCCCGATGTGCTGGGTGATCCCCCCGGCTTCGCCCACGGCCACGCGCGTCTTGCGCACCGCGTCCATGAGGGAGGTCTTGCCGTGGTCCACATGGCCCATGAAGGTGACGATCGGCGCGCGGGTCTTGAGTTCGTCCTCCTTGGGAGGGGGCGGCGGCTTGGGAGCCTCCACCGGCACTTCCACCTTGTGAACGCCCGCGCCGCGCTCACGCCGTTCCTTCTCGAAGGTGAACCCGTGGCGCTTGCAGACGGAGGCGGCCACCTCCGGGTCGATCGCGTGGTTGATTGCCGCGAAAATGTTCATCTCCATGAGTTCGGAGATGAGCTGGAACGGCTTGAGGCCGAGCTGCGTCGCCAGTTCCTTGACGATGATCGGCGGCTTGATGTGAATGGTCTTCTCGTCCGGGGCGGATTCGGGCGTCCCGGCGGTCGTGTCGGTCCCGCCGGTCTCCGTCAGGGTGTCGGCGGCGGCGGCGGCATCGTCCGGCGCGGGCGTCGGCTCGATCTCCTCGGGCTCCGGCTCCACCGGCGGCTTGGGCCGCTCGGGGGCGAGAATCTTCGAGATGGGCGGCAGCGCGGAGAACCCGGCGGAGCGGGCGGGCCGCTGGCGGCGGACCGGCTTGTCCGTATCAATGAGCGATACCGTCTCCTGCGGGGCCGGCTTGGGCGGCAGCGGCTTGGCGGCGGGCGGCTCGGAAGGGGGGGCGGGCCTGGAGGTTCTGGATTTAGCGGGAGGCGTCCCCGAGGATCTGGCGGCAGCGCCGGTCGCTCTGCCTTCCGATGGTTTGCGGGATGCAGAGCGTTTCGAGCCGGGTGAATTGGGATTGGGTCGGGATGCCATTCTTGAAATCTGAAATTGGTGCGGGATTCATGGTTCCATCGTGCCGTTGATAATGGAAGTCCAAACGACGGAGGGGGCTAAATCGCCACCTTCTGGTATTCCGCCTGGGCGACGTCGTGGATGGCCTGCGCCTGCTCGGGAGAGACGCCAATGGCTTCCACAATGTCTTCCGGGTCGGCTCCGACAATGACTTCCAGGCTGTTCATGCCCGCGGAAATAAGCTGCTTTGCGATGGATTCGTCGATCTGGAGGGAGGCCGCCAGGGACTGGACGGCCTTGGCGACGTTCTGGGCGAAGACTTCTTTCGCGGTTTCGTCGCGTTCAATGTTGATCTCCCAGCCGATGAGGCGGGAGGTGAGTCGGGCGTTCTGGCCGCGCTTGCCGATGGCCAGGGAAAGCTGGTCTTCATCCACGCGGATCTGGATCGCCTTTTTGGCTTCGTCGAGGGTGACGCTCTTGATCTTCGCCGGTTTGAGGGCCTCCAGCACGAATTCCTTCGGGTCTTCGCTCCAGCGGATGATGTCCACCTTCTCGTTGTTGAGTTCGCGCACGATGTTCTTGACCCGGGAACCGCGCATGCCGACGCATGCCCCCACCGGGTCCACCTTTTCGTTGGCGCTGTAGACGGCGATCTTCGTCCGGTAACCGGCCTCGCGGGCGATCCCGCGGATTTCCACCGTCTGGTCCGCGATCTCGCTCACCTCCGTCTCGAAGAGGCGGCGCACGAAGTTCGGGTGGCTGCGCGAAAGGATGATCTCCGGCCCGCGGGAACCGTTTTCCACGGCCACCACGTAGGCGCGCAGGCGGTCCCCCACGCTGTAATCCTCCGTCTGCACCCGCTCGCGCGAGGGCATCACGGCCTCGAACCGGCCGAGGTCCACGATCACGTCGGAGCGCTCGAAGCGGCGTACGGTGCCGTTGACGATCTCCCCGGCCCGGTCCTTGAACTCGTCGTAAATGATCTCTTTTTCCGCGAGGCGGATGCGCTGCATCATCGCCTGCTTGGCGGTCTGGGCGGCGATGCGGCCGAAGTTGCGCGGTGTCACCTCCACCTCCACCGAATCGCCGATCTGGACGTCCGGCCTGAGGGCGCGCGCCTTGGCAAGGGCGATTTCGTCGTGGCTGTTGGTGACCGTTTCGACGACGATCAGGCTCGCCAGCGCCCGGATTTCGCCCGTGCGCGCGTCAATGTCGATCCGCAGCTCGCGCGCGGGACCAATGGCCTTTTTCGACGCGGAGAGAAGGGCGTTCTGCACGGCCTCGATGAGCACCTCGCGCTTGATGCCTTTCTCACGCTCGAAATAATCCAGTCCTGAAATGAGATCGCTGTTCATAAAGTGGGTAAGATACCCGCAGACAAAAAAGAGTGGGGGTTGAGGCCCACTCACATGCATACGGACAACCTTTGCTAACCTTACGTTTGACGGGTGCGGGCGTCAAGCGGAGAGAACGGAATTCGCCGCGACAACAACACCAGCCGCATTTTCTCCATTCCGAAGAAGGGAGAAGAGGCGGTAAGCCGTGCGATGAAGTCGATTGGCCTGGGGGTCAGGGGAAACTCAATCAGGGAAACCCCGGTCTGTCAAGGGAAAAGCCCGCGCAGCCGCTTGGCCTCCACCACCTTCGAGATGCCGAGCACCAGCGCCGCGCTCCGGTGGTCGATCCCCCGCGTGCGCGCCTCCCGGAGCACCTGGTCGAACGCCTGCCCGAGGAGCCGGTAGAGCCGGTCGAAAATCTCCGCCTCGCTCCAGAAAAACGTCTGGAGATTCTGCACCCACTCGAAGTAGCTCACGATGACGCCGCCGGAGTTGCAGAGAATGTCCGGGATCACGAAAACATCGTCGCGTTCGCGCAGGATGGCATCCGCCTCCACGGTGGTGGGGCCGTTGGCGGCCTCCGCGAGGATGCGGCAGCGGAGCTTCCCGGCGTTCTCCTCCGTGATCACCCGTTCGAGCGCCGCCGGGATGAGCGCCTCGCACGGCTGGACGAGGAGTTCCGCGTTGGAGATCGCATCGCCCTCGGTGAACCCTGCGAGGGTGGTGGAACGGGCGAAATGATCGCGCAAGGCGTGGATCGGGATGCCCCGCTCATTGATGAAGCCGCCGGTGTGATCGCTCACGCCGACGATCCGGTAGCCGAGTTTGCCCAGGCTGTAGGCGGCGAAACTGCCGACATTGCCGAACCCCTGAAGGATGATGCGGCTATCGGTCGGGAGCTTGAGCAGGTCGATCGCCCGGCTGGTGAGAAAGGCGACCCCGCGCCCGGTCGCCTCCCGCCGCCCGAGCGAGCCGCCGATGGCAACCGGCTTGCCGGTGACGATGCTGGGGACCGAGTGCCCCACCTGGGCGGAATACGTATCCATCATCCACGCCATCGTCTGCTCGCTGGTCCCCATGTCGGGGGCCATCACGTCGGTGTGCGGGCCGATGAAGGGGATCATCTCCGCGGTGTAACGGCGGGTGAGGCGTTCGAGTTCGGCGGGGCTCATCGTGTGCGGATCGCAGGCGATCCCGCCCTTGGCGCCGCCGTAGGGGAGACCGGCGAGCGCGCATTTCCAGCTCATCCACATCGCGAGCGCGGCCACTTCGCCCCGGTCCACGTCCGGGTGGTAGCGCAGCCCGCCCTTCGTCGGCCCGAGGGTGAGGTGATGCTGCACCCGGTGGCCTTCGAGCACGGAGACATCGCCGTTATCGAGCTCGAAAGGGATCGCGACCGTGATCAGCCGCTTGGGCCACTTGACCCGTTCCCGGTAGAGGTGAGGAATCTCCAGATAATCGGCCACCGCCTCAAACTGCTGGCTGGCCATCTGGAAGGCGGGACTCCGCAGCAGGTCTTTCATAGAGCGGTCATCATGCCGCTGCCTGCGCGTGGAAGCAAGCCCGGGCTGGCCGGAGCCGTTTCGCTTCAGGTGGTGTTTACGGATTCGCCGTGAACGCGACCTACCGGCTATACTGCGCGCTCTTCCATTTCCGGTTCCGCTTCGGGTTCATCTCGTCGATCCGTTCGTTCTCGACTTCATAGACCCAGATCGGGATTTCCCGGTTGTTTTCGATGATGACATCCCGGCGGACGGGGACCAGCCCGGTCGGGAGCCTCTCCTCCAGCTTGAGGAGGGGGCTCCAGTCGAGCCGGGCGATGATCTGGCGAAACTGGTGTTCATCGACGTGACGGCCCTCGATCTGGATGACCAGCCGGCGGTCCGGATCGCTCTCGAAGAGGAAGCGGGCGGTGTATTTGCGGAACCGTCCTTTCAACGCGCCGATCTGGAACCACCGGTTTTCCGGCCTGGCCTTGTCGGGCGGCTCCACCGCAAGGGTTGCGGATTGGCGCGATCCCCGGTCGAGCGCGATGATGCGGATGAGCGGCGGGGGCGGAATCTCTTCCGTGGCCGGGTTCAGGCGGGCCGCCGCTTCCGGCTCCGGGGGCGGGAGTTCGTAGCGGCGGATCGCCGTGGTGTTCGGGGTGCCGGTGACGGAAAGGATCGTCTGCGCCTTCGACTCCAGCCGTTTCCACTCCGGCGGAGCGGCGGGGAAGGCCTTGAGCAGATCGGCGGGGGCAACGGTATGGAGGAGCTTCTCCTGGGCGTGGAGCGGCTGGAGCAGCCCCATCGCCCCCATCGCCATGGCGATCAGGAAGAAGAGGCGGCGGGCGGGGTGGGAGTCAGTAAACATTCCGGTAGCTTGAAATATCAATCCGCTGCGGGAGCAGCCAGTCATCTTCGGTATTGGGACGCTGGTCCGCCCCCATCGGCGATTTATGGCCATCCCGGTCGGCGGGATCGTAGGCATTGTACCGGGTGGCGTCGTAGCCTCCGGTGTTGAATTCGCCCCGCCGGTAGAAGGGGTAGCTCTTATTGGAGACGGAATCCGATTCGCCGAAGTAGTAGCCGTTGGGGCCGCCATCCGGCCGGCGGCTCAGGGTGACCTCGGAGCGCTGGGTCGCCATCGGGACGATCCGCCCGTTCGGGAGACGGCGGACGGACTCCGCAACGACAAAGACCCGGTAGTCGTCGCATTGTGTGGTCACGATGTCGGCGAGATCGCGCGGGAGGGCTTCCCGCTCGTATTCGTTGCCGGTATCCGCAATGCCTGCGATGTCACAAATCTGCCCGTTATAGACGAAAAGATCGGTCGGGAGCCCCGGGGTCGCCGGGCCATCGGCGATGTTGGCCGCCAGCGCCTTGCCGTTGCCCACCCGCCCGCCCAGCAACGCCTCCAGCGGGCGGGTCCGCTTGATGCCGAAGGGGTAAAGCGTGGCGTTGAGGTTGAGCTTGCCGTCCGTCTGGTTGGCGAGGCTCCGGTCAAAGGGGACGTACATCAGGTTCCAGAGCAGCCAGTCCGGCGGAGAGCTGCCTCCCTGGCTCGCGGTGTTGTCAAAGCGAAAGGTCTGCCACGGCGTGTTGGTCTCGACGCCGGTCGGCACGCTGGAGAGGTAGCCGACCCCGGGAAGGCCCAGGATCAGCGAGGCGTTCTGGCGCTCCACCCGGTTGCGCGGATCGCCGCCCGCGTAGGAGAACTGCCGGATCCGCCCCCGGATCGCCTGCAAGAGCCCGGGCGGGCGGGCGAGGTCGCTCGGGTCCGCCCCGCTGGCGATGGACTGGGCATAGCTCTCGTTTTCGTCTCCAAGGGTGTGATCGTCCGGGGCAAGATCAATCCAGTCCTCTTTCTCGCGGCCGAGCCGGGGGTCGATCAGTTCCTTGGAGGCAAACCGGGCGATCGGGCTGGTGGTGTCGATGTTGGTGAACTCAAACTCAAGGAGCTTGTCTTCAATATCGTGATAAAACCGGGTTTCATCTTCCGTGAAGCCGGGGGAGGCCCCCTCCTCGTAGGCGTCCAGCGCGTCCGCCGTTCCCGGGATGGTGATAAAGCGCCGGTTGTTGCTCACCCAGCCGCCCCAGAGCGAAAAGTTCGCCGTGAAATGAAGGCGGATGCGCAGGGAAGAGACCGTGGTACCGGCCTTGAACGGGCCGATCAGCAAGGCGGTATGGGCGGAGATGTTCGGGGTACCGTAGTGGTTCCCTTCGGTCGCCGAGGGGACGGCGGTGGCGTGGGTCAGGCCGGCCACATCAAGCTTGCGGCAATCGTCCCGGACACTGGTAAAATCATTGCCGAAGTTCATGAACATCGACCCGCTGCCGGTATCCGGGTCGTCGGAAACCCAGGAGCAGCCGTTATTGCGGAAGGAGAACTGAAACGCCTCTCCGATGGAGCGCAGCCCCCCGTGCCGAAGCGCGTAGTGAGGCCCGGCCATCAGCTCCGGCGTCAGCCGCACGCGGATGAAATAGTCGTCGTCCCGCAGCTCACGGATGAAGTAAACAATGACGTTGCCCCAATCATGGACTTTTTTCGTGAAGACCGCCTTTGGCTTGGGGTTGTTGATCTCCCTCTCGTTCACCGTGGTCAGATAGTCGAGAATCTGCTCTTCGGTAGCCTTGTTGGGGAGCGAGGCGTAAAGGGCGGCCACACTGCCGAACTCACTCCCGTGGGGAGGGGGCGGGGAAACAATGCTGCGGTCGGCAAAAAAGACCGGCTCGGCCTGAAGAACGAGTTCGTTGATGAGGAATTGGCCCGGAGTGCCGACACGGAACATTTTGCGATTCTCATCCCCGGTGGAAGATTCGAAGGAGTAGCTCCCCAGACGGCGGTGCCCTCCCCGGTTCCCGAAGGTGGCCCAGGGGGAGAGGGCGGAGAGGCCGGTGGAAATCCCGTTGAGGCAGTTGTCGAGGTAAGTCAGGAAATCGACGCCGAACTGCTGGCCGGCGGCGGGAGTCGGGAAATGGTTGCTCCAGATCGTTCCCGTAAATCCGGGCACCGGCGTATCAAAGACCCCTTCCAAAGCGGAAAGGAGACCGGCATAGGTGCTGAGCCTGGAGCTTGTCTCATAAACCTGCGAGAGATCGCGGATGTTGTCCCGCTGGCCGTAGTTGGACTGGGAGGCGGGCCGCAAGGGGGGGACCTGCACCTGCCGGGTATCCTGCATCGTGTATTCATAGCCAAAGTTGGCTTTATTCAGGTCATTCGTCCCGATCGTTCCGGCATAAGTCCGCCACGACTGGAGGGAGAAATCGTTGATCGAGTTCCCCTCCGAACTCATTTCCGAGAGGACCATCTTCGGCAGGCCCCACGGGTTGATCTCCGGGGTGCGTCCGCGCGTGGTGATGTAGCCTTTGTTTTTGGCGTATTTCTCCCGGCCCACGATCATCTGCCAATCCTCCGGGGTGTTGAAGAAGCGGATGGTCGTATCCGGCCCGGGGGCGGGCGGTTCGTAGCGGTTGACCTCCCGGGCATCCGCCGGGTTGACTTTCCACGCGGAGTTGAGCGCATCGACGCGCAGGAAGTACGCCCCGGCGTAGCGGAAGGTGTTGAAGCTCTCGCCTTCGGTAATATCCTCCAGGTATTTGAGGTCAATGGAGCTTGGGTGCGCCGTCAGGTTCTGCGGGGTGTGCCGCTGGGCTTCCGTCCGGTCAAGCGGGGGGAAGGTCGGCCCGTTTTCATCGAAGGTGACCCGATCCGTCATCCACGGGTTGGTTGCCCGCACGAGGTTGTCGTAATCGGCAAGGATGTCATTGAGCGGGGTGTCGGCGAGGTGGTAGTCAAACTTCGTCATCCCGAACCCGGCGGTGTTGATATTGACGCGCGCGTTCTCCAGATCGACCCAGTAGGCGAACCGGCCCACCGGGTTCTGGTTGGCCGCAAGCGGTGGGGAGACGATGGAGCCGTCATCGAGGAGGTAGCGCCAGTCCACCTTCATCTCCGGGGCGGTGGCGTATTCGTCATTGGCCGGGAGGATGAATTGCGAACCGTCGGCGAGCCGCTGGTTGAGGTTCGTCTGCTGGTCCGGATCGGCGGGGTCGGCAGCGTCGGTGCCGGAATGAAGCGGGATGGTCTGGTTCCAGTCGTTCCCGTCCCAGTAGCGGATGAGGCCGGGGGCGGCGGCCCAGTGTTTATCCAGGGGGATGCGGCCGAGCTTGGCGGCCACTTCATCCACGGCGATCCGGCTGACCGTCACCGCCCGCTGCCGGTCGAACGCGCTGGAAGCCTGCCGGGATTCCGAAGTGACGATCACCAGAGCCATGACGATGAGCAGCAGCAGGATCGCCAGCACCGGCAGCGTCACCACCAGTGCGCTGCCACGGCCAGATCGCTTGGAGAGAGACTTCATAGGGAAGGAGAGAGCGGGACGATGGTGGAGAAAACCCTCGTCTCCTTGCGGACCGGCTCGGGAAGCCCACTGATGAAGGTCTCCACGTCGGTCCACAGGTTGGCGCTGGAGCCGATGGGGGGGTACTCGGGTTTGGCCTCCAGAGACCGGAGGGAACGGGGGTCCGCCACGACAAGCACGATCTCAATGGCGGGAGGAAGCATCGGCCCGAAAGCGTTGACCCGGGCATTCGGGTCGTTGGCGGGCAGATCGCTGCGCAGATACTGGTAGCCGAGCCGGGAATCGTAGGCGCCGAGGTATTCCGGGCCGATCACGCTGGTGGCAAAAACAGTCCTGGTCACCGCCACGTTGTAGTTGGTCGCCGCCATCCCCTCAAGCACCCTGGGGGCATGGGTGATCGGTTTGTTCTCCGGGTCGAGCGGGCGGACGAAGAGGGCGAGCACGTAATCCGCCAGCCAGCCCCGGTAGCCGCTGGTCTCCTCCCCCGGGGCATAGGTATCGAGAAGCTCTTCAGTGACCCAGAGCGGATGATCGTCCGGCGGTTCCTCCGCAGGCTGCTGCATCTCGTGGAGGATCGGCAGGCTCTCCGGGAAGGAGACGAGCAACCGGCAGAGGCGGGGACGGGGCCGCCCCTCCTCCGAGAGGCCCCACCGCACGGCGTAGCCGATCAGGCGGCTGCCGCCCCGGGGGTCCGAAGCCTGGGCGGACCAGAAGAGGGTATGGCCGTTGGCCAGTTCCCCGGGGAGGGTGGACGGGTTCATCAGGAGCTGGAGCTGGCGGTTGGACGGGTCGAGCCCTTCAAACGTCCGGTGAACGGGCAGCAGCGATTCGCGCAGTTCCCGCGCCATGTTGGAGAGGATCATCCGGCCATCCTGCCGCTGGAGCACGGAGGCGTTGAGGTTGGAGAGGCCACTCTGCATGGAACCGAGCACGGAGTGGAGCAGGTAGATCACCAGCACGAGGATCACCACCGCCGTCATCAGTTCGAGCAGCGAGAAGCCGTCGCGGAAGCGGGCGCGGTCAGGGGATCGGCGTGGTCGTACCATAGTGGAAAACGCTCAGGGGATAGGAGGCCTTCACCTTGTAACCGGGAGCCGGGTAGGCGATCGTGACGATCAGGCTGGTCTGGAGGCGATCCTGCGGACCGTTGCTCTGGTGAATGGTGCAGCGGTACCAGGTGTCAGGGGAGGCGGTCGTCCCGAGCCAGCGGCCTCCCGATGAAAAGTAGTGGACGAAGCCGGGGGCCGTGCCGCCCGGCTGGTTGGCCGGGTCGGCGAGGATCGCCCGCAGCCGGTACGGCTTCATGTTCTCAAGCAGGGTATTGAACGACTGGCTCACCAGAGCGAGTTCCGTGTTGTCGCGGGCCTCCTTGTTGGTATGGTGCGCCTGCACGAGGCTGCCAAGCAGCGGAACGATGACAAAAGCGATCATCGCGATGACGACGGCCATCTCGACGAGTGAAAACGCCGCCCGGCCCGAACCACGAGGGTACAGGTCACCCGACCGGGAAAATGGGGAGAGGGGAAACATGCCTGCTAAGGAGTGGGCTCCAAGGTTAACCAAAAAAATGCGGTTTCCAAAATGAAACACTTGCACACTGGTGCATAACGCAGTCCCGGGGAGGGGGAGAGAGTGCGGGGGGCGCTTTTCCGGGGGGATTACGGCCACTTTCCGGGGGTGTCTTCCTCCGGCGCCCCGCCTCCGGGGAGGGGCTGCCATTTTCCCCCGGGATACCATGACCGGTCCTGTTCCGGCCCGGCTCCGGCCGGTTTTCAGGCATCACGGATGATGGAATTCATCAGCCCGTCCCCGCTTTTTCGGTCCCGGTACCCAAAAGGCTCCTCGATTTACGACAGCACCGGTCGCCGGATGCCGTCCAGGGCGCCGTTATTTCGCCTTCAGGAACCACTGAGCTAAAGCATGCCCGAACGCAGACGCGTCTTCGCCCGGCATCATTTCAATCAGCGATTCCTCAACGCTCCGTCAGGCGGGCGCTCAGTTCATTGGCGATCGCCTCGTAACCTTTCCGATCCAGGTGCGGATTGGCCTTCTTTCCGCCGTCGTAAAGGGCATCCTCCACCATTTTCCCGTACGGAACCAGCCGCGCGAGGTCGATCATCGAGGCATTCGGAGTCGTCGCGGCAAGGGTCCGGGCTGCCTTGCGATAGGCAAGAAGCCGGGAATCATCCGGTTCGCCCATCGCATGGCTGGGCATGAAAACAAAACGGAGCGCCGCCTCTTCGCCTCCGGCCCGGACCCATGCCGCCCGCAAGGTCTCCATGATGCCTTGGAGATTATCCGCGTACCCTTCCCCCGACGAGCTATCAAGCCCCGCCTGCGGACCCGCGCTCGGAAGGCGCTCATTCCGGTCATTGAGCCCGGAGTGAATCATGACCAGACAAACCTTGCTCCCATTGAGCGGCTCGCGCACCCGCGAGAAAAACTCCGCCAACCGCTCCCCGCCGTGATTGCGAAAGGTATTGAGCATGTCCACGAGCGACTGGCCGCCGCTGGCATAGAGGGTATGGTAGGCCAGACCGCTCTGGTGATCCAGATTCTCGCACATGGCCGATGCCGCCAGAAAAGGCCCATGAATCGGCGGTTTGAGGGCCGACGGCATAAACTGGATCGGGTAATCGCGCTCCTGATCGGCGGGAAGATCAAGCGAAAGGCGCTTGAGCTGATAGGCGTCACTCCCGGAGTTCACCGGCTCGCGCGCCGATGCCACCGTGGTCCAGGGAGCCGCATCCCGGCGAACCATCGGTTTGAATTCCCCTCCCTCCCCGGGAAACGTTCCGTATGTGAAATGAAAGCGCAATGGCCCGCGCACGTCCAGAGGATGATCGGCGGGGATGATCAATAGCCCGCTTTTCCAGCTTACCGGAGCGCTTTCGCCCGGGGGGATGTACCAGTATGAATAAGCCTGAGCCGCCAGAGCATCCGGGGCGGCGGCGGGAGGGGCTTCCCCTTTCCCTGCCCATTGACGGTAAAGGAGAAGGCTCGAACCGTAACACCCGAACGCTTTGTAAAGCGCCTGTGGCATCGCCCGGCTGTAGCCGTGCCCCCCGAAGCGCTGGTTGGAATCCCCGATCGCGACGATCGCCACCCGCTCGGTGAGGGAAAGCCTGAACCACTCCCTGAGTTTGGCATCCACGGCAGACTCGCCCCCGGCAAGGGCGCTCCCGGGGCTGTCAGCCAGAAGGGAACCTGCAATGAGGAGTTGCGGCAGAAGAAGTCCTGCTCTTGAGATCATCTTGAATCGGTTCATGGTTTTTGTCTGGTCTTCATCGCTTTGAGAGCCCGAAGCTCGGCCTGCAACCGCTTCAGGGCTTCCTGAAAGGGCGGGGGCAGCATCATCTCCCCCGGTCGAGCGCGGACCGGGGAGAATTCAAACGTCGTCGCGCCACTTCGCAGACGCGCCGGACGCCGGTCCGATATCCGGATCCAGACTTCCCGATCGCCCCGCTCTCCGGACTTCCCGGTCGCGTACCGGTGGCACGGCTCGCCATTGAGCGTCTCCGTGCCTTGATACGTCCTGGCGGAAACCCAGTCCAGATCAGGAAAGGCGGGGCTTCTGAGCCGATCCGGAAGGCCCACTGCGGCTGCGGGAGGCGCGGGAAAAAGCGCCACACGGTCCGAATGATCGTACTTTTGAAGAATATAGCCATCGACCAGAAAAAAGAGGATCTTTTCGCCATCGGCATTGATGATCTCGCCTCTTTGCCGTCCATCGCCACCCACCTCCCGGGTCATCTGAACGGGAATCCCCTTGCCCGCTCCCGCCTTCCCCGCCGGGGCGACGATTTTCACCCCCCAGGCCGACCCCTCCGGCACCGGCCTGACATAGGGGGGCGAAGGCGGTTTCGCCCGCGGCTCCGCTCCGGAAAGGGTGGCCAGCAGGGAAAGGAACAGAACGGGAATCAGCTTATTCATTGACAGGCTCCAACTGGCGGGCGACGACCTCTCCGGTATAGCGATCAATCGCCAGGGAAAGCCAGTAGCGTTGTTCGCCCTCCGGGATGAAATCTGAGGCGTCGGTGGCTTCCTGCCGGAAGCGGCCACTCTGGGCGATGACGTCGATGAGCAGATTCCACGTCCGCGTCTGGGTCGCCCCGGCGAGGGCGCGGACCACGGCTTCACGCCGGTTTTTCAAAGGGTAGAAGGTGACCCGGTAGGCCTGATCCCCGAGATTGCCCGAGGACATGAAACGGACGAGTTCCGCCACATTGGCGGGGATGGCCTCTGTCGGTTCTCCCGAGGCGAAGAGATAGCTGCGGTAAGCTTCCGCGATCTTGTCCGCGCCCGGAAGGGGGTCGGAGCCATCCGCGTTCTGGCCGCTCTGGTAAAACAACGCTTCGAGCACCGGCAGGTGACGGGTGCCGAGATGGACCGCGCCCGCCGTCACCGCCGGTTCATCCACCACGGAGAAGAGATCCAGCAATGCGCCGTCGCCACTGGATTCGTCAAAGAAGCTCAACGTTTTCCAGGGGGTATCACGGAAAACATAACCCAGCTCTGCAACCGACCGGTAGGGCCGCTGAAGGATCACCGGGCGGCTGGCGTGGTCCGGCTTGAGCTTCTGGCCGGAGACCTGCCGAAGAGGATTGGCCGCATTCGCCAGCCACCCGTCCGCGGGACGGAAGATGCCGTCCCGGTCCGGAACGTTCGTGTAGTTGCCGCCGGCATCCCGGCTCCGCCCGCCCTGGGGCCACAGGGCGGCGTAAATGGACGTCTTTCCATAGTCGGCGTTCCACTCCAGGGGAGCGCCGTTCACCAGACGCTCGTTGCTGCCGCTCACGACCGGGACATCCGCATAGCGTGCGGAGAAACCCGCAAGGCCCGGGCCGAACCGGCCGGTGCGCGGGTCCCAGAGAACGGCCCGGCTTCCGCTGCCGGAGATGCCGGTCCGGTCCGTGCGGGAATCAAAGCCGGGAGGCGTATTGATGGCGGACCAGCCTCCGGCGCCCTCGATCCCGGTGGTCGTCGGCAGCGCATCGTTGCCCGAAAGCGTCGCGTAGGTCTTCATCTTTCCTCCCGGCGTGCGGAACTGCAGGCGCATCATCAGGCTGTTGACATAGATGCGGTGTTGGGAATAGCGCGCATGTCCCCCCGCGTTGGTCCGCGGAGCGGGTGCGGGCATCGGGGTGTATTCCTTCCCATAGGAAAAGATGCAAAACCCCTGAACATCCGTATCGGCCGTGGCATAGGGGATCAGATGGCCAAGGCGGCTTTCGGCGGAAGTGTTGCGCATCGGCAACGGACCGGAGCGGAAATCCTCAAACCCGAACACGGCGCCGGGGAGATCGGCCGCTTCCCGGGGAATCGGGATCAGCGGCAGGTCGGCGAGCGATTTCGTCATTCCCATCCGCGAGAGCTGGGGCGGAATGTCGTTGTCATCAATGCCGGTCAGGATTCCGTTTGATATGGAGACGGTAATGAGTTCCGGAGCGTCCGTTGCCGCGACAGGGGAAGGCTGGTGAGGGTTGAGAAGAAGCGGGCTCCAGAAGAGATCGGCGTCCACCAGCATCGGAGCGCCGCCATCAAGATCCCAGCGTTGAAGGCCCGACATCCAGAGGGAATGAATATAGGGAAGGTCTTCCACGCCCGCCACTTCCAGCGCGACCCCTTCGAAATCCATCGCGATCCGTGTCGGGTAGTTATCGGGATCGGCGCAATCAATGATATTCGCCCCGATCCGGAGAATCTGAAGATCGCCATTGGAATCATAGACCTGACTCCCCTGGACCGCCATGGTGCGGCCTTGCGCGGCGATCCCGACGGTCGCTTCCAGAATTCCCGCCTTGAGGAGTTCGAAGAAATCGGGCGCGCGATTCGCCGCGGCCACTTCCGCGAGGGTGGCGATCGTGCCTTGCATGGAAGCCCCGCCGCCAACATAGTCCCAGCGCTCCTCCGCACCGTTCCATTGCAGGCCGAAACAGGCGCGGATCGCCTCCGCGCTGATTCCGGCCGCCGCGCCCTCCGGCGTCAGCCAGGCGAGGCGGGCCAGCGAAAAGCGCCGTACAAGCACGGGATCGCCCGCCCGGACGCTTTGGGTACGGTGAGTCCCCGCGTCATCGTAGTCATCCAGAAGGGTGTCGCCGGCAAACCGCACATCCGCGAAGTCCGGGTTCTGCGCCGTGGGCGTGGAAAACGTGAGGGAAGGAGCGTTTACGGAACGGGAAAAATGCGTGACATAGGGCATCGCATCGAGAAAAGCGGGGTTGTTTGTCCGCGCGTAGCGCAAGAGATCCTGACGACTCACAAAGTAGTTGTTGAGATACGGGCTTGCGGCGTCCGGGCTTTCCGCCGTGGTGGTCAGAAACCCCTTGCGGGAAAAGGCCCGGACGTTGTCCAGCCAGAGCGAGGCGGATTCGGCGGCACTGGCGTTACGGAAGGCCATCAGCGCATCCACGGCGTCCTGATCCAGCGAACCGGAAAGCCGCAGGAGATCGGCCCCTGAAGGCGTTCCCTTGAGGCCGGAAACCTCTTTTCCGGAGAGGACGCCGGGGAATCCCGCCGCATTGAGATTGAGCAGGCCGCCGATTTCGTAAACATTGTAGGCAAAGCGCCCGATGTCGTCGGGGCCCGGCTCGGCCCGCACGCCGTCCGTGCCCACATAGATCCAGTGAGGAAGCTCCCCTGCGTCGGTAAAGCCGTCCCCGACCAGCAACGCGGGAAAGTTCCATCGGGCCGGGGTGATCCGCCTGCCGTTTCGCGCGGTGGCATCGGTGGAATGCGCGGAGGCGTTGGCATCCGCGGCGGGGACGCTCTGGCGCACCAGGCTGAAGAACCCGCTCGCGGCGGGATCAATCGCCGGGGCGAATTCCCGCCGGGGCAGGATATCGGCGCCGGTCTTCGGGAGATAAAGCGTTCTCTGGCTTGCCGTCTTGAGCGTGGAGTGCGCCGGGTCCGCAATCTCCGCCAGAAAGAGCGCCGTGGCGTAGTCGAGCGACGATCGGGCAAGCAGCTCCGCGCGCGTCCGGTTGGCGCGGCTGACCTCCACCATCCGGTCCGCCGTGGTCCGGCCAAAGAAGGCGACCACGGCAATCGTCAGCAGCGCCACCAGGGCGAGCGTAATCACCAAAGCCATCCCGTCCTGGCGCGCCGGAGAATGAAAACACGGTTGAATCATCTATTGAAGCAGGTAGGAGCGTTGGTCAAACCGGAGCACCGCCGTCGCGGCGGGAGGCATCGGATCGAGCGAACCGGAAAGGAGCGCGCCGGTCCAGGTCTCCAGCGGCGTCCGGCCGACGGGCGGCGAAGGCAGCTTCGCTCCCGCCGTGGAAACACCCGGCAGTTCAAGGCTTCGCGCGTCGATCGCCGCGATCCCGATAATGAGCGAACGAATGCGCTGCGCGGAATCGCCATCGAGCACCAGTCCGGAAAACGGAGCCGGAATGCTCTGTCCCCCGATGGATGAGGTTTTCCAGTCTCCGGTCTGTGTCAGGCTGACCACCGTGCCATCGTGGAGGACGGCCACCATTTCGAAACGGAGAATACCCGAAGCGAGCCGGATCGTCTCGGGCTGCACCGGAGCCAACACCGCATCCATGAGCTTCGGATCGTCCCACCCGACGGGGGCGATCCGTTTGATCAGGTCGGTGCCGTCGAGTTCGTAGCGGATCGAGAGAAACCGGGACGGAGCCTGCCCGTCCCGGTTCGGACTGCGCCCTCCGGCCAGAAAGGCGAGCCGGGTGTTGCCGTCGTCATCCCGGGCCGCACAGAGGGTCAGCCCATGCCCGGTGACCCGGTTGGCCAGGTCCAGAGCCAGCGAATCCAACGCGTGGCGGATCTGCTGGCTGGCTTCCAGTTGCTGACGCGAAACGCGGGTGGCCAGCAGGGTGCTGCCGGAAATCTGCAGGAGCAGAATCAGGATGACCACCATCACCGCCACGGCGACAAGCAGCTCGATCAACGAAAACGCCCGCCGGGAACCGGGATGGATGGAGAAGGGTGCGTTCATCGTCATCTCTCCGGCAGGAAGATCAGCCAGGTGCTCACGGAACCCTGGGCATGGCTCCAGCGGTTCTCCGCCTGCATCCACCGGGCCGTATGGGGCCATGCGACGCTGATCAGCGCCTGCCCCGGCGAACCGGCGGCCGGAGCGTTCATGATTTCAATATGGGCCGCCAGCCGCTGTTCCGACGGGCTCGCCGTCGGCATCCCGCCCAGCGAAAGATTGGAAAGCTCGTTGGCCGAAGTCCATGAGAGATCGGGGAAAAGCCCCGCGGAATGCCACGCGCCGTCGCCGTCCCGCGTTGCCGTCCGCAGGCTGTTGGCGATCTGCTCCAGACAATGAGCCGCCGCCGTCTCCTCCCGTGCCGCTTTCATGACGTTGAAGCCGACCGGCAGCATGCCGACGAGGGCGACGAGGCAGAAAGTCGCCACGCCGATGGCGATGACCAACTCCGCCAGCGTAAACCCGCGCGTCCCGCCCGCGATACCCCGGGGAGCGCTCCCAGCTTTCCGGTTTGAGCGCGGCGTCATCACCGGACAAGAATAATCCGTGGCGTGCCGGTGGAGCCGTGCAGGATCACCGCGCCATCATTTGCGTTGTCCGGGATCTGATCGCCGCGCGTCTGCCGCAGGCTGACTTCCATCAGGGAATCGTACCCCCCGTCCAATCCCGGGGAACCGGCCAGCATCGCCTGCCCGCCCGGGGTGAACGTGATCGTGCACCCGTTGAAGTGGACGCTCCCCGCGGAGAAGGCGACCCCGTCCGCATTGGCCGCCACGCTCACCGGAAGCGGGCCGTCGTGCAATCCGCGCGTCGTCTCCCTGAGATCGCTCCATTCTCCCATCCGCACATTCCGCAGGCGCAACGCCCGGGTCAGCGCGAAGAGGTTGTCCGCCGCGGAGTGCCGGTCGGTGCCGTCCCGGGAAGCGGCGGCGGCGATCCTCACCTCCGCGCTCCCGTCGGCGATCGTGTTCTCAAACCCGACCCAGACATACGTCTGCCGCGTGACCGCTTCCTTGCGCGCCAGCTCCAGAAGGGCCGCCACCTCGTAAACCCCCTGATTGACTCCCTGCGTATAACCGATCGCGTGAAACGCCGGAACCACCAGGCCCGCGAACAACCCGATCACCGCCATGGAAACCAGCAGCTCCAGAAGGGAAAAACCACGGCGGTGGCGCCGCCATGCCGTTCCGGAAGAAAGCGCGGGAAGGGAAGAGTGGGGGGGTGCCGGGAAAGAGCTCATCTTCAATGGGGAACGCAAAACGAGTCTCCACTATTCTCTTGCCCGTTCAAATCAAACTTTATTTTATACCGATAAATGCCAACCCAGAAAGATATTGCCATCCGGGCCGGGCTGACACAGGCCACCGTTTCCATGGCGTTGCGCAATCATCCCGCCATCAATGAAAAGACGCGAGCGCTGGTGCACCGGATCGCGGAGGAAATCGACTACCGCCCAAACCCGCTCGTCTCCTCCCTGATGATGCACATCCGCTCCAGGCGCCAGGTGCGCGATCAGGGGACCCTGGCGGTGATCGTCGCCTCCGAGATGATCCACGGAACGCCTGAAAAGTGGATCGAAGCGGAGGTCTACGGCAGCCAGTTGCAGGGAGTCCGGAACCGGGCGGAAAAGCTGGGCTATCGGGTGGAGTGCTTCTTCGCCGATCAGTTCGGCTCCGCAAGCCGTCTGGATCAGGTGCTTTACGCGCGGGGGATGGTGGGTGTGCTCCTGTTGCCTCCGCAAAATCTTCCCCGGTCTCCCATCCGGCTGCGCTGGAAAAACTATGCCTACGCCGCCGTCGCCTACAGTTGGGGGGATCTTCCCGTTCATCGCGCCGCCGCGTATCATCGCTATAACATGGAGCTGGCGTTTGAGGAACTGATGGCCCGGGGGTACGAGCGGATCGGGCTGAGCCTGCCGCCGGAAGCCGTGGAAGGTGTGGATGCCAACTGGCTGCTGGGTTTTCTTCACTGGAAATGGAAGTACCCCGCGAAGGCCGCGATTCCGCTCTTCGTGGTTCCCCATGAGCCCGAAAGCCTGGAGCGCTTTTCCCGCTGGTATGAGCGTCACCGGCCCGACGTGATCCTCTGCCTCAGCGGCTTTGAACTGCGATGGCTCGCGGAAATGGGGGTCAAAGTGCCCGGAGACGTCAGTCTTGCCTGCGTCAACCGCCCCCGCAAGTCCGGCCTGAGCGGGGTGGACGAAAACCATGAGGAAGTCGGCACCGCCGCGGCGGACCTTCTCATTCACCAGACGCAAAGCAACGAGCGCGGGTTCCCGGCATTCCCTCACCTCCTGCTCATCAAGGGGACCTGGGTGGAAGGCGCTTCCCTGAGCCGCAAACCCAGGAACCGGCAGCGATCGTAACGCTCGGGCACCCCCTTCTCTCCGAGGAATGGGGGCGTTTTATCGGTATAAAATAAGAAGCGTTTGTAGGGACCGGGCGGGGTGTCTACATTGGGGGTGCCATGAAAACGAACACCCCCCCTTTCTTTTTGGTCTGGCGTAAACAACTCGCCGTGCTCGCCGCATGGACCGGTCTCCTTGCCCTTCCCGCGCAGGCGCAATGGATGGGCGAAGGGGTGACCGGTGGCACCGAAGGCACCGATTTCAACGATGAGAGCAACTGGATCGCCGGAAGCGTCAACGGCGATTTTACCCTCAACGATACGTCCGCGGTCCTGACTCTCTCGGACGATGTCGATATCGCTTCGTTCGATTTCCGCTGGTCCGCGTCGGAACTCAACCTGGACCTGAATGGCACCGGCAAAATCTTCCTGTCCGGGAATGTCTTCCTGCCGGAAGCCGGCACCGCCAATCATTACGTGACGATCGGCAGCGGGGTGACACTCGACCTCGGCACCTTTTCCACGAACCGGATCTTTAACGACGGCACCACGGGCCGGGGCAAACTGGTCGTCAACGGAATCATGGCCGGGTCCGCCGGGGAGGGCGGGGCCATCGTCCTTGGCGGCCATACGAATGCCTCTTACACCTTGAACAATCAGGCCAACCCATTCGACGCACCGATCGTGCTGGAGGGCGGCTTCCTGAATTTCACTTCCATCGGCGATGTCGGCGGGGGTCCTTCCGCCCTCGGAGCCCCATCCACCGCGGCCAACGGCACCATCACCCTCAAGCGCAACGCGTTCCTGGGCTATACCGGTTCCACCGACCAGAGCACCGACCGGACCATCCTCTTTCAATCACTGAGCGCCGGCCCCGTCGGCCTTTCCCATAGCGGGGATGGCGGCACGCTGACCTATGAGAGCGACATGGAGATGGGCACCTACTCCGGGGAATTCCGAATCCGGGCGATCAAGTCCGAGGCGACCATGGTCCTGAGCGGGGAAATCTCCAATACCACCGGGGCGACGAAGCTCATCGCCAACTATGGAGGCGGCGTCGGCACAGTGGTCCTCACCAACCTCGCAAACAGCTACCTGGGCAAAACCATCATCACCAAAGGCACACTGGAAGTCACCAAACTCGCCAACGGCGGTTCGGCAAGCTCCATCGGCGCATCCTCCGGCGCCGCCGAAAATCTTACCTTCGGAGATTACGGCGACGGCCGCGGCACCCTCCGCTATATCGGTTCCGGCGATAGCACGGACCGGCTCTTCACCATGCTCCGGCTCGGGGCCATCATTGACTCTTCGGGAACCGGTGCGCTCCATTTCACCAACAAGGGAACCATCGACACCGGCACGGCCCGCCCCACGGATACGCGGGAACTGACCCTCAGGGGAACCAATACGGAGGCAAACTCCTTTGCGCTGCTTCTGGCAGACCATGTCACGGGGGATACCGTCGCATCCTCCCGCCTTACCAAGACCGACGCAGGCACCTGGAATCTGACCGGTACGGAGAGCACCTACACCGGGCCCACGCGGATTCAGGGCGGCGTTCTCGGCGTTGCCAAACTGGCCAATGGGGGCGAAGCAAGCTCCATCGGCGCCGCTGAAAACGCCGCATCCAATCTTGTCATTTACCGTGACGCCACCCTGCGCTACCTCGGCGACGGCGATAGCACGGACCGGCTCTTTCAGATTTCGCTCGGGTCCAGCCACGACCAGAGCGCCACGCTGGAAGCTTCCGGCTCCGGCGCCATCAACTTCACCAATGGCGGCAACCTCACCTATGGAACGGCCAATCAGCGGCGCACGCTCATTCTTTCAGGCACGAACACGGGCGACAACCAGCTCGCGGCCACACTCAATAACAACGGCAACGCTTCCGGAGTCGTCTCCCTTACCAAGACCGGCACTGGAAAATGGGCGATCAGCGGCAACCACGGCTACACCGGGGCCACGCAGATCAATGCGGGAACCCTTCTCATCAATGGAAGCACCGATGCGGCCTCGGCGGTGACGGTGGCGGGCGGAGCCACTCTCGGTGGAAGCGGGATCATTCACGGACAGACCGTCGTGGATGGCGCAATCGCGCCGGGCAACAGCATCGGCATGTTGACCATCAATAACGACCTGACCTGGAACGGCCAGAGCGGGGACGCGTGGAAGTTCGAACTCGGCGGTGTCACCGGCGTGAGTGATTCGCTCCTGATCACCGGAGACTTTCTCAAGGGCAGCGGCCTCGACTTCCAGTTCGACTTTCTGGACACGGGCGTCGTTGGAGACTTCAAGCTCGTGGAATGGGAAGGGATCACCGGCTTTTCCGCGGAGGATTTCGGCTACACCCATCTCCAGAACGGTCTTTCCGGCAGCTTCCAGATCGAGGGAAGCGCGCTTCACTTTACCGTGACTTCCGCGATTCCCGAGCCCTCCACCTGGGGGCTTGCGGGGATCGGGATCGGGCTGCTGGCGCTCGGCCTGCGGCGCAAGACACGGGCGGCCTGAACGGAACCTCCTTCCCACAACCGGAACATGATGATGAAACTTTCTCTCCTGGCCTGTCTGGCCCTTGCGTTGATCCCCTTCCCATGCCGGGCGGCGGACGACGGAAATCTCCTCAAGGACCCCTCCTTCGAGGAGGGCGGCTGGAGTGCGGGCCGGAAGGTGGAACTCGACACCACGGGTGAAAACGCCCGTACGGGAAAGACCTCCCTGGTTCTCTACAACCGCGCCGGACCCGAAGATTGGTATTCCTTCGGTCATACAGTCAAAGGGATCGAACCCGGGGAAACCTACCGGTTCGCCTTCCATGCCAGGGGACTGCCCGATAACCCGCTGAAAACGAAGATTCACTGGAGCATCCCGGGCGAGCCGGATGAAGTCCGGAAGCTGGAGCGCCGGTTTTCGGGAATCGATTTCGAGCTTTTTGAGATCGTGATGAAAGCTCCCGATAACGCCACCCGGGCCCGGCTTGTCATCGAAAACTGGCAGACCGGGACGGACGTCTGGATCGACGATCTTTTCTTTGGCCCGGTCCGCTGATCTTTTTCACCCGCCTTCCGATACCCGGACCGCTCCGCCTCACGGAGCCACGGGACGCCGTCCCGGGCAGGTGGTGCTCCCCCCTGCCCAGGACAACCGCCCGACCGCCCGACCGCCCAACCGCCCGACCCCGCAATGATTCCATTCTTATGAAGTATCTTCCCTTCCTCTCGGGAACCGCCCTGTGGTTCTTTTCGCAATGGGGGCTGGCCGCCCCGTCCCCATCGCGGCCTGATTCCGACATGCAGCGCTTCAACCGGTTTCCGGACGCTTCCTTTGAAACCGGCGTGTGGTCCGGGGCGAAAAAGATGCCGATAGACGCCTCGGGCGCTCATGCCAACACCGGCAAGGCCGCCCTGCGTTTGGCTCCGCGCGAGGATCAGAAGGGGGCCGGCTCTTTCCGGACTTCCATTGAAGCCATTCGCCCCGGGGTTGCCTACCGTTTCCATCTGGAAGCCGCGGGAGAGGCCGGGGTTCCCCTCAAGATGAAGATTCACTGGAGCGTCCCCGGTCAACCGGACGTGGTGCGGAAGCTGGAGCGCAAACTGACCGGAAACGGGTTTGAGCCCTTTGAACTGCTCGCGGATGCGCCGGCAGGGGCGACGGCGGCCCGCCTCTATATTGAAAACTGGAAGGTCGGCAGCAATCTCTGGGTGGACGACGTTTTCTTCGGCGAAGCCAATCCCGATCCCAACGCCGCCGCGCCGGTCACGAAAGAACCGGGGTTGCCTCTCTGGACGAAAGATCAGGGGCCACGCATCTCCCAATGGCTCTTCCAGCCGGGCTCAGACATGGCAACCGCGCCGGATGAGGCACTCTGGGAGCCGGTGGAGGTTCCCTTCGCCTGGACAAACGGGACCAGGCGCCTGATCGCCACGCCCGGGCATTCCCCCGCGCCGTGGGCCAAAGACCCGAAGGCCCTCCGGAACTCTGACAACGGCTGGTTTGAAAGACGGATCGCCGTCCCCGCCGATTGGGCCGGACAACGCATCTGGCTGAAGTTCGATCAGGTCGATTGCGACGCCATGCTGTGGGTGAACGATTCGGAACCGCTCTACATCGAAGGCCCCGAGGGCCGCGTGGACCTGACAACGCGGATCAAACCGGGGGAGGAAGCGCGGCTCCGGGTCTGGGTGACGCGGTGGTGGAATGGGGTTCCCAAGACGATGGATAGCGACCCGCTTCGCAAGCTCGCCCTGACGGATGTCACCCGCGGCAATCCCAAAAACCTGAACGAAGCCCGCCAGAGCCTCGCGGCGGGCCTGACCGGATACGTTCATTTTGAAGTGCGTCCCTTCGAAGCCGAAGTGGAATCGGTTTTCGCCCGTCCCTCCTGGCGGGAAAAGGCGTTGTTCGTGGACGTGGACCTCCGCTCCACGGGGCTCAAGGGGGCTCGCATCAAAGCCGAAATCCTTGATCCCGCCGGAAAAGGCGGGACGCTTCCCGGGGCGGTGGAAGCACCGCTGGAAGTCACCTCCACCGGCACGCAAACTCTCCGGGTCCCATGGGAAAAGCCGCGCCTCTGGCAGTTCGGGGACGGTTATCTTTACCAGCTCAAGGTGTCGCTGGTTGATACCGCAGGCAAAACCATTCATGAACCCGAACCGGTCTCCTTCGGCTTCCGGGAGATCTGGGTGGACGGGCGCAAGATCGTGATGAACGGACGGCCGGTTCATCTCTTCATCGCCCCGGCGATCTCCGCCCACTGGCCGAGTCTCCTTTTCTGGAAGGGGATCGGCTTCAACACCATGCAGTGGCATCCCCACCCGAATTCATGGTTTTATCAGAGAGGCCGCCGTTCCCTGATCATTGATCAGGCCGATGACCCCGGCCTGCGCAGCATCCGCCCCAACGTCCTCGCCGAGGCTGACAGGGAAGGGTTCGGCCTCCTGATGCCGGCGCCCAACGCCACCCGCATCCGTGGCGGGCTTGGCGATTACGCCGCGCAGGAAGCATATGGGCGCGAAGCGAAGCTCTGGATCAGGCGTCTGCGCAATCACCCTTCCATCCTGATGTGGATGCCCTCAATGAATGCGGGGAGCGCCTCCCGCGACAAACCGATGCGGGTCGGGATGAATCCCGAAAACCCGGACTCGATCCCCGGCTGGTATCGCGCCGTGGATGAAACATTGGCCGGACTCGACCCGACCCGGATCATCTCTCATCATTGCGGGCTGGCGGGGCAGGTGGACTACCCGAACCAGTATCTCAACTTCATGCCGTTGCAGGAACGGATTGAGTTTCCCTCCCACTGGGCGGAAAAGGGGGACCGGCCCTGGGGGGCGATCGAACACGGCACCCCGGCCTATGATGCGGATTACTTCAAGCCTTTCGGCGTCCCCCTCTACCCGGAATGGCATGCGGTCTACTTCGGCGATCGCGCTTATGAGAAGGAAACCGACGCGTATGTCGATCTCGTCAACACTTCAGCCCGGCGGGCGCCCTCCGGCCATGGAAACCTGACCAGCGAGGAGAAGGCAAAGATCGGGGAGATGACCGCGCACGACGAATTCGACACCCTCTTCACACGGGAAACCCACCGTTACTGGCGGGCCTACGGCGTGCCCGGCGGCTGGAAGCCATGGAATTTCAGCAGTGGCTACGGTATCTCGCCGAAGTACCGGAAAGGAAGTTTCTCCTACACCGAACTCTCGGAGGAAGAGGCCCGCGCCACGCTGGAAGCGGCTCCCGAATGGGCCAATGCCACCTATCATGTTTATCGCGATACGCTGCGGCCATTGCTTGTCTTTCTGGGCGGACCGCAGAGCCGGATCACCGCGAAGGATCACCAGTTCTTCGGCGGGGAAACCTTTGAGAAAACCGTGATCGCGATCTGGGACGGCAACCAGCCCAGGACCGTAAAGGCCGACTGGAAACTGGAAAGCGGCGGCTCCGTGGTGGCACAGGGGGAAGAAACCATCGCGCTCCAGCCGGGGGAGATCGTCCGCAGGCCGATCACGATCAAAGCGCCCGGGGTGAAAGCCCGCACCGCGGGCCGGTTGACGCTGAAGGTTCGCGACGAAACAGGGAAGGAAACGGACGACCACTTCGATCTTTCCTTCTGGCCGCGCGATCAGGAAGCGGTCCCGACCCGCTCCCGATGGGCGATTTACGATCCGAAGGGAGAATCGAAGGAATGGCTCAAGGTCCTCGGCGTCGATGCCAGCCCGGTAAAGGATCACGCCGCGCTCAAGGCGAGCGGGGCGGAGGTGCTGGTCATCGGACGCGAAGGCCTGGAGAAATCGGCTCCTTTTACCCGGGAGGATGTGGAGGGGGGGCTGCGGGTGCTGGTGCTGGAGCAAAACACCGTCGCCCTGGAGGCGCTTGGCTTGCGCATTCAGGATATCGTCACCCGCCGCGCTTTCCCGCGCGATCTCTCCAGCCCCATTCTCGCGGGAATCAAAGAGGAGGATCTCTCCCTCTGGCGCGGAGAGCCCGATCTGGTGCCGAAAACCTCCGAAGGGATGAAGAAATGGCCGCTGGCCCGTCCGCCGCACTGGGGCAATTACGGGGCGGTCGCTTCGGTGGTGATTGAAACACCCCATGCGGGAGCCTTCACGCCGATCGCCGTGGCGGAATTCGGCCTCAACTACAGCCCGCTGCTGGAATGGCGGCATGGCCGTGGCGGCATCTTCCTCTCGCAGTTTGATCTCACCCGGCGGATCGGGACCGATCCTGTCGCCACGCGGATCGCGGAAAACCTTGTTCGCACGCTGGATCAACCCTTCGCACAGGAGCAAAACCGCACCGTGCGTTATCTGGGCGATGCGAAAGGCTGGGAATACCTTTCGCGGCTTGGCTTCGCCTCGTCCCGGATCGGAGCGGAAGCGCTTTCCGGCCTGGTCCCCGCGGGAGAGATTCTCGTGATCGGTCCCGGGGAATGGCGGAACCTCGGCAAAGCGTCCGGCGCGCTCAAAAGCTTTGTGAACGCCGGTGGCCGGGCGCTCGTCCTCACGCAAAGCGCCGGGGATCTCTCCGCGGAAAGCGCCCCATTCCAGATCGGGACGGAACCCGTCACGCGCGCCCGCGTCAAACGGGAAAAAGAGGCGCCCATCCTGCGCGGAATCGGCGCTCCGATGCTGCACTGGCGGAGCTTCCTCAAACAGGATCGTTTCGTGAACCGGAACGATCCGGCTTCCGCCATCCTGCTCGAAGGGCTGATGTTGGATCGACCGGAAGGAAAAGGCGAATGGGTCTTTTCCCAGCTCGACTGGGCTCCCTTCGAGGAAGACAACCGCCTCTTCAAATTACCCCGGTGGAATGTCATGAAGTTTTATCGCCAGTTGCTGACCAACCTCGGGGCAAAAAGCGATGAAAAGCTGGCCGCCCGGCTCACCACCCCCCGCCCGACGGCCCTCATGGTGACCCTGGGGCTCTGGCGCAACTGGAATAATGTGGCGCTTGTCAACCCGAACGCCGGTCCGGAGAACACCTTCCCGGGGCTCGCCACAAAGCTGCCGGTGGAAGAGGAAAGGCAGGACGATGACGGGAGCGATTCCGAAGTCCTCATCGCGACCATCGGCGAGGGAGAGGTGAAGGAACCCGCGCTTGAAAAAACCAACAGCGGCTGGCGCACCTACGGCCCGAAAGCCAGCAATGGCTTCCTGCATCTCGATTGGATCTCCCCGTCCGGAAACGGCAAGATCGGTTATTCCCGCACCTACGTGTACAGCAGCCGCGAGCGGGAGGCGACGTTTGCCGTCGGGTGCGACTGGTGGATCGTCTTCCGCGTCAACGGCAAGGCTTTCGTGGATCACACCCGTGAACCGCGGCCGACGAACGCCCCGTATGCCGGAGAGTTCCGTTTCACCGCGCCGCTCAAGGCGGGGTGGAATCTTCTGGAGGCGAAAGTCGCCTCGGGCGGCGGGGGATTCGGCTTCTGGTGTCAGATCAGCGACCCGGGCGATCTCGTCGTGAAAGCAAGCCTCAAGGGCGGGGAACGGCCCGCGAGCCCGGATGAAAAGGATCTGCTCGGGGAGCCGGAGGTCACCCCCGGAACGCTCCTTTACGCCCGCCCGTTTGAGCCGAGGGACGATCCCTACCGGTTCAACCCGTGGTAGGAACACCGTCGGAGTTCCCCGGCGGAAACCGCTCCCGCCGCGGCATTGGCAGAGCCCGCCGCGGCGTTGTTTATCGGAATAAATGATCCAAACATTGTCTGCGCCTGTCGCGCTGGCACGGTAAGAACCGAATGCAAATCGAAATCAATCAGTTGCCAAACCCGGCATGGGAAGCGGCCGCCGCGTCGCGCGTGCCGCTGGAGAAGTGGAAATCCAGGCTTGGAGACGAATCATCATGGGCCGCTCCGCATCTTGAGGAAACCGGTTGGGAAACCGTCCGGGTTCCGCATAACTGGGAGCGCTATGAAGGTTATCGCGGCGCTTCGCATGGCAACCGGCATGGCACCGCCTGGTATCGGTGCCGCTGGAACTGGTTTCCGGAGAATGACGACGAACGCATTTATGCCTTCTTTGAGGGCGTGGGCAGTTACGCCACGGTCTGGTGCAACGGGCAACCGGTCGGCAAACATGCCGGGGGACGGACCACCTTTACGCTCGACCTGACCGGGGCCGCCCACCCCGGAAGCAATCTGCTTGCCGTACGGGCGCATCATCCCGGGAAGATCGACGATCTGCCTTTTGTCTGTGGCGGCTGCTGGGGCTCCCCCAAAACGGAAGGTTCCCAACCCTTCGGCATTTTCCGCCCTGTCTGGCTGGAGCGGAGCGGTCCCGTGCGCGTTGCGCCGTTCGGCCTGCACCTCCTGACGCCCGAGATCGACCGGGATTCCGCATGGATCGAAGCCCGGGTGGAAACGCATAACCCGACCCGGGAACGGCAGACCGCCACCTTGCAGATCGCGATTTATGATCCCGGGGACCATCTCATCCTGAGCGATGAAGCCGACTTCTCGCTGGCCCCCGGAGAGACGCGCATCATCCCGCGCCGTTTTCCCCGCCTCGCCTCGCCTCGCCTCTGGGCTCCGGAGCATCCCGATCTTTACCAGGCACGCGTCGCCCTGACGCGGGGCGGGCGGCTCCTGCATTCGACACAAACACCGTTCGGGCTGCGCTGGCTTCAATGGCCCGCAATTCCGGCGCCGGATGCCGCCGGATGCGCTGAGGAGCCCGTCCACTGGCATCTTCCATCGCGGGCGCAGGAACCCGCCCCGAGCCGGACACTCTACCGGCATACCTCGGCGCCGCTGAGCTTTGCGGCAGGAGGGATCATCGTCAAAGCCGCCCCGGATTCCCTCCCGGAGCGGGCCGAACTGACGGTGAGCCTGGCGCTTGACGCCCCGGTCTCCACACCGGTCCGGGTTTTTTGCGAAGTGCAGAATGGCGACGGCACGGTCTTCTTTCATCAGCACCGGACCTGCCTTGAGGCCGGCCCGCAAAGCACCCATGAATGGACCCTTCCCCCCATTCACGACCCCTCCCTCTGGCAACCCCCGCCCGGAGAGGAATCGCAGGCGGCGCTCTACAAGCTGGTGGTCGAGATTCAGAACGAAGAGGGCGACCTGTGGGAGCGGCGCATGGTGATGTTCGGCATCCGCCCGACATCGGAAGCGCTTAATCTGGAGGCATCATCCCCCGAAGCCCCGGAGACCGGCGCCGACCGGTCGCCGGACGATCCGGGGGAAGCCCGCGTGCTCCGGCTCAACGGCGAACCGTTGTTCCTCGTCGGCACCTGTGAATACGAAACGCTGCTCGGCAATGATCACGCCTTTACGGAGGAACAGATCGCCGCCGAGGTTGCCATGATCCGCGCGGCCGGTTTCAACGCGTTCCGGGACGCCCATCATCCGCACAATCTCCGTTACTACCATCACTGGGACCGGGCGGGGATCGTTTGCTGGACGCAGATGGGCTCTCACATCTGGTTTGACAACGAGCGGTTCCGGGAGAACTACCGGCAGTTGGTGACGCAATGGGTGAAGGAACGCCGCAACCACCCGAGCATCATCCTCTGGGGCCTTCAGAATGAATCCGTATTACCCGAAGCGTTTGCCCGCGAGCTGCGCGACCTCATCCGGGAGCTGGACCCAAGCTGTCCCGGCGATCGCCTGACCACCACGTGCAATGGAGGGAAAGGCTCCGACTGGAACGTTCCCCAGGAATGGAGCGGCACCTATGGCGGCAACTACAACGATTACCGGCTGGCGCTCCACGGCCTGGTGGGCGAGTTCGGCGCGTGGCGTTCCTTTGGCGTCCATACCGAGCGCGAGTACCGCGGCGATGAAAACGATTTCAGCGAATCGTGGGCCGTGCAGGCCATGGAGACGAAAATCCGCCTCGGGGAAAACGACCGCCACCGGGCCATCGGGCATTTCCACTGGGTATTCAACACCTTTCCGAATCCGGGCCGCTCTCCGGAAAACGTGGAGGGACCGGGGAACGGAGCCATCGGCTCGGTAAACAACAAGGGACTCGTCACCGCATGGCGACAACCTTCCGATCTCTTTTACCTCTTCCGGGCCAACTATGCCGATGCCACCCGCGAGCCGATGGTCTATCTCATTTCCCACACCTGGCCGGAGCGGTGGAGAACACCGGGAGCAAAGGTCGTCCGGGTGCTGAGCAACTGCGCGGAGGTGGAGCTTTTCGACGGAAGCAAATCGCTCGGAAGGCGAAAGCATCCGGGGCGGGGTCACCATTTCCGCTGGGAAGGGGTGGAACTGCGCCATGGATTGCTCACGGCGGTCGGGCTGGAACGGGGCAAAATGGTGGCGGAAGATCGGATCGCTTTCGAGGGATTCCCGCAAGCGAAGCTCCCTGCCGGTGCCGGAATCGGGGCCCCCCCGGCGGATCCCGGGCGGGTCCTTCACCGGATTTCATGCGGGGACGCCACGGGGTTCCTTGATCCTTTTGGTCGCGAATGGAGCGCCGACCGGGCGTGGGAAAGCGGAGCCCCCTGGGGGAGTTCCAGTTGGGCGGAGCGTTTCCCCGGGGTGGCGGGAGACCTCGCCAGCATCGGTTACACCCTGACGCCCGTGGAGGGAACGCCGTTCCCCGCGCTTTACCGGACCTATCGCTATGGCCGGGATCAACTCACCTATCGCTTTGCCACAGGGCCGGGTCGTTACCACCTTCGCCTGCATCTCGTGGAGCCATGGTTCGGGGTCGGGGGCGGCTGCAACTGCAAGGGATGGCGGCTCTTCGACATCGCCGTCAACGGCTCCCGGATTGAAGAAGACCTGGATATCTGGGGAAGCGCCGGCGGGGATCACCGGGCGTTGGTCCGGGAGTATGAAATCGACCTGGATACCGAAATCCTCACGCTCCACTTTCCCTTTGTCCGCGTAAACCAGGCGCTGATCTGCGGGATAGAACTCTTTGAGCGCGCGTTGGGTTGAGTGCTTCCGGCGTTTTTCAATGCCCCGGATCGTGACGGGCAGCCATGGGGAAGGGGACCGGCCTCCGATCAGAACGGCAGCTTGCACCGATCTCTCCGGTAATTGATCCTCCGGAGTCGTTACTTCGCGGGATCGCCCGGCTCCCCCTCTTCCTCCTTGAAGAGATATTGCCATTTCTTCCTTAAAAACCACAGCTTGTCCCCCTCCGGTTCGGCCTCGATGATTTTCCGGGCGTCGCGGATGATCGGCTCCAGCACCCCGGTTTCGATCCTGTGAAGCTCCTCCGCGTTCGGACGGCGCTTCTGATACGGTTCCCATGCGGCTTTGAGGCGCTTCCCATGTTTTTCCCAAAGCCCGCCTATCAGCGGAGGCGGCGTAGCATCCACGGCCCATCCAAACTCCCGAACCTTTTCCCTCATTCGAACCTCTTCCGCTTTCCGAAGCTCGGGATCGGCTATCTGCGAAACCAGCTTCCGGGCCGCAGACTCGTACGCCATATAGAAATCAATAAACTTGTTTGAAAGATGGAATGCCTTGACCTTTGCATCAATGGCATCCAGCCTTTTTTTCATTTTCCGACCCTCATCCCGCTCATATTCCTGAACCCCCTTTTTGGTTTCCTCTGAAAGAGTGCCATAGCAGGCAACGCGCTCTTCACCCCTGAGACTCCTCAGTTTTTTGACGGTCCCGGAAATATTCTCGTCCGCCTCCGATCTGGCCACCCCTACCGACAAGGAAGAAATTGCAAGAGCATAGACGAGGGGTTTCATAAAAGAAGGGCCAAAGCAGACGGTTCCGGATATCCTTTTCAGATACGATTTCCGGAGGTCACGAGAGCTTCTTTTCGGGATGCTCTTTGCCCGGCGGAGCCTCTCCGAGAAAGGGCGCGAAGGGAAGGAATTTCATGATCGGGATGAAGGGAACCTTCTTCTGATACGCCTTTCCCGGGGGCGTTACGGCTGCTTTTCGGGGGATTCCCTCTCCGGCGCTTCCTCGCTCAGAAGCGGCATCCATTTCTTTCTCAAATACCACGGCTTATCCGGCTCCGCTTCCGCTTCGATGATTTTCCGGGCATCCCGCATCATCGGCTCCAGCAGGCCGGTTTCGATCCTGCGGAGCGCCCCGGCGTCCGGCGCGATCTTCCAGTAGGCTTGCCACTCGGATTGCGCCCGATCCTTATATTTCTCCCAAAGCCCCTTCATAAGCGGGGGCGGCGCGGCATAAATGGTCTGGACAAACTCAATGGCCTTTTTCTCCAGCCTCTCCTTCTCCACATCCTTGAGCTGCGAGTCTTTCATTTGAGCGACCACTTCGGGCACCGCTGTTTCAAAACGGAGATAAACATCGGTGTAAAATTGATCCGGCCCCTGATTCTCCAATTCCATCTTCCTTTTCCTGAACACGTCAAATGACCGGTGAGTCTCCGCTGCCTCCTTCTTTCGGGCGGCAGCCAATCTCCTTTTGGTCTCTTCCGGAAGGGAGTGGTAATACTCCAAACGTTGCCCGACAGGCAGGGAGTCCCGTTTTCGGTAATAATCATTCATGGGGAGTCTCGGGGAGTCCTCCGCTTCCTCCTTGAAGAGATATTGCCATTTCTTCCTTAAAAACCACAGCTTGTCCCCCTCCGGTTCGGCTTCGATGATTTTCCGGGCGTCGCGGATGATCGGCTCCAGCACCTCGATTTGGACCTTGCAAAGCTCCTCCGCATTGGGATAGCGCTTTCGATAGGGTTCCCATGCGGCTTTGAGGCGCTTCCCATGCTTTTCCCAAAGCCCGCCTGTCAGCGGAGGCGGCGTAGCCTCCACGGCCCATCCAAACTCCCGAACCTTTTCCCTCATTCGAACCTCTTCCGCTTTCCGAAGCTCAGGATCGGCAATCTGCGAAACCACGTTCTGGGCGGCGGCCTCGTACGCTATATAAAAACCAACAAACCGGTTTGAGCCTTCGAGAGCCTTCACCTTTGCCATAAAGGCATCCATCCTTTTCCTCATTTTTCGACCCTCATCCTGCTCATATTCCTGAACCGCCCTTTTGGTTTCCTCTGAAAGAGTACCATAGTAGGCAACGCGCTCTTCACCCCTGAGACCCCTCAGTTTTTTGACGGTCTCAATGATCTCGTCACCTGACTGTGCTGTCGCAACGATGACCGAGCAAAAAAGGATTGCGAGGTTAAGTAGAAGACATTTCATGATTGCACTATTATTAGTACGTTTAAATGGATTTTTGTCCCTCAAAGAAAGATTTTTCGGGGTAAAATCGGCCGAAATTGCCAATGTTCACGGTTTTTCCTGACCTTGCCGGGCGGAATTTCAAGCCAAGGAATCGCTGATTAGAGCATTTTCGGGTTGAGTTGACGCAATGATTTGCGAGCGCCGTGGGTTGATGCGCGGCTTTTTGAGCGCAGCGGCTGTATCTTCAGATACTGCCCAAGCTCGAAATGACGTGCAGCAGCCCGCGCCGCCGCAAAGCATGCGTCTAATTAAACCGAACAGGCTCTAAATGACCCGTCTGCGTTCGAGCATGCTTTAATCAGTGGTTCCCTAACGGAGTAATACCATTTCCCATTATATTTATTCAGATATTGATCCGCTAAACCATTCGATCCACCCCTTGATTTTGCCCATCCTGGGGTTGACATAGGTATTTGCACGCTCGCCCATAAAGGCGGGAGGACGATCACTTTCGGAACCATTTGCAACACCTAATGTTGCAGATGGAGATGGGTCTTTGGAGCCTGAGCGTACCAATGGATCATTGCATTCCTTCCGTGGATTGCCAATCGCGAACAGGTTAGGAGAAGCTGTTTAGGGTGAACAAGCCCTAATAAAGTTAAATTTTATTACCCGGAAAACAACAATCCCGATCCGGCAACGGAAACGGTGGACGATCGCTCCCCCGTTTCCACCGGCGCTTCCCATGGGCGCCCGCCAGCATCTTTTGATTTGAGTCAACCCGGCAGCCGCTTTTTGCAAGGAACCCCTTCGACAAACCGCCAAAACCACGGTAGACTCCTCCGTTTCCACACTTCCTTTTTCCAAGCCATGGCAGTCACTACCGCGGTTTCCGCCGCTCCCGGAGTCGATCTCGTTGAAGACATTCTCGCCCTCAAGCGCGAACGCAACGCCGTCATTCTGGCCCATAATTACCAGATCAAGCCGATTCAGGATATCGCCGATTACGTCGGCGACTCCCTCGGCCTGAGCTATCGCGCCGCCGAGACGGATGCGGACGTCATCTGTTTCTGCGGCGTCCATTTCATGGCGGAGACGGCCAAGATCATCAACCCGGCCAAGACCGTCGTCCTCCCGGACCCGGAGGCGGGCTGCTCGCTCTCCGATTCCTGCCCGGGGGACCAGCTCGAAGCCTACCTCAAGGCGCACGCGGAGAAGAACTACTACGTCGTCGCCTACATCAATTGCAGCGCCCACGTCAAATCGCTCACGGACGTCATCTGCACCAGCGGCAACGCGGTCAAGATCGTCAACTCCATCCCGCAGGACCGGAACATCCTCTTCGTCCCGGATGAAAACCTCGGCTCGTGGGTGATGGAACAGACCGGGCGGAAGATGGACCTCTGGAAAGGCCACTGCTACGTTCACGTGGAGTTCACCGCCCGCAGCGTGGAACGCATCCGCGAGCAATACCCGGAGGCCCCCGTGGTGGCTCACCCGGAGTGCACCTACGCCGTCCGCATTCTGGCCGACGAGGTCTGCTCCACGGAAAAGATGATCTCCTACTGCCGCGAACACCCCTCCAACGCCTTCATCATCGTGACGGAAGAAGGGATGCTCCACCGGCTGCGGCGCGAGATTCCCCACAAGGAGTTCATCGCCGGGCCGACGGCCGGGTGCTCCTGCGCGGAGTGCCGCTTCATGAAGAAGAACACGCTGGAGAAACTCCGCGATGCCCTGCTGCATCTGGAACCGCAGATCAACATCCCGGAGGCCGTCCGCGCCCGGGCCGAGCTGCCGATCCGCCGGATGCTGGAGATCAGCGCCCGATAGTCGGGAAACCGGGCGGGCCGTTCAAGCCAAGCCATCGCGCTTCCCGCCCGCTCCCCGCTCCGCCCCGCTCACGGCACCCGGTGCATCCACTCCTTCCCGAGACGGCGATAATCGCTCGGGGTCATCCCGCGCACGCTGCGGAAGGCGCGGCTGAAGGTGTAGAGTGAGGTGAACCCGCATTGCAACGCGATCTCCCCCACCGGCAGCGCGGTGGTATGGAGCAGCAACGACGCCCGCTGGAGCCGCAGATCGCGCAGATGCCGCCCGAGGCTGGAGCCGGTGAGCCGCCGGAACCGCGCCCGCAGATGGCTCTCGGACTGCCCGAGCGCCCGGGCCACCTCCGGCACGCCGATCGGCTCCGCCAGCCGGGGCAGCAGGTAGCGGTTGATCGCCCGGAGCAATTCCCCCTCCAGCACGGGCAACCCCGGCTGCCGGGTGCGAACCGGCGAGAAGGCGGCCAGCCGGGCGAGCAGCAGCCCCAGATGCAGCGTGATGAGTTCATCCCCCCGGTCCCAGCACCGGAGGAGTTCGCGCAGCAGCAGCCCCTCCTCCGGCCCGATCCGGCGCGGCCCCCCCTTTGAAAGCGTCTCGTAGCTCTCCCCGGGAGCGTCAAACGTCGTGAAGGACCAGACGATCGCCGCCTCCATGTCCGTGTAGGTGTGGAAGGCGAAGGGGGCGATGAGCAACCCATCGCCCGGCTTGAGCAGGTAAAGGGCGTCGTCCACACAGACCCGCCCCGTCCCGCGCAGGGCGGCAATGAAGACGTGGCGGCTGTGGTGGCTGCGCATCCGGCTCAGGCCGAGGCTCTCCGCCGAGAGACGGGAGAAACAGAGGACATTGCGCGGGAGCGCAACCTCCCCGCTGCCGAGGCCCCGCACGTAGTCGCCCACCGGGCGCAGCGCCCGGGCGATCCCGGCGGTTTCATCCAACGGATCGGAGAGGGTCGGCTTCATCGAAAACGTTAAATCTAAAATCGAAACTCCCATTTATTTACCGGAATATTTCGGGAAGATAAAGGCATGTCTTCACCTATTCCCATTGGCCTGATCGGCACCGGCGGACGACTTCGGGGCATCGTCCGGCACATCTGCGAACTCGAACCCCGCGTCCGCATCGTCGCCGCCCACGATCCGCTGGAGCATTCCCGCACCGCGCTGCGCAAACAGCTCGGCTACGATTACCGGATCGCCGAAAGCGAGGAATCGCTCGTCAACGACCCGTCGCTGGAGTGGGTGCTCATCGGCTCCTGGAACGCTCAGCATGCCCGGCACGCAATCGCCGCGCTGGAGGCGGGCAAGAACGTCTTCTGCGAAAAGCCGCTGGCCACCACGCTGGAGGATTGCCTCGCCATCCGCGACGCCGCGGAACGTTCCGGCAAGCTCTTCGTCTTCGGGCTGGTGCTCCGCTATTCCCCGCATTACCAGCGGCTGCACGAGATCGTCGCCTCCGGGGCGATCGGGCGCATCCTCTCCTTTGAGTTCAACGAAACGCTCGGCTTCAACCACGGCGGCTACATCTTCGGCAACTGGCGGCGCAAACGCGAATACGCGGGCACGCACCTGCTGGAGAAATGCTGCCACGATCTCGACCTGGCCAACTGGATCACCGGCTCCCTCCCCGTGAAGGCGGCGAGCTTCGGCGGGCGCGATTTCTTCCTGCCCGAAAACGCCGGGAGGGTGGAAAAGATCGGCCCCGGCCCGAACGGAGAGACCGCCTACTCAAGCTGGCCCGACCCGCAGCACACCGATCCCTTCGGCGGCGACACGGACCTCTTCGACAACCAGGTCGCCATCCTCCAGTACGCCAACGGCATCCGCGGCACCTTCCACACCAACGCCAACACGGCGATCTACGAACGCCGCTTCTACCTCTGCGGCACGGAAGGGACGATCCGCGCGGACCTGATCACCGGGCACATCGAATGCTGCCGCATCGGCTGGAATGCGGAGAAGGAGGTCATCGACACGAAAAACGCCGGGGGCCACGGTGGCGGGGATGAAGTGATGGCGGAGGCCCTCGCCCGCACGCTCGTCCATGGCGGGACGCCGCTCACCTCCATCGGCCACGGCCTGCGCTCGGCGATCGCCGCCTTCGGCATCGACCAGGCGGCCGATGAAGGCCGGGTGGTCGATCTCGCCCCGCTCTGGTGCCGGGCGGGAATCGACCCCGCGAAGGGATAAGAGCGGTCCTTTTTTACGCGCGGCCCCGGCGATCCTTCCCCGGGGCCGCGCCCCTTCGTATCCCTTCCGGCAAGCGCATTGACCGGATTCCCTCCCGCTGATAGGTTGGCCCCCTTTCCCTTTCAAGAGAGCCAGACCATGAGCAAGAATTACAAAGAGACGCTGAATCTGCCCCGAACGGAGTTCCCGATGAAGGCGGACCTGATCAAGCGCGAACCGGCCCGTCTCGCCCGGTGGGAAGCCGGGAATCTCTACCGCCGGATTCAGGACGCCCGCGCGGGCGCGCCCCTCTTTGTGCTGCATGACGGCCCCCCCTTCGCCAACGGCGATGTCCACATGGGGACGGCGCTCAACAAGATCCTCAAGGATTTCATCGTCAAATCGAAGACGATGCTTGGCTACCGCGCCCCGTACATCCCCGGCTGGGACTGCCACGGGCTGCCGATCGAGTTCAAGGTGGTCAAGGAATCGCGCGGGCTCACGCCGCCGGAAATCCGCCGCAAATCCGAAGCGTACGCACGCAAGTACATCGACATCCAGCGCACGCAGTTCCGCCGCCTCGGGGTGTTCGGGGACTGGGAGCACCCGTACCTGACGCTCGCGCCCGGCTACGAGGCGGAGATCATCCGCTCCTTCGCCGCCTTTGTGGAAAAGGGGCTCGTCTACCAGAGCAAGAAACCGGTCTACTGGAGCACGGGAGCGCAGACCGCGCTGGCGGAGGCGGAGGTGGAATACGCGGACCGGACCGACCCTTCCATCTTCGTCCGCTTCGCGATCACCTCCGGCGCGCTGGCCGGGAAAGCCGACGTCGTCATCTGGACCACCACGCCGTGGACCCTCCCGGCCAATGTCGCCATCGCCCTTCACCCGCGGCACCGGTACGTGGCCCGTACCTTCCGCCACCGGGAGAGCGGGGAGGAGGCGACCCTGCTGCTGGCCGAAGCGCTCATCCCCGCCTTCACCGAGGCGACCGGATGGGAACCGCTCCCGGGCGATCCCGTGGCCGCCGCGAGCGGCGCGGAGTGGGAAGGGGTGCAGACGCGGCACCCGTTTCTGGAGCGTTCCTCGCCCCTCGTGCTCGCCGAGTACGTGACGCTCGAGAGCGGCACCGGCTGCGTCCACACCGCCCCGGGCCATGGCGCGGACGACTACGCCACCGGGCTGCGCTACCGGCTCCCGATCCTCTCGCCCGTGGACGAACACGGCGCGTTTACCGGGGAAGTCGGCGTTCCCGCCTGGGTGGGGCGTTACGTGCTGGAGGCGAACGCGGATGTCGTCGCCTGCCTGCGGGAACGGGGCGCGCTGCTCGGCGAGCGGCCCTACCTTCACTCCTACCCGCATTGCTGGCGCTCGAAAACGCCGGTCCTCTTCCGCGCGGTGGAGCAGTTTTTCATCCGTATCGACGCGCTGCGCCCGCAGGCGCTCGAACAGATCGACGCCGTGCAGTGGCTCCCGCACTGGGGGCGCAACCGCATTTACGGCACCGTGGAAGCCCGCCCGGACTGGTGCATCTCCCGCCAGCGGACGTGGGGGGTGCCGCTGCCGGTTTTCTACACCCCGCAGGGGGAGCCGATCCTTGATGCCGCCATCGCCCGGCGCGTGGCGGACGAGGTGGAAAAGGAGGGGACGAACCTCTGGTTTGAAAAAGACGACGCCTGGTGGGCCGCCGCCCTCGGGCTGCCCGAAGGGAGCACCCGCCGCAACGACACGCTCGATGTCTGGATCGACTCCGGGGTCTCCCACACCGCCGTGGTCCGCAAACACCCGGAACTCCATTTCCCGGCGGATCTCTATCTGGAAGCGACCGACCAGCATCGCGGCTGGTTCCAGAGTTCGCTCATGACCTCCATCGCCCTCTACGGCGTGGCCCCGTACAAGACGGTGATCACGCACGGGTTTGTGGTTGATCGGGACGGGAAAAAGATCTCGAAATCGAGCAGCTACCAGAAGCCGATGGACGCGGCGCACTTTGTCGATCAGTACGGGGCGGACATCGTGCGGCTCTGGGTCTCAAGCGTGCAGTTCACCGATGAAGTCCCCTTTTCGGAAGAAGCCTTCACGCGGCTGGGCGAGGCGTACCGGCTCTTCCGCAACACCCTGCGCATCCTGCTGGCGAACCTCTCGGATTTCGACCCGGCCACCGCCACCGGCCCGGTGCATGAGGACGCCGGGTTGACCACCATCGACCGCTGGGTGCTCTCCCGGCTCCATCAGGTGACCGCCGCCTGCCGCGAGGCGTACGACGCGTATGAATTCCGCCGCGTTTTCCAGACGCTCAACCAGTTCTGCGCGGTGGACCTGAGCGCCCTTTATATCGACATCACCAAGGACCGGCTCTACTGCGACCGCGCGGATTCCCCGCGCCGCCGCGCCACGCAGCGCGTCATGGGGAGCGTTTTTGATTCGCTCGTCCGGCTGCTCGCCCCGATCCTCGCCTACACGGCGGACGAAGCGTGGGAACACGCCGGGCGGCCCGAATCGGTGCATCTGGAAACCTTCCCGGAAGCCGAAGCCGCCTGGCACGACCCCGCGCTGGAGGCAACCTTCCAGAGCCTTCTGGAGTGGCGCGGCCTCATCGCCCAGCAGGTGGAAAACGCCCGCAAGGCCAAGACCATCGGCAACGCGCTGGAAGCCGCCATCACGCTCGAAATCGCCGACCCGGCGCTCTGTCAGGAGTGGCAGGGACGGGAGAGCGAACTGGAGGAGCTTTTCATCGTCAGCGACCTGCGGCTCGCCGCCGGGCCGGAGACCCGGGCCACGCTCGTGCCGACGCAAGCGCCCAAGTGCGCCCGCTGCTGGCGGCACCGGGTGAGCGTCGGGAGCGATCCGGAACACCCGGACCTCTGCGAGCGGTGCGCGCACGGGGTCGCGGAGACGATTGGTTAATTGGTTAACAACCCAAAAAGCGCCATGGCCGAACGCCCGCCCCTCTCCGCGTACACGCGGCGGCTCATCGCCGTCACCCTCCCGCTTTACGCGCTTGATCAGGCGAGCAAATGGGCCGTGTACCACCAACTCCCCCCGGAGGGGGAGGGCGTCACCGTCATCCCGGGGTTCTTCACCCTCGTTCACTGGTACAACACCGGGGCGGCCTTTAGCCTTTTTTCCAACAACAACGCCTTTTTCATCGCCCTCTCCACGGTGGCGCTCGGGGTGCTCGCCTTTCTGGCGTGGCGCAACTTTTTCCCGGACCGGGTGAGCCGCTTCGGCTGGGCGCTGTTGCTGGCCGGGGTGCTCGGGAATTTGACGGACCGGCTCATCCACGGGGCCGTGCTCGATTTCATCCTGCTGCGCACCTACATCCCCCGGTTCGACCCGTGGCCCGCCTTCAACGTGGCGGACGCCTGCATCTGCATTGCGGCGGCGCTTTTCCTCTGGCAATCCTTCCGGGAAGGGAGGGCTCCTTCCTCATCGCCTGCTCCACCCGCTTCACCTCCGCAGAACCCCTGAAAAATGGCACGTATCCTCCTCGCCGGTCTTTTTCACGAAACCAACACGTTCGCCCCGGGAACGATGGGGCTCGACCAGTTCCGGGTCACGCTCGACCCGCAGGCATGGCAGGAGCGCAAGGGCGACGGCTCGCCCACCGGCGCGTTTCTGGTCGAGGCGGAGCGGCGCGGTTGGGAGGTGGTGCCGGTGGTCGATATCCGGGGCACCCCGGGCGCGATGCCGGAGGCGGAGGTGTTCACCACGTTTCTGGAGCATTTCGAGCGCCGCACGGCCAGCCACGAGGCGCTGGGGGGAGCGCTCGACGCGATTTTCCTCGTCCTGCACGGGGCGATGGTTTCCCCGGGGTTTCCGGACCCGGAGGGGGAACTCCTGCGCCGGATCGCCGCGAACCCGGCGCTGGCCGGGGTGCCGGTCTTCGGTGTGCTTGATCTCCACGCGAACGTGACCGGAACGATGGCCGCCCATTCCCACGGGCTCCTCGCCTACCGGGAAAACCCGCACACCGACGCGGCGGAAACCGCCGTCCGGGCGGTCCGTCTCATGGAAGAGGCGCTCGGCGAACGGCTCACCCTCGCCACCCGGTACGTCCCCACCAACCTCCTCTGGCCCCCCACCGGCACCGGCACGGCGGACGAGCCGATGCGCGGCCTCGAAGCGCTTGCCCGTGGCGAGGAGCGGGACGGGGTGAAGGCGATCAATGTTTTCGCCGGGTTCTCCCACGCGGACGTGCTCCACGCCGGGGTCGCCTTCACGATCGTTTATGACTCGCACCGGGTCGCCCCGGAACGGCTGGACGCGCTGGCCGCCCGGCTGGCGGACCATGCCGGGGCTCACCGGCAGGAAGCGTTGCCCGGGGAATGGGAACTGGAGGCGGCGATCGCCGACGCCCTGGAAAAAGGGGCCTTCCCGGCGCTGCTCGTGGAACCGGCGGACAACATCGGCGGCGGCGCTCCCGGCGACGGAACGGCGATCCTCCGCGCCCTGCTCAAGGTCCGGGCGGCGGGCAGCGGTGTCATCCTTTGCGATCCGGAGAGCGTCGCCGCACTGGCGGGAAAAGCGCCCGGGAGCGTCTGCGATCTGGAGGTGGGCGGCAAGGCGTTCGCCTTCGATCCCGTGCCCGTGCGCGCCCGGCTCCTGCGGCTCACCGACGGCTGCTACACGCTGGAGGACCGCCACAGCCACGCCGCGTCGATGAACGGTGTCTCCATCGCCATGGGGCCGTGCGCCGTGCTGGAGGCCGAAGGGATCACGATCCTGCTCACCAGCCGTCGCTCCGCCCCGATGGACCTTGGCCAATGGAGGAGCCAGGGGGTGGACCCGGGTGCGCTCCGGTTCATTGGCGTGAAAGCGGCGGTGGCCCACCGGCAGGCGTATGACAAAATCGCCCGCGCGAGCTACTGGGTGCGCACGCCCGGCCCGTGCACGAGCGATCTCCGTTCCCTCGACTACCGCCACGTGCGGCGGCCGGTCTTTCCGCTCGACCCGGCGTAATCTTCCGCCTTCTCCCCGGCTTTTACGCCTCCCCGGAGCCGAGCAGCGAGCAGATCCCCCGTTTGCCGGAGGCGGCCACGAACTCAAAGAATCCCGCCGCTTCAGGGCTCCAGCGCCGTTCGCGCGCGGCGGCCAGCGCCTGCGTGGTATTGAGCCCGCTCTTGTAGAGGAGCCGGAACGCCTCCTTGATCTCCCGGCGCAGTTCCGGGGAAAACCCGCTGCGGCGCAGGCCCACGGTGTTGAGCCCGGCCACGTGGTTGCGCTCGCACGCCAGCAGGAAAGGGGGGATGTTTTTGCTCATCGCGCTGCGCCCCTGCACGATCGCGTTGCGCCCGATCCGCACAAACTGGTGAAACACGCAGCCGCCGCCGATGAAGACCGCTTCGTCCACCCGCACATGCCCGCCGAGCAACGCGTTGTTGGCGATGATCACCCGGTCCCCCAGCCGCACGTTGTGGCCAAGGTGCACCCCCGCCATCAGGAAGCAGCCGTTGCCCACCCGCGTCTCGCTTCCCGCGGCGGTCCCCCGGTGGATGGTGACAAGCTCGCGCAGCCGGTTGTCGTCCCCGATGACCACGCGGCTCTCCGTGGCCGGGTCGAACGCGTTGTCCTGCGGATCGCCGCCGAGGATCGCCCCGTGGCCGACCTCGTTGCGCGCGCCCATGCGGACCCACCCGGTGATCACCGCGTGCGCCCGCACCCGGCACCCGTCGCCGAGCACCGCCCCCGCCTCGATGATCGCATACGGGCCGACCTCGACCCCCGCCCCGAGTTCCGCTTCCGGATGCACTATCGCCGTTGGATGAATGGCCGTCATAAAAAAGTCAGAGCAACCCGCTCTCCCGGAAGCTGAACCAGCCGCAGGGAAACACCCCGACGCCCGGCTGCCCGATGATGAGGTGGTCGGTGAAATCGGTCAGCAACATCCGGGCCGCCTCCTGCAAGCGCCGGGTGAGGCTCTTGTCCTGGTGGCTCGGGGAGGCGTCGCCCGAGGGGTGGTTGTGAGCCACGGCGAAGGCGGAGGCGCCATGGAGGATCACCGGGCGGAGAATCTCCCGCGGATGGGCGATCCCCTCTTCCGCGGAACCGAGGGAAATCTCCTCCACGCGCATGAGCCGCAGCCGCCGGTCCATCAGCACCACCCGCAGCGACTCCTTTTCAAGCAACTGCATCTGCGGGGCGAGCAGTTCGTACATCTGCGAAGCGCGCTCCAGCGGGATGCGCCCGTAGGTTTCCCGGGCCAGCCGCGCCGCCAGCCCGAACGCCGCGGCGAGTTGCACCGCCTTGGCCGGGCCGATGCCCCGCTGGCGCGAAAGCTCCGGCACGGAAGCGCGCGCGATGCCCCCGAGCGATCCGTAGCGGGTGAGCAACTGCCGCCCCACCTCGATCGCGTTCGCCCCTTCCACGCCGGTGCGCAGGAGGATGGCGAGCAGTTCGCTGTCCGCCAGCGCCGCCGCCCCGCACCGGGCGAGTTTCTCGCGGGGCCGTTCGTCGGCGGGGAGTTGATGAATGGAGGACATGCGCGGGTGAGGACGAGGGGGTGAGACGGGCAGGGAGGGTAGCAGGGCGTTCCCCGGGCTTGAAGCCCAAAGACATCTTTTGGTGGACAAAACCGGACAGTTGCGCGATATCAGGTTTTCCTCTACCGTACCCCCTCATGCGCCGCTTCCTGACAGTCCTGCTGGTTGCCAGCCTGCTGCCGGCTTCCCTTCTCCGGGCCGAGGCGGACCCGTCTGCCGTCTTCCTCAACGCCTTCATGAGCGTGCGGGAAGCGGAGAAGTTCGAACGGGAATCCAATTTCCAGGCGGCGCTGGCCAAGTACCGGTACGCGGGCAGCCTGCTCGACCAGTTGCAGACCCGCCATCCCGAGTGGCAGACGATGATCGTCGAGTACCGCAAGAAGAAAACCTCCGAGGCGATCGCCGGGCTGGAGGAGAAGCTCGCGCTCGAACCGCCCGTGGAAGCCGAAGCGCTCACCTCCGTCACCCCCGCGCAGCCTCCCGGCCCGCTGGAGAGCGGGCTCGCCCCGGAGATCGGCAGCCTTCCCTCCACCTCTCCGGGCGGCGGGGACATCTTTGAACAGGCCACCCGGCAGATTCGCACCCGGATGGCGCAGCTTGAGAGCCAGCTCGACGCCACCCGCCGCCGGCTCGAAGCCACCGAGAACGAACGCCTCCGCATGGCCCGGGAGCTTAACGAGGCGCTCAAGCAGCCGGTGCGCCCGGTCGATTCCGCCCAGATCGAAGCCTTCCAGGCAACGGAAAAGCAGCTCAAGGCGGAGATCGAGCATCTCAAAACCCTCGTGGCCGCCGCAGGAACCGCCCCGGGCGGCGGGGAGAGCAAGCTCTGGAAGGAACTCGGGGAAGCCCGGGCCGAAGCGGCGCAGGCCCGCACCCAGCTCGAACAGGCCCGCTCCGGCGAGGCGGCGCTCGTGGCCCGGCTGACGGCGGCGCAGGAGGAACTCGAAGCGGTGAAGGAGAACCGCACCAGCGCCTCCGCGGAAATCCGCCGCCAGATCGCCCAGCTCCAGGAAGCGTTGATCGACGCGCGGGCCGATCGCGAGATCGCCGAGGAGCAGGGGGAGATCATGGCCCGCAAGATGGCCGCGCTGGCCAAGCGCCCGGACCTCGGGGCCGAACTGGCCGAGGCGCAGAAAAAGGCCGATGCCATCGCCGCCGAAAACGAAAAACTGAGCAAGGCCGCCGACGAGGCGGACCGGAAGCTGGCGGCGCTCGCCAAGGAGCTGGAGGGCGAAAAGGAATCGAAAACCGTCCTCAACGGTCGTCTCGCCACGGCGGAAACCCGGGTGAAGGAACTTGAGGAGGCCGAGCGCAAGCTCGTCGAGATGACGCAGGAGCGCAATCAGGCCGTGGCGAAGACCGGGGAACTCAACACGAAGCTGGAGGATCAGGGGAAGGAAGTGGCGGCGCTTACCTCCGAGCGCGACACGCTGGCCCGGGAGCGGGACGCGCTGACGAAGGAACGCGATGAAGCGGTGAAGAAGGCGGGCGAGATCGACGCCGAGGCCGGAAAGATGCTGGCCCGCAATCAGGAACTGCTCAAAAAACTCGAAACCACCGAGGCCACCCTGAGCGCCCTCAACGCCTCCCAGCCCGAACAGGAACAGGAGATCACGCGGCTCAAGAAGGAGCTGGAGGAAACCAACACCGCCATCGCCGACCTGCGCAAAACCGCCGAGACGGATAAAAACACCATCGCCGATCTCAACATCCAGCTCGACAACCTGGGCGCCGCCGTCGAAGGCAAGGCCCCGAGCCCGGAGCAGGCCCGGCTCACCGAGGAAAACGAACTGCTGCGGGGCATCGTCACGCGCAAGCTCAAGGACCAGGTGCAGCGGGAGAAGGCGCGCACCGCCATCGCCGAGGAACTCGCCCGGCTTCAGGTCCGCAGCAAGGCGATCAACGACCAGGTCGCCATCCTGAGCCGCCCCACGCTCGAACTCAACGATCAGGAGCGGGCGCTCTTCCGCACGCCGCAGCTTGAGATCATCGACAATGAGGAAGATTCCATGGTCTTCTCCATCGTTGCCCCGCAGGCGGAACGCCCCGCCGCCGAGGGCGCGCCCAAATCTCCCGCGCAGGAGAAAGAGGCTCAAAAAAAAAGACTAAGTGAGGGCATCCTTCCGGCGGCCAACCCGTTTTCCGGGGCGGAAGCGTCGCTCTGGAACCACGGGCCCACGGTGGAAACCGCCCGCAAACCGAACATCCCGGAGAATCTCCAGCCGCTCGCGCAGGAGGCGCGGGAAAAGTTTGACAAGGGCCAGTACGGCGAGGCCGAGCGCCTCTACGAGAAGCTGACCAGGGAGGTTCCCTCCAACATCTACCTCCTTTCCAACCTCGGGATGACCCGCTACCGGGCCGGGAAACTGCGGCTCGCGGAGGAGACGTTCAAGAAAGTCCTGAGCATTGAGCCCAACGACGCCTACTCGCACACCACGCTCGGGATCGTCTACCACGCCCAGAGCCGGTACGACGAGGCGATCGACGCGCTCACCCGCTCCATCGCCGTGAACCCGAAGAACCCGATGGCGCACAACTTCCTGGGGGTCACGGCGGCCAAGAAAGGGTGGGTGGAAGCCGCCCGCAAGGAAATCCAGACCGCCATCGAGATCGACCCCGCCTACGCGGACGCGCATTTCAACCTCGCCGTCGTCTTCGCCACCACCAAGCCCGCGGACAAGGAGAACGCCCGCAAACATTACCGCAAGGCCGTCGAGCTTGGCGTGAAACCCGATCCCAATCTCGAAAACCTGATCCGCTGATCTTCCGCCTCCCCCGTCCCAGATACTAGCGCCGCTTCCGTTTTTCCCCATCTCATGAGCGATTCCAACCCTGCCGCCACCCCCGCCTTTACCCCGCTTCTCCCCTGCGCCCTTTTCGAAGGGATGGACCCGGAAATTTCCGATTCCATTTTCACCTACCTCTTCACGCAGGAGAAACCGCTCTACAAGGCGACCATCGACGCCCTGACCAAGCAGCGCAACCTGCGCCCCGTCTTCGTGGAGCGCAAGCCGAAGACGGAACGTTTCGCCTGGATGAAGGCGAGCCTTTCGCGCCGCGCGGGGAACTCCGTGGCCGCCCACCTGCTGCAAATCTGGCTCGTGGGAGCGCAGAGCGCCCTGCTCAACGACTTTCTCGATCACCTCGGCATCGAACACGACGAAACCGGCACCGTGCCGGAGCTTCCCCCCGCGCCGGAGAAAGAGAAACTCCTCGCCGCCATCGACCACGTTCTCGCCCGGCACGATCCCCGGATCGTCACCCTGTACCTTCATGCCTTTCAGACGCTGGATGATGAAGGGGGCTGGGAGACGCTCGGCGCGATCCTGGCCGAAGATCCCCGCTTCCGGCTCTGATGCCCACCCCTCATGATCCGGCGCGTCGTCCTCCCATCCTTCACGACGCTGGCGACGACGGCCGGACCCCTCCCCTCCCTCGCCCCTGATCATTCATTTTGCCCCGGAGTGATCCGGGCCGGATATCCGATTTTCTTTCACGGAGACCCGCCGCCGCGGCTCCCGCCAAAGAAAGGAAACGCCGTTCCAATGGGGGAAGCCTCCTGAAACCGGATGGCAAAGTGCGGTTTTGATCCGAAAGAAGCCTATCACTTATGGAACGATTACCCCGTCCCGTTGAAAACGCTCCCCCCGAAGGCAATCTGAGCGCCTTCGAGGATCTCTGTCGGCTGGCCGCTGCCGTTTACCAGGCTCCCCGGGCGGTGCTCCGCTTTGGGGACGGGGGCGGACCCCTGCCGGGATTCCGGGTAAGCGTCGGGGAACCGCTGGCCGGGGAAAAGGCGTTTCTGGTCGATTTCGAGGCGGAGGTGCTGGCCACCGGAACCTTGCTTGAACGCTCCGGGGAAGGTGTTTTCGCCATCGGCATCCCGGTGGGCGAAAGCGAACCGGCGCACGGGGTCTTCGCCGTGCTCGACCATCAGCCCCTTCCGGAGCCGGACCCGGAAATTTTCGGCATTCTGGCCCGGGAGGTGATCGCCATCCTCGAACACCAGCGCTCCGCGGCCCGACTCGCGGAGAAAAACCGGCTCGCGGAACTGCGCGCGAGCATCGGCATCCGGCTCGCGAGCGGCAAACCGCTGCCCGAAGTGCTCCGCGAAAGCGCCGAAGACCTCGCCGCCCATTATCCGCAATCCGCCGTCCGCATCTGGACCGTGCATGAACACGGCACCCGCTTCGACCTCGAAGCGGAGGCGGGGGAGATCGCGGGCGGCGGCGGGCCGCTCCGGCTACCCTCCGGGGAAGGGCGGCTGGGCGAGGCGGCGCGGGGGGCGTTCCGGCTCGACCCGCTGCCGCCGGAGCCCGACCCCTCGGACCCCGCCTGCCCCGGCCCCGGCCCGTGGCGGGCGTTCACCGGCTCCCCGTTGCAGGTGGGCGAGGAGTTGCTCGGCATCCTCACCCTCCATTCCCGCCGCTCCTTCTCCCCGCTGGTGCTCAAGGATCTGCGGACGGTGAGCTATCTCATCGCCCAGAAGATCGAGCACGAACGGGCGGAACGCTCGCTGGAGCGGCGCGAACGGGTGGCCCGGTTCCTGGCGCAGGCGAGCGCGGAACTCGCGGAAGTGGGCGACTACGAGAGCACGATGCAGAAGATCGCCAACTCCGCCGTGCCGGATTTTTCCGACTGGTGCGCCATTTACCTGATGGAAGAGGAGGACCGGCAGCTCAAGGCGGTCGCCATCGCCCACCTCGACCCGCAACGGATCGAGGAGGCCCGGGCGCTGACCCAAAGGCTGAGCCTGCGCCTGCCGGATCTGAGCGAAGTCATGCGCACGGGGCACTCCGAACTGGTCGAAAACTTTCCCGACGAACGGCTGCGGCGCATCTCCGTGACGGGGGAAGACCTCGCGCTGCTGCGGCGCTTCGGCTTCCGCTCCTCCATCAACGTCCCGCTCCTGAAACGGGGCGGGATATTCGGGCTGATGACCTTTTACACGGCGGAATCCGGGCGGCGCTTTGATCTGCACGATCTCTACACCGCGGAAGACCTCGCCCGCCGCGCCGCCGTCGCCATCGAAAACGCCAGCCTCTACCAGCAGTTGCAGGATGCCGACCGCCAGAAGGACGAGTTTCTGGCCATGCTCGCCCATGAACTGCGCAACCCGCTCGCCCCGCTCTTCAACGCCGTGGAACTGCTGCGGGCGGAGCCCTCCTCGCTCGCCCCCGAAACGCTGGAAATGATGGTCCGCCAGCTCCGGCAGATGGTCCGCCTCATCGACGATCTCTTCGACATTTCCCGCATCAAGCACAACCGGATGCGGCTCCGGCGCGGCGTGCACGATCTCTGCGCCATCGTCCGGAACGCGGCAGAAAGCTGCCGCCCGCAGTTGGAGGAGGCCGCCCACCGGTTTCATCTCGACCTTGCGCAGGAGCCGATCTGGGTGGACGGCGACGCCGCGCGGCTCGCGCAGGTGGTGGCCAACCTGGTCAACAACGCCGTGAAATACACCCCGAAGGGGGGCGAAATCGCACTGAGCGCCCGGTGTGAAAAGAACGAGTGCGTCATCTCCGTGCGGGACAACGGCATCGGCATTGATGAGGGGGCGCTCCGGCATATCTTCGATCTCTTCTCGCAGGTGCGCGATTCGCTGGAAAACTCGCAGGGCGGCATGGGCATCGGGCTCACGCTCGTCCTCCGGCTCGTGGAACTGCACGGCGGCAGCGTGGAAGCGCACAGCGAAGGCCCCGGGCGCGGGAGCGAATTCGTCGTCCGCCTCCCCCTCGCCGCCCCGCCGGAAAACGTGGAACCGCCCGCTCCCGCTCCCCGGGAGGAACCGGCCCCCGCCCCGTGCCGGGTGCTGATCGTGGACGACAACCGCGACGCCGCCCACACCCTCGCCCGGCTCCTGCAACGGCAGGGGTACGAACTGCGGACCGCCTACGACGGACCGGAAGCGATCGACGCCGCCCGGGAGTTCCGCCCCCGGATCATCCTCCTGGATATCGGGCTGCCGAGCCTCAGCGGTTACGAGGTCGCCCGGATCATTCTCAAGGAAAGCGGGGAGAGCGAGGAACCGCCCCCGGTCCTCATCGCCATGACCGGCTGGGGACAGGAAAACGACCGCCGCCGCTCCCGGGAGGCCGGATTCACCCGGCACCTGATCAAGCCGGTCGATCTCGCGGAACTCAGGGAAACCCTGCGCGAGTTCGCGGTGTGACAGGGAGAGGCGGCAGAATGTCCCACATGAGACAGGCTGTCACCCTCCAACCGGGACACCGGAGGAGCGATTTCGCTGGGGTTCCTTCGTAAATCGCTCACAATCAGACATTTGAAATAAAACTCCCTGCCGGGAACGGACCTTGCTAAAGGGGGAATCCGTAACTTTTCAGCTTTATGGCAAAGATTCTCGGTATCGATTTAGGGACCACCAATTCCTGTATGTCTGTGATGGAAGGCGGGGAGCCTGTGGTTCTGGAAAACAACGAAGGGGCGCGTACCACCCCTTCGATTGTGGCATTTACCAAAAGTGGGGAGCGGCTCGTGGGACAGGCGGCCAAGCGACAGGCGGTCACCAACCCCGAGAACACGATTTTCTCCATCAAGCGCTTCATGGGGCGCAAGTTCGACGAAGTGCAGGATGAGCTTCACCGCGTCCCGTACAAGGTCGTGAAAGCCCCCAATGGCGACGCTCACGTGCAGGTGAGCGTCGGGGGCGAGACGAAGACCTATTCCCCGCCGGAAATCTCGGCGATGGTCCTCGCCAAGCTCAAGGCGGACGCGGAGGCGAAGCTGGGCGAGAAGATCACCCAGGCGGTCATCACCGTCCCGGCCTACTACAACGACTCCCAGCGGACCGCCACCAAGGACGCCGGGAAGATCGCCGGGCTCGACGTGCTCCGCATCATCAACGAACCGACGGCGGCCTCGCTCGCCTACGGGCTCGACAAGAAGAAGGACGAAAAGATCGCCGTCTACGACCTCGGCGGCGGCACCTTCGACATCTCCATCCTCGAAATCGGCGACGGCGTCTTCGAAGTCCGCGCCACCAACGGCGACACGAACCTCGGCGGGGACGACTTCGACCACCGGGTGATGGACTGGATCATCGGCGAGTTCAAGAAAGACACCGGGATCGACCTCTCCAAGCAGCCGGACGCCGTCCAGCGGATCAAGGAAGAGGCCGAGAAGGCGAAGATCGCCCTCTCCTCCTCGCAGGAGTACGACATCAACCTCCCCTTCATCACGGCGGACCAGACCGGCCCCAAGCACATCCAGCAGAAGGTGACCCGGGCGAAGCTCGAACAGCTCACCGACGACCTCTTTGAGCGGACGACGATCCCGGTCAAGGCGTGCATGAAGGACGCGAAGCTTTCCGAGAACGAGATCAACGAGCTTGTCCTCGTCGGCGGCATGACGCGGATGCCCAAGGTGGTCGAGACCGCCCGCAAGCTCATTGGCAAGGAACCGCACAAGGGGGTGAACCCGGACGAAGTCGTCGCCATCGGCGCGGCGATCCAGGGGGGCGTGCTCCGCGGCGAAGTGAAGGACGTGCTCCTGCTCGACGTCACCCCGCTCACGCTGGCGATCGAAACCGCCGGGGGCGTGGCCACGCCGATGATCCCGCGCAACACGACGATCCCGACCCGCAAGTCGCAGAACTTCTCCACCTACAGCGACAACCAGCCGGGCGTGGAGATCAAGGTGCTTCAGGGCGAGCGCCCGCTCTCCCGCGACAACAAGCAACTGGGCGTCTTCCACCTTGATGGCATCCCGCCGGCCCCGCGCGGCGTGCCGCAGATCGAAGTCACCTTCGACATCGACGCCAACGGCATCCTCCACGTCTCCGCGAAGGATCTCGGCACCGGCAAGGAGCAGAAAATCTCCATCACCGGCTCCTCCGGCCTGAGCAAGGAAGAGGTGGACCGGATGCAGAAGGAAGCCGAGCTTCACGCCGAGGAGGACAACAAGGCGAAGGAGGCGATCGAAGTGCGCAACAACGCCGACAGCCTCGCCTACCAGAGCGAGAAGCAGATCAAGGAACTCGGCGACAAGCTCCCCGAAGACAAGAAGAAGGAGATCGAGGAGGCGATCGGCGCCGTCCGCGAAGCCCTCAAGGGAAGCGATGTGGCCGCCATCAAGAGCGCCCACGAAGCGCTCCAGACGAAGTTCCAGAGCGTGAGCGAGGAGATTTACAAGGCGGCGGCCGCACAGGCCGGGGGACCGGAAGCCGCGGCGGGAGCCGCGGGCGCGGAAACCGGGGCCGCCGGAGGCGCGTCTTCCCAGGCAAAGGGCGACGACAACGTGGTTGACGCCGACTTCGAAGTCATCGACGAAGACAAGAAACAATAACCCTTTTACCGGATTGGCCGGAGGCGGGCACCCGATGCCGCTCCGGCCGCTTTCGAGTAAAACCAACCAACAGCAACAACCAAAAGCAAACAACGTTTATGGCAGCTAATGTCAAACCTCTCGGCGATCGCGTTCTGATCCAGACCATCGAAGAGAAAGAAGTCAAACAGGGAGGCATCATCATTCCGGATTCCGCGAAGGAAAAACCGCAGGAAGCCAAGGTGATCGCTCTGGGAACCGGCAAGACCGACGACAACGGCAAGAAAGTCGAGTTCACCGTGAAAGCCGGCGACCGCGTTCTGATCTCCAAGTACGGCGGAACCGAAATCAAGGTCGATGGGGAGAGCTACCTCATCGTGCGTGAGGACGACATCCTCGGCATCATTGGTTAAACCCGTTTCCATCACGAACAAACCACACCTTTTCCCAAACATTTATGGCAGCTAAACAACTCTACTTCGACGAAGCCGCACGTCACGCCCTTCTGCGCGGCGTCGAAAAACTCTCCCGCGCCGTGAAGGCGACCCTCGGGCCGGCCGGACGCAACGTCATCCTCGACAAGAAATTCGGCAGCCCCACGATCACCAAGGACGGCGTCAGCGTCGCCAAGGAAATCGAACTCGAATGCCCGTATGAAAACATGGGCGCGCAGCTCGTGCGCGAAGTCGCCAGCAAGACGAGCGACATCGCCGGGGACGGCACCACCACCGCCACCGTTCTGGCCGAAGCGATCTACCGCGAAGGGCTCAAGAACGTGACCGCCGGGGCGAACCCGACCTCGCTCCAGCGCGGCATCAACAAGGCGGTGACCGCCATCGTGGGCGAACTCGCCAACATCTCCAAGAAGGTGCAGGACCGCAGCGAAATCGCGCAGGTCGCCACCGTCTCCGCGAACTGGGACACCGCGATCGGCGAGATCATCGCCGAAGCGATGGACAAGGTCGGCAAGGACGGCACCATCACCGTGGAGGAAGCCAAGTCGATCGAAACCACCCTCGACGTGGTCGAAGGGATGCAGTTCGACAAGGGCTACCTCTCGCCCTACTTCGTGACGAACGCGGAGTCGATGGAAGCGATCCTGGAGAACGCCTACATCCTCATCCACGAGAAGAAGATCAGCAACCTCAAGGACCTCCTGCCGCTGCTCGAAAAGGTGGCCAAGAGCGGACGCCCGCTCCTGATCATCGCGGAAGACGTGGAAGGCGAAGCGCTGGCGACCCTCGTCGTCAACAAGCTGCGCGGCACGCTCCAGATCGCCGCCGTGAAGGCTCCCGGCTTCGGCGACCGCCGCAAGGCGATCCTCGATGACATCGCCGTCCTCACCGGCGGGCGCAACATCACCGAAGACCTCGGCATCAAGCTCGAAAACGTCAGCGTCGAAGACCTCGGGCAGGCCAAGCGCGTCACCATCGACAAGGAAAACACCACGATCGTGGAAGGCGAAGGCTCGCAGTCCGACATCCAGGGCCGCGTGAACCAGATCCGCCGCCAGATCGAGGAGACCACCTCCGATTACGACCGCGAGAAGCTTCAGGAACGCCTCGCGAAGCTCGCGGGCGGCGTGGCTGTCATCAACGTCGGCGCGGCGACCGAAACCGAGCTCAAGGAAAAGAAGGCCCGCGTGGAAGACGCCCTGCACGCCACCCGCGCCGCGGTGGAAGAGGGGATCGTCCCCGGCGGCGGCACCGCGCTGCTCCGCGCCCAGAAAGTGCTTGAGAGCCTCCAGCTCGAAGGCGACGAACTCATCGGCCTGGGCATCGTCCGCCGCGCGGTGGAAGCCCCGCTGCGCCAGCTCGCCGACAACGCCGGGCAGGAAGGCGCGCTCATCGTTCAGGAAGTCAAGGCCCGCTCCGGCAACGACGGGTACAACGTCGCCAGCGGCGAATACGTGGACCTCGTGAAGGCCGGTGTGGTGGACCCGACGAAGGTCACCCGCAGCGCGCTCCAGAACGCGGCCTCCATCTCCGGCCTGCTCCTGACCACGGAAGCCCTCGTCACCGAGGTTCCCGAGAAGGACAAACCGGCGGCTCCGGCCCCCGGCGGCGGCATGGGCGGAATGGGCGGCATGGACTACTAAGTCCCGCCGGACCTCCCAAGTCCTCAAAAAGCACCTTGCACCGGCCTCCCCGGGGATTCGTTCCCGGCGGAGGCCGGTTTCTTTTTTTCCGGGAGCGAAAAGGGAAACGCCCGCCGACGCCCCGTCCCCCTCTCTTACGCTTACGCGCGCGAACGTTTCGCGGCCAGCACCGCGCCGATCTCTTCAAGCGGCAGGCAGTTGACGACCTCCCCGCGGGTCAGCCATCCCTTGCGGGCGATGCCGATGCCGTGGGCCAGCCGCTGGAGCCCCGTCACACTGTGGGCGTCCGGGTTGATCGAGCAGCGCACCCCCTTCTCCTTCGCCAGCGGCCACCAGCGCCAGTCCAGTTCCATCCGCTGGGCGGAGCAGTTGAGCTCGATGATCGTCCCGGTGGCCGCCGCCGCTTCGATCACGGCGGGGATGTCGACCGGGTACGGCTTGCGGCTCAGCAGGAGCCGCCCCGTCAGGTGGCCGAGCATGGTGACCTGCCGGTTGCTGATGGCGCGGATGATGCGCGCGGTCATCGCCGCTTCGGAAAGATTGAAGACGGAGTGAACGCTGGCGACCACGTAGTCGAGCCCGGCAAGCGTTTCGTCGTCAAAATCAAGCGAGCCGTCCGGCAGGATGTCGCACTCCACCCCGGCGAACAGCCGGAACCCCGCGCCGTAGCCCGCGTTGAGCCGCCGGATCGCCTCCCCCTGTCCGGCCAGCCGTTTTTCATCGAGCCCATGCGCCTGAAACGAGCTTTTGGAGTGGTCGGCGATGCCGAGGTAAGCCAGCCCGAGTTCCCGCGCCGCCTCCGCCATTTCTTCGAGCGTGTTGCGCCCGTCGCTGGCGGTGGTGTGGTTGTGGAAGGTGCCGCGCAGGTTGGCCAGTTCCACCAGCCGGGGGAGGGTGTGCGCCTCGGCGGCGGCGAATTCGCCGAGGTTTTCGCGCAGTTCGGGCTCGATGTAGTCGAGGCCGAGCGCCCGGTAGAGGTCTTTCTCCTCGTGGATCGGGGGGACCGGCTCGCCGCTCGTGTTGGCCAGCCGGTATTCGTTGAGCGTCCAGCCGCGCTGGAGCGCCCGGTGACGCATCCCGATGTTGTGTTCCTTGCTGCCGGTGAAGTAGTTGAGGGCGAAGGGAAACGCTTCGTTGGAGACCACGCGCAAATCCGCCTGCAACCCGCCCGGCAGGCGGACGGACGATTTCGTGGCGCCGCTGGCGATCACGCCCTCCACCAGCGGATGCGCGATAAAAAACGCGCTGACCGCCTCCGGGTCCGCCGTGGCGACGACGAAATCGAGATCGCCGATGACCTCCTTGTGCCGCCGGTAGCTGCCCGCCACGGCGATCTGCGCCACGGCGGGGTGCTCGCGCAGTTCCGCCCGGAGCGTCTCCGCCAGCACGGCGGCTTTCTCGTAAAGAAAACGCCCCGCGTGGCTGCGCCGCTGCGCGATGGCGTCCACCAGATTGGCCGCCGTCTTCGCCCCGAACCCGGGGAGGGCGGCCAGCCGCCCGTCCGCGCAGACCCCCTCCAGCGCCTCGATGCCCGAAACCCCGAGCTGCTCGTAGAGAACCCGGATCTTTTTCGCCCCGAGCCCCTGAAGCTCGAACAACTCAAAAAGCGTGGCGGGAAAGGCGGCCTTCAACGCCGCATGATAGGGAAACTCCCCGCTGGCCAGCACCCCCGCGATCTTTTCCGCGATCGCCTTGCCGATGCCGGGAATCTCCGCGAGCGTCCCTTCCCGCGCGGCGGTTTCGAGGCCGCCGGGCCAGGTCTCCAGCGCCCGGGCGGCGTTGAGGTAGGCGCGGACCTTGAACGGGTTTTCCCCCTTGAGTTCCAGCAGGCGACCGGTTTCCTCCAGCAGATCGACGAGTTGCTCCTTGTCCATGGCTTATTTCAGCGAAGCCAGCCCCGCGGTGAACGCGGTCAGGCGGCGGGCCAGCGCGTCAAGCTGGCCGCTCCGGCGCGCGTCGGTGAACGCCCCGGAGGCGTCGAAGGCGTTCGCGGCGTCCGGGATGGCGATCTGGTCGGGGAGCAGGAAAACGCCGATGTTCCCGAGGAGCATCCGCAGCGGCACCAGCCCGCGCAGCCCGCCCAGAGCCCCCGGGGAAGCCGCCACCAGCGCCGCACTCTTCCCGGCGAAGGCGACCAGCGGCGCTTCGTCGTCGCTCTCGGCGCGCGAGGCCCAGTCGATCGCGTTCTTGAGCACGCCGGAAAAGGAACTGTTGTACTCCGGGGAGGCGATGAGGAAACCGTCGTGCCCGCGCAGGAGCGCCTTGAAGCGGCGGGCGGTCTCCGGCAGGCCGTGGGCGTCCTCGTCGTCCTGATTGAAGATCGGCATCGGGTAATCCGCCAGATCGAGCAACGTCACCTCGGCTCCGGCGGCGCGAAGGGCTTCCGCGGCGAGCCGGGCGAGCTTCTTGTTATAGGAATCCTTCCGCAGGCTGCCCGCGAATGTCAGAATACGTGGAGGCTGGTTCATCCCGGTATTCTGCCGGGGCTCCCGGGGAAAGTCGATGAAGTCGATCGCCGCCATCCCGAAAAAAAAAGTGGTGCGAAGCCGGTTTTCGCGCGTTTTTTTATTTCCAAGCCTCCCCTCCAATCCTCAAAAAAACGGGAATGCCATCCGAACTCCTCGCCCCTGCGGGCAACTGGGACTGCCTGCGCGCCGCCGTGGCCAACGGGGCGGACGCGGTTTACTTCGGCCTGCCCCGGTTCAATGCGCGGCTGCGGGCGGATAATTTCACGGAGGAGGAACTCCCGGAGGTGGTCCGCTTCTGCCATCGCCACGGGGTGAAGGCGTACGTCGCGCTCAACACGCTCATCTTCACCGGGGAACTCGCGGACGCCGCGCAGGCGCTCCTGAGCCTCAACCGCGCCGGGGTGGACGCCCTGATCGTGCAGGATATCGGGCTGGTGCGGCTGGCGGCGCGGCTCACCCCGGAGCTGCCGATCCACGCGTCCACCCAGATGACGATCACCTCTCCGGAAGGGGCGGAGATCGTCCACCGGGAACTCGGGATCGACCGCGTGGTGCTCGCCCGCGAGCTTTCCCTGCGCGAACTCGAAAAGTTCGGCTCCGCGCCGGGGGAATCGGCTCCGGAGATCGAGGTCTTTGTCCACGGGGCGCTCTGCGTCGCCTACTCCGGCCAATGCCTCACGAGCGAATCGCTCGGCCAGCGAAGCGCGAACCGGGGCGAATGCGCGCAGGCGTGCCGGATGCCGTACGAACTGGTGGTGGACGGGGCGCTGCGCGATCTCGGGGACCGGCGCTACCTCCTCTCTCCGCAGGATCTCGCCGCCATCGGCGAAATCCCGGCGCTGGTGGAGCGCGGCGTGGTCTCCTTCAAGATCGAGGGGCGGCTCAAATCGCCCGAGTACGTGGCCGCCGTCTGCCAGGTCTACCGGAAGGCGCTCGACGCCGCGCTCGAAGGCCGGAGCTTCACGGCGTCCGCGCCGGACCGCTACCAGATGGAGATGACCTTTTCGCGCGGCCTTTACCCGGGCTGGATGCATGGCGTCAACCATCAGGAGCTGGTCCCCGCCCGGTACGGGAAAAAGCGCGGCCCCTACGTGGGCGAGGTGCTGCGCGTGGGGCGCGATTTCGTGGAGATCACCCCGCCGCAGACGCCGCTCCAGCCGGGGGACGGGGTGGTCTTCGACACCGGCGGCGACACGAATCACGAGCAGGGCGGGCGGCTCTTCGCCGTGCGGGGCCACCGGCTCTCCTTTGGCCGGGGGCGGATCGACCTGCGGCCCCTGCGCCCCGGGCACAAGGTCTGGAAAACGGACGACCCCGCGCTGGAGGCCGGGCTGCGCAAGAGCTTCGCGGGCAAGCTGACGCCCCGCCACCGGCGGCCCGTGGTGCTGCGGGTGAGCGGGCGGGCCGGGGAACCGCTCGTGCTCGAAGCCACCCCGGAAGGGGGCGCGCCCCTCCGCGTTGCCTCGCGCCTCCCGCTTCAGGCCGCCCGGACCGCGCCGCTCACCCCGGAGAGCCTGCGCGAACACCTCGGGCGGTTCGGGGAAAGCGTCTTCACAGCGGGAAGCCTCGACAACGGGCTGGAAGGGGCGCTCATCCTCCCGATCGGCGAACTCAACCGGGTGCGGCGGGAGCTTCTCTACCAGCTCGAATCCGAGACCCCCCGACCCGAATTTCCCGGGGCGGAGATCGCCATCACCTTCCCGGCGGCGGTTCCTCCGGCTCCCTTGCCTCCCCCGGCCCTCAGCGTCCTCTGCCGGGACATGACGCAACTGACGGCGGCGCTCGCGTGCGGCGTGGAGACGGTCATGGTCGATTTCGAGGACATCCGCCGCTACCGGGAGGCCGTGGCCGCTGTACGGAACGCGGGGAGCGCGGGCGGCAGCGCGGCCCTCTTCCTGGCCACCCCGCGCATCCAGAAGGCGGGCGAGAGCGGCTTCTTCCGCCTGATCGAGGCGGCGGAGCCCGACGGCGTGCTCATCCGCAACCTCGGCGCGGCGGAATACTTCCGCGAACGGCCGCTGCGGCGCATCGGCGATTTTTCCCTCAACGTCGCCAACCCGCTCACCGCGGAGTTTTTCATGAACAAGGGGATGGAGCGGGTGACCCTCTCCTACGACCTGAACTTCCCGCAGGTGCAGGATCTCCTGAAAGCCGCCCCGCCGGAATGGTTCGAACTGACGATCCACCAGCACATGCCGATGTTTCACATGGAGCACTGCGTCTTCGCGGCGTTCCTTTCGGAAGGGAAATCGTTTCTCGACTGCGGAAGACCGTGCGAGCACCACCGGGTGCACCTGCGCGACCGCGTCGGCATGGAACACCCGCTGCGGGCGGATGTCGGCTGCCGCAACACGCTTTACAACGCCGTCGCCCAGACCGGGGCCGGGTTTTACGACGAACTGGCGGCGCTCGGCCTGCGGCGCTACCGGGTGGAACTCCTGGAGGAAGACGCCGCGCGGACCGTGCGGATCGTGCGGAGCTTCCAACGGCTCCTGAGGGGGGAGGAGGAGGGGCGGCTGCTCTGGAAGCGGCTCTCCGCGCAATCCCGCCTCGGCGTCACCCGCGGAACGTACCGGGACGACAGCGCGGCATGAAAGCCGGGGGACGGCTCAGCGCAACTGCTGCGTCTTCTTCTTCGGCTTGCTGAGCGCGTCGGGAATCGGCCCGACCACCTTGGGCGTCAGCCCGTTGCGCTCGAAGGCGGTGAGGATTTCGAGCAGGGTGAAGGTCGGCTCGTCCGCTTCGAAATAGACGATGTCGTGATTGCTGTCCACCTTGTAGCGCAAGCCGGGGATCGAATCCAGAGCGCGGTCAAGCTCCAGAATTTTATCCAGATTACGAACACCGGCGGCGTAGATTTCGAGTTCGATCATACGAGTAGGGGGGGGAGGAGGGGTGAAGGGATATCTTCCCGGGGACAACAAACGCCAAAGGGAGGCAAAGGTCAAGCCCCGCGCACCCTCTTTCCCAATCGCAGGAAAACCGGCAAAGGGATGCCCCCCTTGCCGGTTTTGAAAATAAAATGGAGGGGACTCCGGGTCAGCCCTTGATATGCCCGGAGACCAGCTTGGTCATCTCGAACATGCTCACCTGGGTCTTGCCGTTGAAGACCACTTTGAGGGCTGCGTCGGCGTTGATCTGCGTCCGCTTCTTTTCATCCTGAAGCTTGTGCTTCTTGATGTAGTCCCAGAGTTTCTTGGTCAGTTCGCTCCGGGGCAGCGGCTCGGAACCCACGATCGCGGCAAGCGCTTCGTCGGGCTGAACGGGCTTGAGCAAGGCGGAGTTTGGCTTACGGGTGGTAGGTTTATCGGCTTTAGGCATGTCTGGCTCTACCCCAACTCGGGCCCCTTTGGCGAATGAAAAGTGGCGAAAGTGAAGACAAATCCTCTTTTGCGGCGGGCAAATCGCCCTCCGCACCGGCGCAAGGCGCTCAATCCGCGGGCGTTAGCGCCGTTTCGCGCCCGGCGCGGGCGATTCTCTTGGGAAGATACGTAAAAAGACGTATTTCTCCCGGGAACGCCGGGGGCCCGGCCCCTCCCCCTGCTACGACCGCTGAAGGCGGCGGCGGGCTTCCGCCACGGCGGCGGTCCGGCTTTCCACGTCGAGCTTGATGAAAATATGCTCGACATGCTTGGCCACGGTGCGCGGCGAGGTTTTCTGGATGGAGGCGATCCCGGCGTTTGATTTCCCCTGGGCGATCCAGTGGAGCACTTCGGACTCGCGCCGGGTGAGCCCGAGGGTCTGGAGATGGTTCACGCTCAGGACGGCGGCGTCGGGCAGGCCCCCGCCGCGCTCCAGCACGCCGCGCAGTTCGGAGATTTTCCGCCGGGCCTCGATCTGCCGCTGGTGCTGGGAGAGGGCGATGACGATCGCCGAACGCAACTGCACGGCGCTGAAGGGCTTGTTCAGGTACGCCTGCACCTCCAGTTGCAGGGAGCTTTCCAGCGCCTCGTAATCGCTGCGCCCGGTGCACATGATGAGCGGCACGCTCGCGTGTTCGAGGATCTGGCGGGCCGCCGCCACGCCGTTGAGGTGCGGCAGGTCGATATCCATGATGATCAGGTCCGGGGCCAGATCGCGCGCCATTTCCACGGCGTGATGCCCGTCCGAGGCCACCCCCACCACCCGGTGCCCCAGCGTCTTGAGGACCGTCGTCAGATACCTGGCCACGTCGGTATCGTCTTCGGTGAGCAGGACGGAGAGCTCAGGCGTTTTCGATGAGTTTGCGGAGAGTGCTGGCGAGGATGTCACGGGATAACGGTTTGGGCAGAAAAGGGGTTCCCCTCAAGGCATCGGAAGATTCCACTGGTTCCGAAGCGTAGCCGGAAGTCAATACAATTTTCGCTTTGGGAAGGATGTGCCGGAGTTCTCCGGCGAGATCGGTGCCGCTCATGAGCGGCATGACGACATCGGTGATGACGAGGCAGATCTCCGGGTGCATCCCCGCGATCCGCAATGCTTCGTCGCCGTTGGAGCCACAAATGACGGTGTAGCCCAGCCGTCGGAGCATGGTACTGTAGATTTTCTGAACGGCAAGATCATCCTCCACCAGAAGGATCGTTTCCCCCTTGCCGCGGGGGACGCGGGAGGTCGGCTCCTTCCCCTTTTTCCCGTGGGGGGCCGGTTCGCCGCCCGAACGCCGCAGGCGGGGGAGGAGAAACCGGAAAGTGCTCCCTTTGCCCGGGACGCTTTCCACCTCGATCTGCCCGCCGCACTGGTCGATGATCCCGCAGCAGGTCGCCAGCCCGAGCCCGGTCCCCTCCCCGGGAGCCTTGGTGGTGAAGAACGGCTCGAAGATGCGGGCGCAGAAAGCCGGGTCGATGCCGATCCCGGTGTCGGTCACCTCCACCTTCACGTACGGGCCCGGCTTCCAGCCCCGGCGGGCGCGCAGGTCGTTGGAGCGCAGCGTCATGTCGCCCACGGTGATGGAGAGACGCCCGCCGTGGGGCATGGCGTCGCGGGCGTTGACGACGAGGTTGATGAGCACCGTCTCGATCTGGCGCGGGTCCGCAAAGACGAGCCCGAGGGTCTCGGCCACCTCGATCACCAGTTCGATATCCTCGCCGATCACCCGCCGGAGCATCTTGCGCAGGTCCATGAGGACTTCCCCGAGGTAAATCTCCCGCGGGATGGAGCGTTGCAGGCGGCCGAAGGCGAGAAGCTGCGAGGTGAGCGCGGAGGCCCGCTCCGCCGCCCGCTGCATCTCCTCCAGGTATTCGCGGCGGGGATCGCACTCGCCGAACTCGGACATCAGCAGGTCGGTGTAGCCGCTGAAGACAGTGAGCAGATTGTTGAAATCGTGGGCGACGCCTCCCGCCAGCCGCCCGAAGACCTCCATCTTCTGGGCGTGATGAAGCTGCATGGCCAGGCCCCGCTGCTCGGAGATGTCGGCGAGCACCCCCACGAGCCGGGTCTCCCCCCGGGGGCCCGCCTCCACCGCGCAACCGTCATCGCGAATGGTGGAAATCTTCCCGTTCTTGCCGATGATCCGGTACTCGATATGGTACGGCTTCCCCGGCAGGGCCGAGCGGTGGACCTTTTCCACGAGCCGCCGCTCCTCCGGGTGGACGGCCTTGAGCCACCGCCGCCAGGTGGCGATCTCCTCTTCGGGGGATTCAAGGAGCTTCGCGGTGTTGCCCGTGAGCGTCATCCGGTCCGCCCCGGTGTCCGCCTCGTAGATGACCTGCCCGGTGGCCAGCAGGATGGATTCAAACCCGTCTTTCCACAGGAGCGGCCGGGCATGCGGTTCGCCGGGCTCCAGCCGGTCCACCGGATGGACGCTCAGGAGCAGCGAGGCGACGTCGCTCCCGCGATCGGGAACATTCGCCACCGCGTGCACGACCGTCGCCAGCGCCCCCTTCTCGGGATGCAGGAAGCGATGCTCAAAGCGGATCTGCCGCCGCTGCCGGGAGAGCAGCGCGGAACAGGCCAGCCACCCGGCGGCGAAATCCTCCGGCTCGGAAATCGCGCTCCAGGGTTGCCCCTCGATGGTCTGGCGCGGGCACCCGAGCATCTGGCAGATCCGGTCGTTTACCAGAAGACAACACCCCGTGGTCGAAAGTTCAATCAGGCCGGCGGGCGCCTGGTGAAAAAGGGTCGGGTATCGCGCATCGCTACCGTGCGACCGCTTCCGCTGGGATGTTTTTTGGCGACTCATTCAAAAGTGGAGAGGTGACGGAAGCCGCCTTTATCTCACATTATCCCCTCCAACGGCAATCTTTGAGGCGAACTTAAATTCGCATAATTCGTTGTCTTTAGAGGATTTGTGTAGCACACACCCCCTTTTCCGCGGTTTTCGCGGCGGCGGTTCCCCCCCTTCCTCCCGCCCGATCCGGCACGCGCGCGCGTTACGGCGCGTCGTCCTCTTCGAGCATGTTGCTCACCGGCATTTCCGGGCGTTCGCGCATGTCGAGCACGATCGCCTGAAGCAGCATCTGGAAGCCGAGGATCATCGGCAGCATGGCGAGGGCGACGGTGCCCGCGCTCTGGTTCTGGCCGCTCGCCCAGTTGTCGCTCCAGCGGATGACGCCGAAGATCGCCCCGCCAAAGAAAAGGAGGGAGCCGGTGAGCAGGAAAACCGTGACGATGTTGATATTATAGATGAAATAACGCCACCAGATCCGCTGGCACAGCCCCTTGAGCAGCTTGGCCGGGAAGGTGCAGAGAATGCGCCACGGGTTGAGCGAGCTGGTTTCATCGTCGTACTTCGCGGGGATCGGCACGTCGAGCGCCGTCGCCCCGGCGATGTTGAGCTGGACGAGGAAGCTGATTTCAAAGAAGTAACGGCGGTCGAGCCGGTCGAAATTGAGCAGGCGCAGCGCGCCCCGGCGGATGGCCAGGTAGCCGTTGGTCGGGTCCGAGATGTTCCAGAACCCGCTGGCGGCCTTCGCCAGAAAGGTGAGGCCGAAATTCCCGAAGCGCCGCACCGGCGGCATGTCCTGAAGGGCCGTCAGGTCGTGAAACCGGTTCCCCTTGGTGAAATCCGCGCGTTCCCGGCAGAGCGGGCCGATGAGGCGGCGCAGGTAGCAGGCGTCCATCTGGCCGTCCCCGTCCATCTTGATGATGATATCGACCCCGGCCTCCAGCGCGGCGCGGAAACCGGTGACCATCGCCCCACCCACCCCCTGGTTGACTTCGTGAAAGAGGACGGTGAGCCGGGGATCGGAGACGTTTTCCCGCAGGAAACGGCCGGACTCCTCCGGGCACCGGTCGTCCACGGCGAAAACGGCGTCCACCTTGTCCAGGACGGATTCCACCACGCCCACGATCTTGTGCCGCACGCGGTAGCACGGGATCACCACCCCGACGCGCAACCGGCGCGGGCCGTGCGCATCAGCGTGGGAGGGGGCTGCCGGAGTCGTCGGATAGGGCATGGGCGAGGTATTCACGGTATGGAAGAATCTGGTAGCCTTCCCGGGCCAGCCGGTGAAGGCGGGAAAGGGTCCGGCTTCGGTTGAAGTAGAGCAGGGCGTTCATCAGGCGACTGCCGCGCACCCCGGGATTCATAACCCATTGCTGGTCGGGATCGCAATCATAGGGATGCAGGTAGCCGACCACCGGCGTCTTTTTCCGGGCGAACGCCGCGAAGGCCCGGCGGGTGAGGGCGAAGGGGAGGCAGCGGAAGTACGTCCCCGCGCCGACGGGAACGCGCAGCGGGCCGACGCGGGCGAGGGTGACGGGCAGCTCCGTGATCCCGTCCATTTTCCGGGGCGCTTCCCCGAAGCCGGGCCAGCCGTGCAGCGGGTTGGAAGCCGGGAGGACGGAACTTGAATAGGTGAACCCGAGCCCGGCGAGCACCTCGTACGCCCAGCGGCTCCGTTCCGTGAGCGAGAGGATCGGCGCGCGAAAGCCGGTGAAGGGGCCGGAGGCGACGCGGTGAAGGGCATCGAGATTGCGCCGCAGGTCATCGCGCAGGGAGGCGGGGGTGTGCTCGCTCAGGGGCCGGTGGGTGTGCGTGTGGCAGCCGAGTTCGTGCCCCTCGGCCTCGATGGCGCGGATCACCCCCGGAAACGCCTCGGCGATCTCCCCCACCACGAAGAATGTGGAGCGCATCCGGTACTCCCGCAGGAAGGCGAGGAACCGTTCCGTCAGCTCCGGCAGCGGCGTGCGGCGGAACCCCCGGTCCCGCGCCTCCACCGTGAATTCCTCCAGATCGACGCTGAAGAGGAACGTTTTCATGCACCGGCCACCGGTTCGCAGGGCCGGGCCGGCACGCCGGAGGAGCGGCCCCGGCGGATCAGCGCTTCCACCACGGCGACGGTGAGCAGCACCGCGCACGCCTCCGCCAGCAGCACGAAGATGAGCTGGTTCTTCGTGTACCGGCTCACCTCCATCGTGTGAACAATGGCCACTGTCATGCAGTTGCCGACATTGAGGGACATGGCATAGAGCGTGAGCATCAGCGGGGCCAGCAACGGCTGCCAGCCTGCGGGAAGCCGCCACCCCGCCCGCCCCGCTTTCACGGCAAAGGCCGCGCCGATCAGGAGCGCCACGCCGAAGGAGATCGGAAGGGTGGGCCGCAGGATGCGGTTAATGCGCGTCACCTTGCTTGCCTGATGCCATTCTTCGGTGGAGCCGGTCAGCTTCGCGGTTTCCGAGAGATAATGCTCATAAAGGGGCACCTCCCACTCCAGCGGCTTGAGGGCCTTGAGCGAACGTTGGGCGCGGAAACCGGTTTCGATCGTCGCCCGTTTCCGGTCAAAGGGATCGTCCTTGAGCCGGTAGAAGAGGGAAAACTGGTTGGCGATCTTGTAAGCCATCGCCCCGGGATGCCGCAGCCACGCCCGGAGGTAGTAATGGTAGCAGAACGCCTTGAAGGCGTCCGTGTCGTCGTCAAACGTCTCCTTGAGCACGGAGACGACCGAATCGGTCCTGCCGCCATCGGGGGTTTTGCGCCGGTACATCAGGTTATCCGCGTCGTAGCCGAGGCTGGTGTACGCCCTGGAGTTCGCGTTGAGTTCCCGGTCCACGATGGAAAGCACCCTGGCCAGAAGTTCCTTGTCGTACCGGGGTTTGGCATCGTCCTCCAGATCGCGGACGAGTTCCGCGCGGATCGTGTGCGCGTTGAAGCAGAAGAGGAGTTGCGGGAGGAACCGGGCGGATTTCGGGTCGTGCTCCTGCGCCAGCCGCTTCTCGGGATACCAGAGCGTCGCCCCCACCAGCGCCACCGGCAGGATCACCATGGCCGCCTTCCAGGCCCAGGCCCCGCGAATCCGGAAAAAGGAGACGAAAACCGGCAGGATCGCAAACCCCGCCGCCAGTCCCCACGCCGGTTTGAGGAAATAGACCAGCAGGGAATCAAAAATGAGCGCGACCCCGAAGAAAAACGCCCGGTTCCGGTGCCGGGGCAGGGCGATGAGGTATTCCACCGCGAAACACGGGGCCAGAATGGTGAAAAAGGGGAAAATCGCCTCGGGCCGGATGGAGTGCTCCATGAGGAGCGTCCCTTGCGAGAGGAGAAAGCTCGTGGTGATCGCCAGCCCGAGCGCCCCGTGAGCCCATCGGATGGCCGGGGTGGACGGGAAAAAGCGGCGCATCCGGTGCCATGTCCAGAGCAGGACGGCGCCGGAGAGAATCCCGAGCGTGTGCTGGGCCACGGTGATGGCGGCGAAGTGGCCGAAGTTCGCCAGCAACGTGTAGACAAAGAGGGGATAGGGGAAGCTGCGGCCGTTGGTGTGGACAAAATCGTGCCCGGCAAGCGAACTGAGCCCCGGGAAGAGGTAGCCCCAGGTGTCGGGATCGCTGAAGGGAAGCGGCGGAAGGAGAAGCCGGGCACGGATTGCCTCCTCGAAGATCACCACCAGCAAAAGCACGTAAATCCAGAGTTCGGGACGCTTCGCGGGCGAGGCGGTTGGGGTGGCAGGCATTGTCGGGTTTTCTAAATGCGGGGGTGGGGGTTGTCAAGGAATCGCCCGGCGGCTCCGGGGGCGACACGGGAAGGAGACTTGACGGGGAACCGGGATGAGCGCGAGCATCGGGAGCGATGCCGTACCAGTTCCATGACACGACCCATGCCGCGCAACGGGCTCTGGAACGCGGGTTTACCCTTGAAGACGCGAAACTGACGGTATCCGAACCCTCAAGAATCCTCAAACACCCTCCCAGAAAGGGCGGCAACGGAGGGGTCATGTGGTTGTTTTTCCGAAGGTTTGAGAGTAGAGTGCTGGTTGTCGTCGCAGAGGTCAAAAATCATGAATGCTGGATCATCACCGGATACTGGGCACCGTAACCCATTCAAGGGCCTTGTGATTGCGATTACGGAGCCTCCCGTGGTCGAGATTGATACCACCACCGCGGCGGCTTATATCCGGTTGCACCGGGGCGATGCCAGGGTGGCCCGGACGGAGCCGTTGGGGACGGAGGACGGTTTTCTCATGCTCGATTTCGACGACGACGGGCGGGTGCTGGGGATTGAGGTGGTGGGTCTCGTGGAATTCGGGATTCGGGAATTGGTGGAGACGATTTCAAAAGACGCGCGGATCGAGGCCAACGAAGAGACGCTGAACCGGACACGCTACGTCGCGGCAACGGCCTGATTCCGCATGATCTCCGCAAGGGGTGGGCCTTGCGGACTTCGCAACATGAAGGTTGCAGCGCCGGGGCGCTCTGTTTAGCCTGCATGATTCATGAGCACCCTGCTGCAATCGCCCCAAAGGCCAGACCTGCGGCGTTGGGCTTGGTTTGAAAGGGATCGGGCATCTACGGATGCACTCACCCTTTCAAACCCGCGCCCGCCTTGCATCTCCGACCTTTGGTTCGATTTCGCTTTCGGCTTCATGAATCATGCAGGCTAGCTTGTCCCCGCTACGATGTTTTTTGTCCTTGGTTCCGGTCCCGCCTCGGTCTCCTGCGCGGTTGCGCTCGCGCAGCGGGGCATTCCCGTGACGATCCTCGATGCCGGGCGCACGCTGGAGCCGGAGCGGCAGGCGATGGTGGCGCGGATGGGAGCGCAGGAACCGGCCCAATGGAGCGAGGCGGATCTCCGCGCCATCCGCAGCGGCGACAAATCCGCCCGGGAAGGATCGGTGCACGTCAAGCGCACCTACGGCTCGGATTACCCGTACTCCGAACCGGGCCACTCCCTGCGCGAACCAGGCGTGCCGATTGATTTCCACTATTCCCGGGCGCGGGGCGGGCTCAGCAACGTCTGGGGAGCCTCGCTGCTCCCCAACCGCGCCGCCGACATCCGGGACTGGCCCGTCTCCCTTGAAGCGCTGGAGCCGCACTACCGGGCGGTCCACCGGTTTCTCCCCTCCAGCAGCGTGGCGGATGAACTCGACGCCCGGCTGCCGATCTACACGGAGCGGGGCGAGGCGTGGAATGCTTCCCGGCAGATCGCCGGATTCCTCGCCGACCTGAAAAAATACCGCGCCCGGCTGGAGGGCAACGGGGTCTATTACGGGCGTTCGCGCATGGCCGTGCGGGTGAATGGCGACGCGGAACGCCACGCCTGCACCTACTGCGGCCTCTGCCTCTACGGCTGCCCGTACACGCTCATCTACTCCAGCGCCCAGACGCTCGACGAACTCCTCGCCGCCGGGAAGGTCACCTACATCCCGGACCAGATCGTCGAACGGCTCGAACAAACCCCGGGCGGCACGGTGCGCATCCATACGCGCGGGCGGCTCGACGGGCAGCCGGGCGTGTACGAGGCGGGCCGGGTCTTTGCCGGGTGCGGCATCCTGCCGACCGCCTACCTCGTCCTCAACTCGCTCGGGCACTACAACACGCCGCACCCGATGCTCGACAGCCAGTATTTCATCTACCCGTTCTTCCGGTTTGGCAAAACGAAGGGGGTGGAGAGCGAGTCGCTCCATTCGCTCGCGCAGGCGTTCCTGGAGATCGACGACCCGCGCGTGAGCGAGCGGCTCGTGCATCTGGAAGTCTTCAGTTACAGCGACTTCCTGCGGCAGGCGCTAATGGAGACGCCGCTGCGCTTCCTGCTGCGCCACGGGCGGCTGCGGGAGGAACTGCTCGGGCGGCTCCTCGTCCTTCAGGGCTTCCTGCACTCCGACGATTCCGCGCGGATGGAGGTGGAACTCGTGCGCGGGAACACAGCGGCCCGCCCGGTGCTGCGGGTCAGCCCCCGGAAGAACTTCCACAGCCTCTGGACCAGCCTGAAAGCCGGGCTCAAACTCTCCGCCAACGCCCTTTCCCTGCGGGGGCTGCCGGTCGTCCCCGCCATCCAGTTTGCGGACCCGGGCCGCAGCTACCATTCCGGGGGTTCCTTCCCGATGCGGACGAACCCGGGAGCGCTGGAGTGCGATCCGCTGGGCCGCCTGCCGGAGTGGGACCGGGTGCATCTCATCGACGCCTCCGTCTTCCCGAGCATCCCGGCCACGAGCATCACCCTCACCGTCATGGCCAACGCCCACCGGATCGGCACGGAAGCGCCGGGGGACTAGTAACTATTCGTCACCGGCCGGGGAGCCCGCTCCGGGTCGAGCGCCCGGTACTCGGCGAGTTCCTGCTCGTTGCGGCAGAGCCGCCCGTGCAGCCGCAGCCCGCCGTGGGAGAGATTCACGCTCATCGCCACCGAATCGCCCGCCTCCACCCAGTGCGGGGTGAGAAAGGTGTTCCAGAGCGCATCCCCCGGTTTCATCCGGAAACAGAGGGCGTCGGCTTCGGTCATTTCCGCCGGTCTGGCAAACGCGTCGGGCCGGTAGTGAAGCCGTTGGGAACGATCCGCCCAGAAATCGGGATCGCGCAGGCCGCAGAAGCGTTTCTCCCCGGTGATCTGCCAGGCGAGGACGTGGGAGAAATCCATGTGATAATTGGTGGCGCATCCCTTGCCGGAGATGAAGATGATCGGGTAACACCGCTCCCACGTGAAGCCGTGGCGGCGCAACGCTTCCATCCACCGCTCCAGCACCGCTTCCCGGAACCCGTGCAGAAACCGCCCCGGGGCGTCGAAACGGGAGAGCCGGTAATGCGCGAGGGAGAAGGGGGCCTCCATCATCGTCTCCAGCGGCAACGCCCGGGCCGCTTCGCGGCGATCTTCCAGCGCGAGGCGCCCGCCGGGCAGGCCGGAACCGATCCGGACCTCCCCATCCCCGCGCAGTTCATCGACCACGGCGGCGATCTCCGGAAACCGGAATGAAAACGGGACGCATTCGCCCCCGAGAAGGAAATTGCGGACGCCATCCCAGGCGGACTGGAAGGCGGGCCAGGTGGTGATCAGTGAATTCATGGCGGCAAGCATGCCGGCGGCCCCGGCGGTTCACCATGGACAGGCGACGCCTCTTTTTGTACTTTTCGCGCATCCCGCCGGTTTTCCCCTCATGAAACTCGCCCTCGGCTTTGAACTTATCGCGCTGGTGCATTCCCGCCATGGCCCCGGGGAAGCGTTCGCGGGATTCGCGCAGTTCAATCGCAACCTGCATCTCGTGCACACCGTGGGCGGGCGCGGCTGGCTGCGGCTCGGCGGCGAACGCTTCGAGGCGGTGCCCGGAGCGGTGCTGGTGGTGCCGCCGTTCACCACCGCCACCTGGGAGAAGGAGGCGGGGCCGGGCTGGGAGATGATCAACCTGCATTACCGCCTCACGGGCGCAAACGGCGTGCCCATGGAAACGAGCCACCGGCTGCCGGTGACCCTGCGGCCCGGAGGGCCCGGGAAATCCGGGCGGATCGCCTCCCTGCTGCGCCGCTCCCTGGCGGAGCTGGAGGAGCCGACCCTCGCGCACCGGTTGAGGGCGGGCCGCCGCCTTTTCTCGCTGGTGGCCGATTACTGGGGGGCATTCGCCCTCCCCTCCGGTTCGCCGCGGCAGCCCGATGAAGCGATGCTCCGGCTGGCCCGGAAGCTCGACCGGCTCGATCCTTTTGACGCGGAAACGCTGGCCGCTTCCCTCTCCCTGAGCGTGAGCCAGATGAACCGGCGCTTTCGCCGGAGCCGGGGGGCTGCCCCGCGGGAATACTGGATGAACCAACGGCTTGCCGCCGCGAAGGAGGCGCTGCGGGAGGGGGACGAAACGATGGCAACAATCGCCGGGGGGCTCGGTTTTTGCGATGAGTTCTTTTTCTCCCGGTGGTTCCGCCGCCGGGTCGGCCTTCCTCCCGGGGCGTTCCGGAAACAATGCCGGAGCGGCAAGCGGTTTTAGGTTCCCTCCCGCGCTCTTTTGGGGGAATCATGGCGGGATGCGTTACGCGATCACAGGAGCCTCCGGATACGTCGGCAAAGCCATGGTGCGGGAGGTCGGGCGGCGGGGCGGGGAGGCCGTGGAACTCGGGCGTCGCCCTTCGCGCCCCGGCGGGGCGCACGTCCCCTACACCCTCGGCGTCACCGACCCGGAGACGATCCCGTGGGAGGGGGTGGAGGCGCTCATCCATGGCGCGTACGATTTCCGGCTCACCGATCCGCAGGCGATCGAAGAAATCAACGTGGAAGGAAGCGTGCGCCTGCTCCGGAGCGCCCACCGGCACGGCGTGCGGCGCGGTGTTTTCATCTCTTCCTTCAGCGCGTTTGAAGGGTGCCGCTCCCATTACGGCCGGGCGAAGCTGCGGATCGAGGCGGAGGCGCTCCGGCTCGGCTTCGCCGTGGTGCGGCCCGGGCTGGTCTTCGGCGATCAACCCGGGGGCACCATGGGCTCCCTCTGGAAAGTGACGGCGCTCAGTCCTGTCCTGCCGCTCATCGGGGATGGTTCCTACCCGCAGTACCTGGTGCATGAGGACGACCTCGCCGCGTTCGTCTGCGGGCTTTGCGAAAGCGCGGGGCCGCCGCCCGCCCGCCCGCTCTCCGCGGCGAATCCGGAGCGGGTGCCGCTGCGCGAGGTGATCGCCCGCATCGCCGCCCGGCAGGGGAAACGGGTTTTCCTCATTCCCGTGCCGTGGCCGCTGGTGCTCGGCGGGGCGCGGCTGCTGGAGGCGCTCCGGCTCCCCTCGCCCTTCCGCAGTGACAGCCTCATCGGGCTCGTTTACCCGAATCCCGCGCCGGATTTCGCCCTCCCGCCCGGGGTGGCCGCCCCGTTCCGCCCCTTCACAGCGCAGCCTTGATTCCCCGCGCCGCCGGGAGCAGAATTTTCCCATGCTGGAACTGCGTCACCTGCGCACCCTCATCGCCATTGCCGAGACGGGGAACCTCTCCCGAGCCGGTCGGCGGCTCCACCTCTCCCAACCGGCGGTTTCGCACCAGATGCGGGCGATGGAGGAACACTACGGCGGCCCGCTCTTCGAACGCAAGAGCCACCCGCTGCGCCTGAGCCGCCTCGGCAAACGGCTCGTTGATCTCGCCTACGACCTGGAGCAGCGCATTGGCGAGGCGGAACGCGATCTGGAGCGGATCGCCAACGGCGAGAGCGGCCAGTTGCGGATCGCCGTGGAGTGTCACTCGTGTTTCGACTGGCTCATGCCTTCCATGGACCGTTTCCGGGAACAATGGCCGGAGGTGGAGCTTGACCTCGTTTCCGGCTTTCACGCGGACCCGATCGGGCTGATCGGCGAAAACCGGGCGGACCTCGTGATCACCTCCCATTCCCCGAAACGGCCCGGGATCGCCTTCGAGGCGCTCTTCCGCTACGAAGTGCTCGCGCTCGTGGGCAAGGAACACCCGCTGGCGCGCAAGCCGTACCTGGTCGCCCGCGATTTCGCGCCGGAGACGCTGGTGACCTACCCGATCCCGGACGAACGGATCGACCTCGTGCGCGAGGTGCTCGCCCCGGCGGGCATCTCCCCCCGGCGGCGGGCGATCGAGCTGACGGTGGCGATCCTCCAGCTCGTGGCGAGCCATCGCGGGATCGCCGCCCTGCCGGGCTGGGCGGTGCAGGCGTATCTGGACCGCAACTACGTCACCGGCCTGCCGATCGGGCGCAACGGGCTCTTCACCACGCTTTACGCCGCCGTGAGCGCCTCGCTCGCCGCCGCCCCGTATTTGCAGGAGTTCATCGCGATCATCCGGGAGAGGGTCAACGGCGGCGATCCCTCCTGATCTTCCTGATCCTCCTATTTCATCGAGGGAACGATGATGCCGCGCATGATGATGTTCTGGCAGAAGAGGAAGACGACGAGCGTCGGGATGGAGGCGACGACGAACCCGGCGGTGGTGATCCACGGCGTGTTCGCCCACCACTGGCTGGCCTGGTAGAGCCAGACGGAGAGGGTCCACATCTTCGGGTCCTGGCAGATGATGAGCGCCCATTCCCAGCCGGCGTAGGCCGCCATGAAGGCATTGAGCGCGTTGACGGCGAGGATCGGCTTGATCATCGGCAGGGTGACAAAGGAGAATATCTGCCACTCGCGCGCGCCGTCGATGGTGGCCGCCTCGTAAAGCTCCTGCGGCAGCGAATCGAAAAACCCTTTGAGGATGAAGATGCTCATCCCGCTGGCCGCTCCCGGCAGCACGAGGGCGAAGAAGGTGTTGAGCATCCCGAGATCGCGCATGAGCAGGTAGCCGGGAATGGCGCTCACCATCGCCGGGAAGGCGGAGGTGGCCAGGCAGAAGAGGATGATCTTGTCCTTGCCCCGCAGGTTGAAGCGCGAAAGCGCGTACCCGGCGATCGGGTTGACGGTGAGCGTCATCACAATGCTCAGGATGATGAGCCAGAGGGTGACCGGGATCGCGTTCCCCTGATTGAGGAGGAACTTGCCGATGGTGAGGTAGTTCGAGAGGAACGGGTGCCAGGCAAACGCCGTGGAAAGGTTCCGGTAGGTGACGGCGTAGGCTTTGTCAAAGGGGAGAAGCGCTTCCTCGACCCGTTCGAGCTTCCAGCCGTAGGCGGTGTTGATCGCTTCGAGCGAACCGTATTTCTCCAGCAGGAAGCGCTGATAGGCGATCTCCGAGGAACTCAGCACCCGTTCCTGCGCGGGGAGCGATTTGACGAAATCCATCCAGATCTCCCGCCAGCCGGGGGCGATCGGGACGCGCGCCTCCAGCCGGAACCGGCTCCAGCTCTCGTGCCGCGTGTCGAGAAACCGGTTGAGGTCGTCCACCGTCGGGTAGCGCTTGGCGAGGAACGCCTCGTAGCGGGTCTGAAGCTCCGGGGTGAGGTTCAGGCTCGTGAGCCGGAGGGGAAACCGGTTTTCCACAAACGCCTGCCAGAGGGGGGTGAGCGTCCCGAACCCTTCGGCGGGCAGCGGAAACGGGATTTCCTCCAGCGTCTCGTAGGATGTCCCGGCCATCGCGTTGTAGCGGGCGATATCGAAGACCTCGGCTGCCTGAAGGCGAAGCAGGCGGCGCGCTTCATCGCTGCGCAGGAAATCAATCCACGCCAGCCGCATCGGGAAGGGGAGGGCGGGGGAGGCGGGGGCGGTTTCCCGGGCGAACTCCAGCCAGAGCTTGCGCTGGGCTTGCGTGGCGTCCATCGGGATGGGAAAGGGCGCCGTTTCACCGCGCTCCGCCAGAAAAGCGTTCCAGCGGCTCTCCACGCCGGGGAGCGTCGCCCCGTGGCGGATCGCGTGGCGCAGCGCCTCGTAGTCGCCCTGCTTGGCCGTCACCGGCGGCATCCACGACTGCTGCATGAGCGGGGCGCGCATCTCCGCCTCGAAGCGGACGGCGTAGAAATTGGGCATCGGCACCTCCCAGTGGCGCGAGAGGAGTTCGAGCGCTCCCTCCCGCTTGCGCCGGGCTCCGGCGGAGACCCCCGGGTTCGCCTCTTCCCAGAGGCGGGTGTAGCGTTCCTCGATGAAATCGCTCCCGTTGCTGATGGTGAAGGTCGCCAGCGTATCCTCCAGCGGGTAGCCGAGGGAAAACTCCGCGTAATCCGCCGCCTGCCGCTGCCAGAGCGCGTAGGTCGCTTCATCCGCCTCCAGATAATACCGGGCGAGCCGGTCGATCCCCGCGCGGTCGTTGCCGATGGTGCGCCAGGAGGTCCAGTGCGCCGGGGCCTGGGAAAACTCGCTCCCGAGCACGGCGAACCACCCCGGGTAATCGTTGATGAAATGGACGATCCCCTTCACAAACCGGTCCTCCGGCGACCAGAGGCTGCGCGGCAGGATGGAGAAACGGTCGTAGTCAAAGGCGTTGCTCCCCGAACTCGTCAGGGTGATGAGGAAGGGGATCGCCATCGTGAGCCCGAAAAGGGAGAGCGTGCCATAAAGGAAGGTGACGAAGAGGCGCTGGGCCGTGCTCCGGCCGACTGGGGAAAGAATGGGCATGGGAAAAAAGGTTATTCTTCGGCTTTGCGGAATTCGATCCGGCGCAGGAACCGGATCTGGATAAAGGTGAACCCGATCAGGGCGGCCCCGAGAACCCACGCCATGGAGGTGGCCATGCTGAAGCGCAGGTTGTTGTAGGCTTCGATCCAGATGCGCATCCCGGCGACCATCGTCGCCTCGCCCGGCCCCCCGAAGGTAAGCAGGAAGATGTTGCCCATGTTCTGGAAGGTGGCGATGAACGCCCCGACGAAATTGATGATGATGAGCGGCAGGAGCACCGGCAGGGTGATGTGCCGGAGCTTGGCCCAGATGCCGCCGCTGTCGATCTCGCACGCTTCGTAGGCATCCTCGGGCACCCCCTTGAGGGCGGCCAGGTAGATCAGGCTCTGAATGCCCGCGCCCGCCCACGCGGTCGGCAGCACCACGCAGATCATCGCCAGCCGCGGGTCGAGCAGCCACGATTGCGGGCCGATCTCCACCCCGGGGATCTTGTCGATGAGCGCGACGATCTGGTTGAAAAAGCCGGTCGGGTTCGGGTCGAACATCATTTTCCAGAGCAGCGCGATGACGAGCCCGCTCGTCACCTGCGGCAGGAAGAAGAGGGTGCGGTAAAAGATTTTCCCGCGCGGCACTTCCGAGAGCATGATCGCCAGCGCGATCGGCGCGCAGAAGGAGATCAGCATGGTGAGCGTGACGAAATAGACCGTCGTCACCATGCTGCCCCAGAAGCTTTTGTCGAGGGCGAGCGTGATGAAGTTATCGAGGCCGACGAAGACGCTCTCCCCGGCCACGCGGTAATCCTGAAAGGCCATCACCATCCCGCGCAACAGCGGGTAGTAACCCCAGAGGCCGATCAGCAGCAGCGCCGGGAGCAGGAGCGTCCAAGGCAGCCACGGCTGGGTGACCATCCCGGCGCGCGCCGGTTCGTTGCGCCCGCGCATCATGGAGCGGATCGCCAGGATCACCATCACCCCCGCCACCACGGCGATGACGCTGAAGACGATGCGCACCGGCCAGCGGTAGCGGTCCAGCTCCGCCTTCGTGCGGGAAAACATGACGCCGCTGTTCGCCTTGGTGGTCACTTCCCGGAGGGCCTCCCCGTAGTCAAAGAATTCACCGGTCTGGGCGATGATGAGGCTGAGCACCTCCCGGTTGAGCGCGTTGTCCATCGTGAGCCAGAAGCCCTGGTAGGGTTCCGTGAAGCTCTTGACCACCCCTTCGCGGATCGCCTTGTCCGTCTCCACCAGATAAGGGGGCACATCGCGCAGGTAATCGTGAAAGCCCAGGCGCTGGAGTTCCGCCGGGGTGACAAAGCGCGAAAGCCCGGAGACGACCATCCGGATGGCGGCCTGATCCCGCGCCTGATTGCTGGTGATCGTCTGGAAAACCTCCCAGATTTTGTCGCGCTCCGCCTTGGGCCGGTCGCCGATGTTCACGCACATCGTCGCGTAGTGGCGCTGGATCTGCACCACGCGGGAATGCGCCTCGTCCTGCGCGGGAAAGGGGAACCAGCTCAGCAGGTCCGGGTTGAGCCCGGAGCTGGAGCCGACCGAAAGGAGATCGGTGACGAAGGAGGGAAACATCGCCACATCCCCGCGCCCGAGCAGCTCCAGCGGGGCGGAATCCCGGGGGCCGGACTGCGCGCGGGCCACCCCGCGCTGCACCTGCGAGCGCTCGAACCGGATCGTCCTCCCCTCCCGGACCGCTTCCCCGGCACCGGCCTCCTCCTCGGTGAGCGCGATCGTCTCCCCGCTCTCCGGGTCCATGATCCAGGGCGCCCAGCGCAGCCGGTGGATGAGCCCGGCGGCGGCGATCCCCTCGGGCGAATCAAAGTTCGCCCGGAACTCCGGCGGCTGAGCGGCCAGGTCGGTCCCGTCGGGGAGGCGGAAATCGGTCGCCTCCATCGGGAAGGCGTGCTCCTTCCCGTCGCGCGGGTCCTTGCGCACCTGAATGATCGGGTGCCCCCCGGCGCTCTGCATCCAGGGAATCCAGACAAAGCCGTTGGGAACGAGCGCGATCCCCTTCTGCCCTTCGTTGTGCACGCGGCCGGGCACGGGCGAGCGCCCCGCGTCCGAAAGGCGCATGCACCAGTAGAAAAGCTCGTCCCAGGTCTGCGGCGGCTTGTTCGGGTCGAGCCCCGCGTTGCGGATCAGGTCCGTGCGGAAAAGGATGCCCATCATGTATTCCCGGGCCTGCGGGATGCCGTAGATCTTGCCATCCTGCGTGGCGACCCGCCGCCAGAGTTCCGGCACCTCCTTCCACCCCTCCCAGCGGGCCTCCTCGTCGCTGATCTGCCCGTCGCCGTCGAGATCATCGCCGATCCATTCGTTGAGCGGGTAGAGAAACCCCTGCTGGATGTCGGTGCGGATGATGTGAAACCACGATTCCATGATGTCGGGCGAGGTCTTCCCCGCGATCGACATGATGATCGGCGCGCGCCCGCCCCCGGGGAGGCTCAGGCCGCTCCACATCGAGAGTTCCAGCCCGGGATCGTGCTTCATCAGGTCGATGAGATGCTGGAAGTTCTCCGGCCGGTTCGGATTGTAGAACTGGGAGGTGACGGTCACCCGCGTCCGCTCTTTGGGCTCCTCCTTCCCGTGCAGGGGGAGAAGGAAGAGAGAAAAAAAGAGGAGCGTGATGGAGAGGCGGGACATGGCGAAAAAAAAGTTCCGGGGGTCAGAAAACGGAGTCGGCGGTTTCGAGCCGGATCGGGAGACCGATGGCCGGGGCCGGTTTGCCCTGATGCTGCCGACGGATGAGGGTGATGAGCGCGGAGGCGACTTCCTCCTCGTCGATCACCGACCACCAGGCCGGAAAGGGGCAGAGCACCTGCACACGGCGGTTGCGGTGAAAGGCGAAGAGAATCTTCCCGCCCGCGAAGGCCCGGGTTTCCACGACGGCGAGGATCACCCCGCGCACGGTCATGTCCGGGAAGACGAGGAGGGCGTCCGGCAGGGCCGGTTCCCGCCAGAGGGCGTGAAAGGCGTCGTAGCCAAAGCGCATCAGGCTCGCCGGGCGTTCGGGCGGGCTGACGATCCACCCGGGGCGGGTTTCCAGCCCGGCGGCGTCCGCCTCCGCCCGGAAATGCGTGTAATAGTCGCCGAGATCGCTGAAGCGTTCCCGGAGATCGTCCGGGCTGACGTTGCTGATCAACCCGACGGAGCGGAGCCCCCGCGCCCGGAAGCGCCTGAAAATCTCCCGGAAGTGGCTCCGGTGGTCGTAATAAAGCCGCCCGGTCTGTCCGCCGCCGGACCCGAGGAACGCCACCGGCAGCGGAAGCCGCTGGAGCCGGGGGAAGGACCAGAGATCGGTCCGGGCCAGGACGAGCCCCTGGATTTCGCGCAGTTCCACGGCCCGCTTGAGGCCCGGGAGGGGGCTTCCCTCCGGGCCGGTCGCCTCCCGGGTGTCGAAAAAAACCTCCGTGGCAATCGCCTGCGCGGAGAGTTGCCGCTCCAGCGCCGTGTGCACATTGCGCAGGTGGGTCATCTCCTCATCGCTCCAGACTTCCCGGCCCCGGTAGTAGACGCCGATCTTCCGGATGACCCGGTTCGGGCCGAGCACGTGGGTGCCCGAACCGTGCCGGCGTTCGAGCAACCCCTCGCGCACGAGGGTGTTGAGCGCGGTGTGGACGGTGAAATAGCTGGTGTGCCACTCCTGCGCAAGCTGCTGGGTGGAGGGGAGAAGCGCCCCCGCGGGAACCAGCCCCTTGCCAATCCGCTCACGCAGTCGGTTCGCGATCGCCCGGTGGGCGATCTCGTGTTCTCCGATGCTGAATTCGCCAAGAAGCGCGGGGGTCATTGATCAGGGGACAAAAAAACCGGGAAAAGGGGGAAAAAAGTAATATGGGAGATATGGATTCCCGGAACCGGGCGCGGAGTCAATGCTTTTCATCCGATTCCTCTTCAGGCACCCGAAGAAATCCCCCCGGGCGGAGGCTTGACAGAGCCGCTCGCCCCGGGCTGCAATGCCTTTTTCCCCCGAAATGCCGCGCCCCCTTCTCATTCTCCTGCTTTTGCTCGCTTTCCGCCCGTGGGCGGGAGCCCAGAGCGAGATCATGCCCCCTTTCGGGCTGGAGTGGGGCGAATCGACCGAACGGATGGAGCGACTCATCACGGGAGCGAAAGCGAAGGTGGCTTCCCGGAGCGAGAAGGGGGGGCGGACGGTCTGGGTGGTCGAAGGGCTCAAGCAGGAGAACCTGAAGGCGACCCGCTTCTACTTCCGCAACGGCGGGCTGGAGGAAGTGGAGCTGCAATACGAAAACCCGGCGTGGACGGAGGCGGAATACAACCGGTTCCTGAGCCAGCTCCGGAGCCGGATCGACCAGCGCTTCGGCGCGGGGAAGCTCACGGCCCGTTCCCGGGAGCCGGTGGAGAGCGTCACGCAGACGCTCGTCGGTTATCTCTGGCAGCGGGGACCGAGCCGGATCGAACTCATCTACTTCGCCGCGGAAGACTCCGCGCAGGCGTTCCGCACCGTCAGCCTTCACTACAAGGCGGTTTATTGAACCCCGCCTGCCCGGACCTTGCCAAGACCCGGCGCTTCGGGGATGATTCCCCCCTCATTTTATGGCTAAACCTGTTGTGCTCATGATCCGCGACGGCTGGGGAATCAACCCCCATGGCCGCGAACACGCCGAGGCCGACGGCAATGCGACGCTGCTGGCCCGGACCCCCTTCCATGATGAACTCTACGCCCGCTACCCCGGGGCGACGCTGAGCGCGAGCGGGCTGGATGTCGGCCTGCCCCCGGGGCAGATGGGGAACTCCGAGGTCGGCCACCTCAACCTCGGCGCGGGGCGGATCGTTTACCAGGACCTCACCCGGATCAACAAGGCGGTGGAGGAAGGGGCGCTCGCGGCGATCCCGGCGCTGGCCGAAGCGTTCGCGCTCGCGCGGGAACCGGGGCGGCGGCTCCATTTTCTGGGCCTCGTCTCCGACGGCGGGGTGCACAGCCACCAGGACCACCTGATCGCGCTCGCTCAGGCGGCGCACGCGGCGGGCGTGCGCGACATGCTCGTCCACGCGATCACGGACGGGCGGGACTGCTCGCCCACCGGCGGGGCCGGTTACCTCGGGGAAGTCGCCCTGCGGCTGCGCCCCACCGGCGCGACGATCGCCACGGTGATCGGCCGCTACTACGCGATGGACCGCGACCACCGATGGGAACGCAACAAGCTCGCCTGGGACGCGATCGTGCTCGGCCGCGGCACCCTCTGCACGGAAACCCCCGCCGAAGCCGTCGGCCGGGAGTACGCCGCCGGAAAGACCGATGAATTCATGCCGCCGCTCATTTTCTCCCACGCCAACGAGGCGCGGGTGCGCGACGGGGACGTGGTCCTCTTCTTCAACTTCCGCGCGGACCGCGCCCGGCAGCTTTCCGAAGCGTTCCTGCGGCCCGGCTTCAACGGATTTGATCGCGAAGTGACCCCGCGCGTCCATTACGTGACGCTCACCGAGTACGACAAGACCTACGGCGTCCCGGTCGTCTTCCCGCCACAGGCGCTCAACGACATTCTAGGCGAGGTGGTGAGCCGCGCCGGGCTGCGCCAGCTCCGCATCGCCGAGACGGAGAAATACCCGCACGTCACCTACTTCTTCAACGGCGGCGCGGAAACGCCTTTTCCCGGGGAGGACCGGGAGATCATCCCTTCGCCCAAGGTGGCGACCTACGATCTCCAGCCGCAGATGAGCGCGCCGGAGGTGGCCCGCAAGGTGGTGGAGCGGCTCGCGGATTACGATCTGGTCATCCTCAACTTTGCCAACCCGGACATGGTCGGCCACACCGGCGTGGTGGAAGCGGGGATCCAAGCCGTGGAGACGATCGACGAAGCGGTGCGCGCGGTGGTCACCGAAACCCTCCGGCTCGGCGGCTGCGTGCTGCTCACCGCGGACCACGGGAACTGCGAGCAGATGCGCAACCCGGACGGCTCCCCGCACACGGCCCACACGACGAACCTCGTCCATGTCCTCTACATCGCCGCCGACGCGGAGGGGGTGCAGGTGCAGAACGGGATTCTCGCCGATGCCGCGCCGACGCTGCTCGCGCTCCTGGGGGTGGCGCAACCGGCGTCGATGAGCGGAAAAAATCTGCTCACCCGCTTGCAATCGTAAGCAACTCCCGGTATCCAGTGGAGTTCGCGTCCCGCTTTTGGGGCGCTTCTTACCCGGTGGTGTAAAGGTAGCACAGGGGTCTTTGGAGCCCTTAGTCATGGTTCGAATCCATGCCGGGTAGCCACTCATTCGAGTGGCAAACGGATAGGTAAGTCTCTCTGAATTAGTCACTTACGGGCGACTCCCCCTCCAAACTTCCAATGGCAGTTGGGGGCCGTTTTGACGGAAAATTTGTTACCTTTTATTACCGCAGAAGGATCTGCCGTGCCCTTCCTTCCGGTTGACTCAAAAACCCGCCGCCTTTTGACCGGTGGGAAATGCAGAGGATCAAGTCGATCACCCCATATCTTCAAAACTCAGCCGCCTTGGAAAACCACTTGTGGACCAGTTCCCGGTAGGTAAAGCTAAGGTCAATACAGACGATTCTACTTTCTCCTTGCCTTGGAGTCTGGCGAGGAAGGGCTCCAACTCCCAGGCGCTTTTACCGAGGGCAATGTAGAAGACGCCGTGGCTTTTGAATGCGTAGAAAGTGGCGGCGAAGCGTTGCCCTTTATGGAGGGTGTGCTCGATGCTGAGAACGGTGGGAGCCAGCAAGGACTGGCCTCGGAGAAAATCACCGCTCAAACTCTGCGAGATGAGTACTCGCGCTGTTCAAACCCTCGAGATTCATCTGATCAATTGCATTCAGCGCCCGAACCTGAAGCTGCTGGACCTGAAGCTGCGCGTATGATGTAAAAACGAGCTTTCCGATTGTATTTTCGTTCCCAGCCATGGAGGTTCGTATGTTTCTCGCATCCTCGCTACAGCGAGCGATAAACGTCTCGCAAACATCCAGCGCTGCCTCCGGAACTTTGTGTTTTGTCTCCTCTAAAGCGTGTAGGAGATACGTTGGCTCATCAGCAAATGCGGGACTTGCGAGAAAGCCTCGAATAAGGGTATCGAATTCCGTCAGCGGCGTTTCCGGGGAATGCCAAAGGTGCCAGAAGCAACCTGCGGCTTTCTTACGAACCCCCTGACTCTCATCGTTAAAGAGGCGAATTAAGGCGGCTTCGCACCACTCGCGGCAATCGGCGTAAAGTAGGTTACCCTTAGCTACCTCACAGGCCCCCAAGCGGCAGTACTCATCCCCGTTCAATGCGCCTTCTGAAAAACGCTCAGCACTCTTATGGTAAAGTCGAGCGAGGCATGCCAGTAGACCTCCGGATTCCCGCACATTCCCGTGCGTTGACTGAAGCATGCGCTCAATCACCGGAGAAAACGTGCCGGGGTATTCGCGCACGCCTCGATGAATGAGATCCTGAACGTAACGAGTCGTGAGCAGGCGATCATCCGCATCGAACAGCTTTCCAGTCCAATCGACAGCAAGTTTGGCATCGTGTTGCGCGACCGCGAGCAGAGTAGAGGCGGCACAAGAGCGCACAGCGAGACTTTGATCGCCGACCAGATTGTCAATAGTGCTGCGAAAGATTGAAAGGTATCGGGCATCGCTAAGTACTAAGTCTCGAATTGTCTCAGCAACGAAACCGCGGACGGAGTTGATACCATGGGTTAGGATATCGCCTCCATAGTATGGTCTCTCACCATCCCAGAGCTCCTTCTCTGGATTCGGATGATCTCCCGTCCGTTGAATGTAATTAATTGCATCCTCGGGCAGCTCAATCTCGGTAACAGAACCGAGAATGTCTAGCGCAGCCCGGAAGCAATCATGATGGTCCAACTTGAATACTCTGCGTGCGACGTCCAATTTTAGTTCATTCGAAACTGCGGATTTCCTTAATCCACTCAAGACGTGAGAGAAGTAATAAGGATGTGCAGTTGATGGAAACTGAAGCGCCAGAAGAGCGAACCGTTCAGGTTCTTTCTCTGTGAACTTTTGCAGCATTCGTGCGAGTTCGAGTGCGCCGCCCTTTTCTGGATGCCGGTGATTATATTGCCACTCCTCAGTATTATATTTTGCGATCGCTCCCAGCCACTGCTCGTCCGTCATGTGTTCGGCAGCATCTTCTTCGATCGGAGAACCGACAGCATAGCTTCGAATTCCAACAGGCGGGCTATCCGGTGCCTTATACTTTTCTCGCCATTCTGCGAGTTGAGCTTTTCCACGCACACTCAAACGATGTTCATCGAGCGCCGAGGCAAGATTGAATGCCGCGTGCCCTCGGTACCGGAACCCATTTTTGCTGCGTTCGTAGGGTGAAACAAAAGCAAGCAAGCAAGCCTCGAGTTTTTGAAAAGTCTCGCCGGTGCAGTGCGGGGAGCACGTTTGAATAAGCTGACGGGAATGCCAGTAAGAATTGTCTAAAAATCCGCACCTCAGCCGCTTCGGTTCAGCGATGAGCAAACTGAGAGCCTCTTCTGCAAATGTCGCCGGACTGCTCAGATATGCACTCATCAAAAGATGATTGGCCGTGTAAAGCCGGTGCATGAGAAGCTTGTCGATGGACGGTCGCAGTTGCTCTGGTGTACTTTGGCCGACAAGCTCAAGAGCATTCTCGCAACCGCTTAGAAATGCTTCCAATAATCCGATATGCTCGCTCTGAAATCTTTCTGGCCATAATCGGTCGCGGGAGAATTCATCCTCATCAGCATTGTATGCAAATGTCGCGGCTGCTCGGAGAACGGCTGGTAATACATTTTTCAGGAAGGCGTTGGGAGCACCACGCGCACTTTTAAACAAATCGTCCACTCCGAATTGGTCGCTAAAATACGAGCGCAAATCGTCAGCGGCCTCCGGAGTAGCACTTGCCAGCAGTACTCGCCGATCGAGCCATCTAGCGGCAAGTTCGGCGCACCATTCGGGTCGCTGCTCTGCAAAGCCATGGAGCATTGACCAAAACGTCCCATTCGACACGAAACGATCTTTTGCCTCATCCAGCGTTCCATCATCAATTAAGCGTAGAAACAGGCCAAAAAAGCGGCGACTCTTTTCCAGGTTTCCCCATTCCATAACTTGGCGCAATCGCATGCGCCATTCTGGGTCTTCGACAAATGGTTCAAGCAATTCGGCTATCCGCTCAGAATGTTCCTCCGTTTGCCATCGCAAGTACACTGCCATCGTATCCTGGAGCCATGATTCTCCGGAGTTTAGCCAGCGTTGAATCAATCCCATCCTGTCTGCTACAGTGAAGAGAGTTCCCGATGAGAAGAATCGTTCCCAAATTCGTGACGCGAGCTTGTCTGAGTTTCGCTTGCCCTCACGACGGAAACTCAACTCATTCTCGATCCACGGTATTAGCAGGTCCAATTCTTCGTCGTAAGCTTGCGGATGTATGGCTAATAGCTCTACGGCGAGCAGTTTCAAGTGCGGACGAATTCGTTCGCTTTTGAGCATATATTCAATACTCGTGAGATATGTCGAAAAATCGTCGTCGCGAAGGAATGCCAAAATCTGTCGGAGCTGTGCGCGCCGGAACAAATGCTGCATATCGCCTTCCAGGAACTTAACGAAATCACGTCCCCCATTCGGCTGCGTCCGCGCGAAGCAGTAGTCAAAAAAAGTTTCATGTCCAAACCCGTAGCGTTTTCCATCCCAAGAAAGAACTCCTTCCGACGCCATACGTTCGAGGAAGTCGGGTGAAAATTGATCCATTGCCGCCGCTGGAATTGACAGCTCCTGTCGATCACTCATTGTTTTTGCGAGATGAGTTATCGCAGGCAGCCAATGTTGATCAAAGTCCGGTCGATCCACACTCACGGCCCTTCGTTTAGCTAACCAATAGGCGTCACAAAGTTCTTTTGGAGTTGAAAATAGGTTCTTTGATTTAGTGAGATCTGCGTCAATGTATAGCGACAAATTCTGAGGTAGGCGAAGCATTGTCTGCTGATGCAAAGTCAACTTTGAAAAATCGCCGTCTTCCTGCCGCAAAACGCTTTTGACTTCATCGACTGTCAACTCGCCAAGTTCAATTGGTTGTTGATCTTTAGTTATGAGTTGCTTCAGCCGATAGTCATGTTTGAAGTCAAATTTGCGACAGGCAAATACGAGATGAATCCTGCGCTGCAATCGAAGCCCAACAACCTCGGCGCGGAGAGACGCTACTGTATCAAAAAAATCAGGATGTCGCCCCGAAGACGTGCTCACACAATCGAGTTGGTCTACGACGAGCACAACCGGTTGATGACTGAAAGTCTCCGACAAGACAAATGCCGGTGATTCGCCAAGTCCAAGTTTGCCACCCAACTGAATAACAGTCGGAACCGGTTCGATTCGGTCGAGGCGAAAGGCCAGCACGGGAATCCCAACCTCCCGTAGTCCTTCTACAATTTGACACAAACAGGCACTCTTTCCGCCCCCAGCGGGCGCTGCGATCAGAATATCGAGCGATATATTACTTGTCTGAATCTTGTTGACGATATCTGTTGCAACGGAGCGGATGATTGGTGTGCCCCGAATCAGCTTGGCTCTTTGCCCAAGAACATAATTGTTCGTGACATCATGTATGCGATCTCGTGCGTCAGTGGTTCCGGCACGTCGCCTCTCGATGTTAGATTTCCGGAGGTGCCTCTCAATGTCGGCAGCGGTAAGCGTTTCGTGGGTGCTGCGGAGGTATAGCTCGCGCAACGCTGCCACGGTGGTCTGCCAAGGAGGCTGGAATCTGGCGGTCAGGCCGAAACCTATTAGCGATTCAAGAGTGATTTCGCGCCCACCGTGAATCGTGACTGAACACAAAAAGTCAAATGTCTCTTGCTCGGTCGCGGCACCCACGAGCTTTTGAAGCTCGGTGAACTGGGCAGCACGCTTCCTATCGAGGAAGTACGCCTTAAAATGGTCTAATCCTTCGCCTGCCTTCTTAACGGCTTGGGCGTTTTCCGTTAGCATGCGTAGTTCCGGTGCGTCAGATACCGATGCGAAAACACAACTCTCCCCGGCGCGGAATTTTTGGAAAAAGAATTCCAGAACGCCTTTCAGTTTCTCAAATGACCACGTCCCTTGTCCAGTAACTTGGCGCTTCGCTTGCCAATGCTCCCTGACATTCGCCCGCCGAAGGTAGAATTCCGCACCATCGTCGCCTGGTGTTTCGATCCGGATGGATTCGGCCCCGCCATCCAAAACGTCCAGCATGCAATGAATACCCCAAAGGGACTCGTGAAAGAAGCCTGCTTTGTCAGCGGCTCCACCTGCGTGTGTGCTTAGTGCCATGGAGTTTTGTTGCTAGCTGTGGTTTCAGTTTCCCGCCAGCGTACGTTATCGACCTTGCGGAACCAGTCGGAGTCTTCGAAAGTCGGTTTGGCAAGAACGTAGTCGGGGCACAGGTCGGAATGTAGGTTGCGCCGGAATGTGTCGGCATGCTCGGGGCCAAAATCGGCCTCGACGTCGCGCATGTCGAGGTTCATGATGGCGAGGTGGCGTGTGGTAGAATTACTCCCCTGCCCGTAGATGGAGATGTCGCCCAGCTTGCCGCCGTGGGATCCGACCAACTTCTTCGGCTGCACAAACCTCCCGCCGGATCTGTGAATTTTTTCGTCTTCGCCGGTGGCGATGAGGTAGATCAATTCGCCAAGGCGCTGTTTGCCGAACCCAGAGCGGGCGTAATCCTTGGGGAGAACACCTTTCAGGCGCGGTTTGTCACGTTCGATGGCGGCCATGGCATCGTCCACCAATTTGCCAATATTGGGCTGTTTCGCCGCAGCCTGGAGGTCCGCCCAACGAGCCTCCTGAGGCACCCACAAGATATTTTCTGCTGTGTACTCGTCAGGGTCCTCGGGATTTGCTCCCTCGTAGTCGCCCTTGCCCGCAGTTTTGGCGGTGGACTTATCGGGACGGGACTTGAATTTGGCAACGCGGAGCATGGTGGAACTGCTGATCCTAGCAACCGGGAACACCTCCCTTATAACAGACAGCTATCGCTTGACAAGACCGGACACCAACAATGACACCGGTGACACGAATGACTTGTTGTAAAAAAGGGCGAATTACCGCCGCAAGTTCCTTACGATCAGCGTGGTGGAAGGGGCGAGATTACTCGACAACGTCCGTAAGTTGTCGATTTTCAGACGCAACTGAGACGTAAACGTCCGGAATAACACTCCTATGCGAGGGAGCGCCATCGTCAGAGACTGCGCCCATGGAAACTTTGAGTGATGGCGGTGAGATCATCGCACCACATGGAGCAAGTTGTGCGCTGTGCTAAAGGTGCTCAATCTTTCACTGGAACCCGCCTGTCCTTTGGTCGCCTCCTGGCTGGCTTTCGCTTCAAATTAAACCGATCATGAGTACTCTTCGTCAGGCAATCATCAGTCAGTATGATAGGGCGGCTGGAAAGCTTGTGGAGCGTCTGGAGGGCGGTTGACGTTTCACCCAAACAACGCCCTCCTTCCCCAGCGGGGCCCATAAATGGAACAAGTGAAACAAATCCCGTCGATTTATTCCGCGCCATCAAGCGGCGAGACTCTCTCCCTCTGATTGGGAACGACGAACCAAGTTTTTTCCCGACCTCAAAGAGAACGCTCACAAGAGACCCTCAACTGCTGAAACGCGGCGTCCATTTCGGAGGCGGGCATTCTCGAAATTTCCGTTAATTGGCACACGCTGAACGCTTTGATCAGGTTCGGGTTGGTCAATCTGGAGAGATACGTTCGTGCCTCTCTCGGCAGATTCAACACTCGGAACATCTGGGTCATTCTCGATTTACTAAGTCCTTCTTTCTCAGCAATTTGGACTCTGGTGAGACTTTTGTTTGCCAGAAGCTGATTCTGCTGATCCGGCCCCGAAAAACTGGACAGATTTCAGAGAGAGTTCTGCGGTAGAATCCGTAGAACAATGAAAAAGAGACACAGTACCGAACAGATCATCCGAATTTTGAAAGAGGTCGAGCAGAGCGGCT
>Ga0206106_100177_pt1 | contig 98910 bp, 87 predicted proteins | sample 1B1ome_FD_148677 | JGI IMG/M metagenome (GOLD analysis project Ga0206106, IMG submission 148677) | Enriched microbial communities from leaf-cutter ant dump, University of Wisconsin, Madison, United States - 1B110A | ecosystem: Environmental > Terrestrial > Nest > Insects nest > Nest dump | place...
CGTCATAAAATACTCATTGGAAGGCATCGAAGGATCATATCCCAAACCGTCAAACTGATTTCCCCATCTTCCTGCACCTGTATTAATATAGCGGTTACCAAACCCTCCGTAGATAGCAGCTCCTAAAGTGCTCTTTCTGTTTAAAATCAAATGGTAGCCAAAATGTACATTTGCATTCGTAGTGGAAATCTTTGCATCTCCGGCCTGATCGTTAAAGAAGTTAAGCCCTAATGCGAAAATACCTTTCTTTTGACGCTTATTCTCATTTAATCTTGCATCAAAGGAAGCAGCGATTGTATTATAAGGAGTTGCAACGGCTTTCCATTGTGTTCTGAAATTCACAATAGCCGTGACAGGATTATCAATTCCAACCAAAGCGGGATTTAATGTCAGAGGAGAATAATACATCTGCGAGAAATGAACATCCTGAGCATTTATGCTCGACATATTCATAAATACCGCAAACAAACCTATTCCTAAAATTTTACGTAAAGTAACATTCATAGTTAAGCACATAAGCAATTCAATTCAGTAAAATTAGCATTTTTATACATTTTGAGGAAATTAAATAATAAAAATTAAAAAAGAAATGTTCAATTAACAGGTACTATTAAACATTTTACAAATTATCGACTAAATTTTTATTCTCCATCACCCATAATGCAAGGCTGTTATTCCGGGCATCGAGCTCGAGTTTTTTACAAATTCTTGAACGGTAATTTTCAACTGTTTTAACGCTTATGAATAATACATCCGAAATATCTTTACTTGTCTTTTTTTGTGAGATTTGCTTTAAAATATTGACCTCCGTTGAAGAAAGAAGCTCATTTAATACCACTATTTTATCCCGGAAAATATCTTTTGTATTGTTTGCATTTACATAATTGATTTCTTTTGACAGAAAAATCTTGTCCTCAAGGACAGCCTTAATACATTCAATCAAATCTTCTGACGTGTTTTCTTTTAAGATATATCCTTTAGCACCATTAAGAATCGCCAGCTTCACCAGCTCAATTTCATTGTGCATCGTCAGGAGGATCTTTTTTACACTCTTATTTTTTAAATGTTTACATACAATTATACCGTCTTTTCCCGGCATCGTAACGTCCAGGATTACAACATCCGCTTCATGGTCATTAAAATAATGAAGAACGTCATCCCCGTTTGAAAATGAAACTATTTCCACATTATTGAAAGAGTTTCTAATAAGCAATTCCAGACCGGATCTGAATATCGAATGATCGTCCGCTAGTACAACTCTCATAAAATCTTAATCTTAAAAACCATTTTGAATCCCTGATTTGTATTCGTTTCCATAATGCTCTTACTGTTCAATAACTTCAACCTCTCCTGAATTATCTTTAAACCGATTCCGGCATCATTCGCTCTTTTCTCGGCAATTCCCTTTCCATTATCCATATATTTCACTTTCACGTGCTCTTCGGAAATCCTGATGATTACTTTCAATGCCGTAGCTTCCGAATGCTTTAACGTATTGTTGATATTTTCCTGAATAATCCTGTAAATATTAAATTGCTGCTGGGCATCTAAAAAATTATCTACTTCATCATCAATCTCCTGAGTACACACTAACGGCATGTGCCTGGAAACATTATCCAGCAGGGAAATTAATGAGCGCTTTAATCCCAGATTGGATAGCGAGCTTGGGTATAATTTGTGGGAAAGTGTTCGTGTTTTCTGGATCAGCTGACTGAAATCCTCATTCAGGCTTGCATTATCCAGTGTTTTATCCTTCAACAGCAAATCAAATTTCGTTTTCATGATGGACAATGTTTGTCCGATATCATCATGCAGATCAGCCCCGATCCGCACCCTTTCCTGGTCAATGCTGTCCAGCAGCTGATTGGAAAACTCCTGCTGCTTTTTCTTGAGCTGATTGGAATAAACCAGGTAAACAATTAAAACGACGATGATCATAAAAAACACTACAATGACATAAATAGCGAGTGTCCGTGATTTATTTAACTCATATTTATCTGTCAGTAATTTCTTCTCTATTTTCGTCTTTTCCAGGCTTAGCTCTAATTTCTCATTGTTATTAATGGCCTCTATTTCTGCGATTTTAACCTGTACATTCTCTTTATTGATCGAATCGGTCAGCGCTATATATTTCTTATAATAAAAAATTGCAGAGTCCTTTAGTCCGTTCTTTTCAAAATAAGAGGCATATAAATCATATAAGCTGCTCGTTGCCGGAATATCGTTTCTTTCCAGCTGCTGACTGTACAAATCGATATGATGCTTCATCTTTTTTAAATCCCCTACACCTTCGTAACAAAGCGCCTTCAGCTCCTCAATCTCAGTCTGAAAGACAGTCGGGTTATCATGGGAAAAAAAATAGACAGAATCAATATATTTCAAAGCTTCCTTGTAATTTTTCTGCTTCTCCCTGATAATCGCGATATTTAAAAGTCCTGCGATTAGATTCTGCTTGTACGGACTTTTCCTGTTCATTTTAATGATTTCCAGAAAATATTTTTCCGCTTTTTCAAAGCGTCCCAGTTCAACATTGACATATCCTAAATTATTAAGAATACTCCCTCTCAGCCGGTAATGATAGCTTTCCGTCAACCTGTATGCCTCTTCAAAATGCCCGATCGCACTACTCCATTTCCCGTTTCCAAGCATAATTAAGCCAATGTTGTTTTGCAGATAGGAAATATGGTATTTATGTCCCGTTTTCCGGGCTATGCTTAATCCTTTGGAATAATTTTTAAAGCTTTCTACCTGCTGACCTTTAGAATCATAGAAGATTCCGAAAGCATTATAAGTTTCGATCTGATTGATCTTAAAATCTTTTTTTATCGCTTCGTTCAATATAAAATTCAATTCTTCTAAAATCTTCTTATCATTTTGTTGTCCGAACAATAAATAGTTTTTATGCAGCCTTGTCGTCAGCTCAATTGACTCAGCACCTATGGATTTCGCCAAGTTCAGAGAACTGTCAAAATAAATTTTTGCTTTTTTGCTTTCACCGATTAGTGAAAAGAAATCTCCGTAATAACGATAAATTTCCGCCAGGTCTGATTGCCTGTTATATTTTACAGCGTAGGCTTTTACGTACTCATAATCTGCATTGACTTTCTGAAGATCAAAATCCCTTATGAACTTCAGATTCCGTACTCTTTTCGTATAATCATCCGGCAAGTCTTCAGATAAAACAAAACCATAAAAAGAAAAAAGGAGAAGAAATCCGACGAAAATTGACCGCATTATGATGTAAAACAGAATTATCTACAAAATACGTCAAAAAAAATACCATTTAAAAATCAAATTTGATATATTTGGTAAAAAAATTTCATGAAATCAGAAACACTCCTCCATGAAGTAAAGTTAATCACACAAACCGGCGTTGAATTCGTCAAAAAAAAGCTCTCACATCTTGCACCAAATCAAATCAACTGGAAACCCAATTCTGATTCCTGGAACATTTCTGAAATTCTCGCTCATCTGAACACTTACACCAAATTCTACAACAAAGCTATTTCAGAACGCCTGCAAACAACCAGACATACCACTCCTTCAGATTTTTTCGTTTCATCTCCCCTTGGCAAATCAGCATGGAATGGAATGAAGCTGGGAAAACAAAAAAATATCAAGCGCAGGTTTAAATCCCCGAAAAACTTTAATCCTGTCTATACGGAAGGACTCATCAGTGAAAATCCCGTGGATGAATACATTCAGCTACAAAATGATTTCCTGGGAATTGTTGAAGAAGCTAAAAACTTTAATTTGCGAAAAGTAAAAACAGGCCTTTCCATCAGTAAAATTGTAAAGCTGCGTCTTGGAGATGTGCTGTTGTTCATAGCTTATCACAATGAACGGCACATTCAACAGATTCTGAATCTGTTACAAAACACAAATTTCCCGGAAAAAAGCTATGAGTAAAACGCTGTTTTGCAGAGTAGCATGTTCTCCTGTCCGAAGTGAAGCAAAAGACAGTTCGGAGATGGTTTCACAGGTGCTTTTCGGTGAGCTCATAACACTTGTTCAGAAAACAGAAAAATGGATTTTGATAAAATCTCTTGAAGACGGTTATGAAGGCTTCGCAGATCCCAAACAATATATAGAAATCACTGAAACAGAAAAAGACAACTGGCTAACACTCCGAAAACGTTATTCCTCTTTTATTACTCTAAAAACCAACAGGGGATTTCTTACACTCCCTCCGGGCTGTTTTTCGGCTCGCTATTTTTCCTTACAAAAGCAACACTATGAAATTACTGATGAGCAAAAAGAATTTCCGGATTGGCAAGCTTTCGCCAATAGCTTTTTAAATGTTTCTTACTTATGGGGCGGACGTTCTCATTATGGAATTGATTGCTCGGGATTTACCCAACAAATAATGCGTTTCAGAGGGACCGAGCTGCCGAGAGATGCTTCCCAACAAGTCCTGTATGGAAATACAGTTGCTTTTGAACAAAGAGTTGCGGGCGACATTGCCTTCTTTCATAATACGAATAACAAAATTACCCATGTAGGAATTCTAACAGAAAAGGATAGGATTATTCATGCTTCAGGGTTCGTTAAGAAAGATACCTTCACACAGGAAGGGATTATCTGTTCTGAAACAAAACAACTGACACATTCTTTAAACTGTATCAAAAATTTCCCGACCAGATAATTTCGCTTTTATTAAAATTGGAATTTATCAATAAAAGGCTAACTTTACCCGCATTATTTTACTGATTTGGTTCAGTGATTTTCAAATACAGTTTATCTATGGGAAAAGATCGTGAAATTTTTGATTTAATCGAAAAAGAAAAACAAAGACAATTACATGGTGTTGAACTAATTGCTTCTGAAAACTTTGTCAGTGAGGATGTGATGAATGCAATGGGTTCTGTACTTACGAATAAATATGCCGAAGGCCTTCCGGGAAAAAGATATTACGGGGGTTGTGAAGTGGTTGACCAGGTGGAACAGCTGGCAATAGACAGGCTTTGTAAGCTTTTCGGAGCTACATGGGCAAATGTACAGCCGCATTCAGGCGCTCAGGCCAACGCGGCGGTTTTTCTCGCTTGCCTGCAGCCTGGTGACAAAGTATTAGGATTTGACTTATCCCACGGCGGGCACCTTACTCATGGCTCTCCTGTTAACTTTTCAGGGAAATTATACCAGCCGTTTTTTTATGGAGTAAACAAAGAAACCGGCCGTGTTGATTATGATGTTTTGGAAGAAGTTGCCAGAAGAGAACGGCCAAAGTTGATCATCTGCGGTGCTTCAGCTTATTCCAGAGACTGGGATTACGCACGGATCCGGAAAACAGCAGATGAGATCGGAGCGCTGATCCTTGCAGATATTTCACACCCTGCCGGACTGATTGCTGCCGGATTACTGAACGATCCTCTGGAACACTGCCACATTATTACAACAACCACTCACAAAACACTGAGAGGTCCAAGAGGAGGAGTAATCATGATGCGTCACAACTTTGACAATCCTTTCGGATTAAAATGGAATAACGGAAATCTAAAATCTATGGCGGCGCTTCTGGATGCAGCTGTATTCCCCGGAATTCAGGGCGGGCCGTTAGAACATGTTATTGCAGCAAAAGCAGTCGCTTTTGGTGAAGCGCTTACAGATGAGTACAAAGCATACATGAGACAAGTTCAGAAAAACGCGGCTGTAATGGCAGATGAATTCACAAAATCAGGCTATAAAGTTATTTCCGGCGGAACAGATAATCACAGTATGCTGATCGACCTGAGAAGTAAAGGCGTTACAGGAAAAGATGCTGAAAATACACTTGTGAAAGCAGACATCACCATTAATAAAAATATGGTTCCTTTTGACACGGAATCTCCGTTTGTTACATCGGGAATCCGTGTCGGCACAGCAGCAATAACCACCCGCGGATTAAAAGAAGAGCACATTGTACAGATCGTAAAATGGATCGACCGTGTTTTAAGTGATATTAACGATGAAAATACGATTAACAGCGTTAGAAGCGAAGTTAATCAGCTGATGAGTGGATTTCCGCTGTTTCAGATGTAATCACTAAGATTGAGCACTCTCAAAAAACGGGAGTATTTTCTGTGTCCGGCGTACCGGCTGCAGAAAATACTCCCGTTTATAATTTAACCTCTCCCCGATCTCCCCTTCTCATTCATAAAAAAACAAATTGCAAGCGCGCAGCTGTTCACTATTTTTCAGCGCAAACCTGCCGTTTTATTTAGATTGTTTTTATATTTACGGGCGATTTAAAGTTTTATATAAACTACTCAAAAAACATAACAAATTATGTCAGATAATTCAAAAATCATCTGGACGAAAACAGATGAAGCGCCGCTTTTGGCTACATACTCATTTTTACCTGTTGTAAAAGCTATTTCTAAAACCGCAGGCATCGATGTCGAACTAAAAGATATCTCCCTTGCAGGACGTATTCTTGCGAATTTTTCAGATTATCTGAAACCGGAGCAGAAAACAGAAGATGCGTTGGCATTATTGGGAAAATTAGCAACAACACCGGAAGCGAATATTATCAAACTACCAAATATCTCCGCATCAATTCCCCAGCTGAAAGGCGCTATCGCTGAGCTGCAGACAGCAGGATATGCCGTTCCGAATTACCCGGATGATGCGCAGACAGAAGAAGAAAAAACAATCAAAGCAACATACGCAAAAATATTGGGATCTGCCGTAAATCCTGTGCTGCGTGAAGGAAACTCTGACAGAAGAGCTCCGAAAGCAGTGAAAAACTATGCGAAAGCAAATCCGCATTCTATGGGTACATGGTCGAAAGATTCCAAAACGAAAGTAGCTCATATGGACAGCGGGGATTTCTACGGTACGGAAAAATCTGTAACGGTTGAAAAAGAATCCCAGTTCAAAATCGAATTCGCAGGTCAGGATGGAACAGTAAAAGAGCTGAAAGGCCTTTCTCCGCTGAAAGCCGGTGAGATTATTGACAGTTCTGTTATGAACCTGAATGCTTTAAAAGCCTTTGTTGCTAAAGCCGAAGAAGAAGCAAAAGCGGAAGGTGTGCTGCTATCCGCACACCTGAAAGCGACTATGATGAAAGTATCCGATCCTATCATATTCGGAGCCATTGTTGAAGTATATTTTAAAGATGTATTTGAAAAATACGGTACCGTTTTCACAGGGTTGGGCATCAATAAAAATAACGGTTTAGGCGAGATTTACGCAAAAATAGCAGGGCATCCTAAAGAAGCAGAGATTAAAGCGGCAATCGAAGCGGCAATCAGCAGCGGGCCGGATCTTGCAATGGTCAATTCAGACAAAGGAATTACAAACCTGCATGTTCCTTCCGACGTTATCGTGGATGCTTCCATGCCGGCAATGATCCGCATCGGAGGAAAAATGTGGGACAAAGAAGGAAAAGAGCGTGATACCCTTGCGATGATTCCGGATCGTTCCTACGCAGGTGTATATGTTGCAGTTATCGATGATTGTAAAGCAAATGGTGCTTATGATCCGAAAACAATGGGATCTGTTCCGAATGTCGGCCTGATGGCGCAGAAAGCAGAAGAATACGGCTCTCATGACAAAACGTTTCAGGCAGATGCTGCAGGAACAATCCGTATTACAGACGCAGAAGGAAATATATTCATGGAGCAGGCAGTCGAGGCCGGAGATATCTTCCGTATGTGCCAGACAAAAGATGCGCCGATTCAGGATTGGGTGAAACTGGCAGTGAACAGAGCCCGTCTTTCTGATACGCCTGCTGTGTTCTGGTTAGATAAAAACAGAGCTCATGACAGAGAGATCATCAAAAAAGTGGAAGCTTATCTGAAAAATTACGATACAACGGGATTGGATATTCACATCCTTGATCCGGTCGCAGCGACAAAATTCACAGTGGAAAGAATCAGAAAAGGTTTAGATACCATTTCCGTAACAGGTAACGTATTACGTGATTATTTAACAGACTTATTCCCTATTCTCGAAGTAGGAACTTCTGCAAAAATGCTGTCCATTGTTCCGTTAATGAACGGCGGAGGCTTATTCGAAACAGGAGCCGGAGGTTCTGCTCCTAAGCACATTGAACAATTCCTTCAGGAAGGCTACCTTCGCTGGGATTCCCTGGGTGAATTCCTTGCACTGGGAGCTTCTTACGAGCACGTTGCACAGACTCAAAACAATCCGAAAGCACAGGTATTGGCAGAAACGCTGGATGTTGCAACGGAAAAATTCCTTGCAAACGATAAATCCCCTGCGCGCCGTGTCGGTCAAATTGACAATAGAGGTTCTCATTTCTATCTGACACTTTATTGGGTGGAAGCATTGGCTGCACAAACAAAAGATGCTGAATTAGCCGCTAAATTTGCGCCTGTTGCAAAAGAAATGGCTGAAAATGAAGCGAAAATCAACGAAGAGCTGATCAGTTCACAAGGAAAAGCACAGAACATCGGCGGGTATTACTTCCCGAATGACGAGCTTGCGACGAATGCTATGCGACCAAGCGCTACGTTAAATAAAATTATTGCGGAAATTTAATTTTCAAAATATAACAACGGAAAAGGAGAAGTGAGCAATCATGTTCTCCTTTTTTGTATTTTTAACTGAAATCCATTTATAAGATACCATGATAAAAAAAATACTGTTTCTGAATTTACTGCTACTGTTAATTACAAGCTTTAGCTTTTCCCAGAAAGATAAAATAAAGATTGATAATGATGTCATTCTTGTAAACAGTACGCCGGTTTTTAAGCTGAAAACATTTCAAATGCAAACTTTCACTCTTTATGATCTGAATGACACAAAGCTTGCCATTTTCAATTGCCTGGATTACTACGATTCCAAAGAAATTTCTAATGGAAATCCGAAAGGCCGCGTTGTTTATTTTGATGCTACTTTTCTCAATGAGGATACAGATAAATGCGAAATTCCCTGCAACGGCTTCAAAAAACAGCTGGCACAATACATTCTGGAATACGGATTAGTCAAAGACGGCAAGCTGGATGAAACTGCAGTCAAGCAGTTTGTAAAAATTCACGGGAATAAATTTTCCGATGCCCGGAACAGATCTACTACCATCATCATACAGAGGTAAATAATTAACCAGAGTACAACCGGATAATAAACCATCCACGTCAATTGTTCATTTTTAAATAACGAAATTGGCAGATACCGATACGTATTTAACACTGAAAGCTCCCTGCGAAGGCCTTTACAAAGAGAAAGGATCCAAATTTATCGCGATTGCGGTCCCCTGCCAGTCAGAAGAAGAAGCAAAAAGCTATCTGCAAATATGGCGTAAGGAGCATCACCAGTCACGGCATGTCTGCTATGCTTATCGCTTCGGTCTGGATAAAAGCGTTTATCGCGCCAACGATGACGGAGAACCCTCTAACAGTGCGGGACAACCTATTTTAGGACAAATTCAGTCTGCGGATCTGACAAATGTGCTGATTGGAGTAATCCGCTATTTCGGAGGTACCAAGCTCGGTGTCGGAGGGTTAATCCACGCTTACAAAACAGCAGCTAAAGAAGCTATCGACAATGGAGAAATCATTGAAAAAAAAGTATTTCAGAATTTCCGGCTGAATTTTCAGTACGATGCGCTGCCGGAAGTCATGTCCGTATGCAAGCAGATGGATTTACAACAATCCGGGCAGCAGTTTGACATTGAATGTTCGCTGGATATTGCAGTTCCTCTGGATAAAGTTGAAATACTCCGGGAAAAAACAAAATTCATCACTTTAGAATTTATCGATTTAGGAATATACTAATGGAATTACTCAAACAATTAATCGCTGTCAGCGGCGCTTCCGGCGACGAAAGCAGAATAAAACAATTTATCCTTGATTACGTCGGGACAAATGCTTCCAAATGGAAAGTACAGCCGCAAATTATTGACGGAGCAGATTTTCAGGATACATTTATCCTGGTTTTCGGTCAACCCCGTACAGCTATCTACGCCCATACGGACACGATAGGCTTTTCAGTAGCTTACGAACGGGAACTTTACAAGATCGGCGGACCGAAATGCGAGGACGGCTATGAGCTGGTCGGAATTGACGATCACAGCCCGATTGAAGCAGAGCTAATGGTTATTGAGCATGAAAACGGCGCCCGTTCTTATGAATACGTTTTTGACAGAGAAATTGAACGCGGCACAATCCTGACGTTTAAACCGAATTTTACAGAAACGGAAACTTTCATCCAGTCGCCTTACTTGGACAACAGACTCGGAGTGTGGAATGCCCTGAAAGTTGCGGAAACACTGGAAAACGGCGCAATAGTCTTTTCAACTTACGAAGAGCACGGTGGCAACAGTGTTGGTTTCTGTGCCCGTTACCTGTATGAGAAATACAATATCCGGCAGGCACTGATCAGCGATATTACATGGGTTACAGAAGGAGTTCCTCACGGAAAAGGTGTTGCAATTTCCATGAGGGACAGCATGCTTCCTCGCAGATCTTACCTGAATCGTATTATCGGGCTGGCAAAAGCTTCCGGAATTGATTTTCAGCTGGAAGTGGAAAATGCCGGCGGAAGCGACGGAAGCGTACTTCAAAGATCGGATCTGCTCATCGACTGGTGCTTTATCGGTGCGCCGGAAGACAACGTGCATTCTCCCCATGAAACAGTTTATAAATATGACATCATGTGCATGGTGGAATTGTATAAGTATTTAATGAAGCACTTATGACAATGATTTTTAAAAATCTGAAAGTCGTGGAGCTGGCAACCGTTCTTGCCGGGCCATCCGCAGGTATGTTTTTTGCGGAGCTTGGAGCACAAGTAATAAAAGTGGAGCATCCGGAACATCCGGACGTTACACGGTCCTGGAAAATCGCTTCTGAAGATAATGAAACACCTGTTTCGGCTTATTTTTCAAGCATTAATTACAAAAAAGAATACATCCAGCTGGATCTGAACAAAGAAAATGACCGTTCTCAGCTGATCGGATTACTGAAAAATGCGGATATCCTGCTGACGAACTTCAAAAAAGGAGATGCTGAAAAATTTAATCTGACGGATGATCTTCTTTTTAAAATGAACCCACGGTTGATACATGGAAAAATCTCAGGATTCGGTACTGGTTCCGATCGTGTTGCCTACGATCTGATCCTTCAGGCGGAAACCGGATTCATGTCCATGAATGGAACAGAAGACAGCGGGCCTGTCAAAATGCCAGTCGCACTGATTGACGTTCTTGCAGCACACCAGCTGAAAGAAGGGATGCTGTGCGCTTTGCTGGAGCGCCATCAAACCGGAAAAGGAAAAGCCGTAGAGGTATCTTTATACGATGCTGCTGTCTGCAGCCTTGTAAACCAAGCCTCTGTTTTCCTGATGGAACAGAAAGTTCCTCAGCGGATCGGAAGCAAGCATCCCAACATTGCACCCTATGGAGAGCTTTTTACCACGAAAGACGCCGGAATCATCACTTTCGCTATCGGAAGCGACCAGCAATTCAGGAAGCTTCTCTCCTACCTGGAATTGGATGAGATAGCAAAAGACGAACGTTTTTCCAGTAATCAGAACAGGGTAAAAAACAGAGTAATTCTAGCCTCCTTTCTTGAAAAGGAAATAAAAAACCTGAACAGCTCCGAAATCCTGAATTGGGCACTGGAACAGCATGTTCCGTGCGGAAAAGTCAAATTGCTGGATGAAGTGTTTTCTGAACCACAGGCAAAACGGCTCGTCCGGGAAGAAAACATTTCCGGAAAGGCAACCAAACGTGTAACCAGCATCGCTTTTAACTTATGATCGAAATCAGAAGCCCTAAAACAACAGCGGAATGGGATGCATATTATGACCTTCGCTACCGCGTTCTCCGGCAGCCATGGAAGCAGCCGAGAAGCAGCGCTGTCACTCCTGAAGACGAAACCGCCACTCATTTCGCACTTTTCGAAGACCTCCGGCCAAAAGCAATTGCCAGAGTTGATTTTACGGATAGAGAGAAGCAGGTTCAGGTACGTTTTGTCGCAGTAGAGACCAATGTTCAGGGCAAAGGTTACGGCAAGCAGCTCATGAAAGCCATCGAACAATTCGCTTCAGCAAACAATATTTCCGAGATTATCCTTGAGGCCAGAGAAAATGCAGTTCCTTTTTACCTTTCATTAGGTTATGCCATTACTACTCCGGGCAAATTACTCTTTGAAAGCATTCCGCATTTCTGGATGGAAAAGAAAATCTGAATCATCTGCTTCATCCGTTCTATCCGCGGAACAACGCTGCTCCAGAAAGAAAACCGGATGTGAAAGAAAGTTCCGGAAGAAAGCCTTGACAAGATTTTCGGACATCAACAGGAAAAGTAATCAATAAAATCGTATTTTAGCTTCGCTAAACCCCTAAAAACTCAAAGTAAAATGAAAACCAGCTTACTAATTTTCTCAGGATTACTAATTCTTTTCGGCTGTTCTCCCAAAAATGATTCCGATAGTTTTTTAGTCGCAAAGCAGGATTCAAAAAACGGCTTATTCGGCTATTACAATCAAAAAAATGAAAAAGTGCTCGGAGATTACCCAATGGTCTTTACAGACACGCTGATTGATTTTGCAATTATCTATGATAGTGAATTTATCATGATCGGAAAGGACGGAAAAGCCCTTCATACTATTTATCCGTTCGAAAATGGCCCGGACTATGAAAGTGAAGGAACAATGCGGATTGTAAAGGACGGACTTATCGGTTACATCAACAGCCGAACGGCAGAAGTCATAGTGAAACCGCAATATGAGTGTGCTTTTCCTTTTGAAGACGGACTTGCAAAGGTCAGCCTGAACTGCCAGAAAATAAAACACGAAAATGATGAACACACCGAAGTCCAATCGCAGGAATGGTTTTACATTGACAGGACAGGACAAAGAGTAAATTAACCATTATGAAAACCGCGATCATTCTCGGAAGTACGGGATTAACCGGCCAGGAACTTCTGAAACAACTCTTAAATGATAACAACTATGGTCGGATCATCGTTCTGAACCGTTCAAAAAAAGCGCCGGAACATCCGAAATTAACCGAAATAGTTACTGATTTTAAATCACCGGTTGATTTATCTTCATTCGAAAAAATTGATACTGTTTTTTCCTGCCTGGGAACTACCCGAAAAAAAACACCGGATCTGGAAGCTTACAGGGAAATCGAGATTGGGATACCTTGCAGAATAGCTACAGAAGCGCTGAAAAAGGGATTAAACTCCTTTCATTATATATCTTCAATCGGAGCAAATTCAAACTCCTCCAATTTCTATCAAAAAATCAAAGGAGAGGCAGAAAATTCACTGCAAGCATTAAAAATTCCCCGGCTCTATATCTATCAACCGGGAATGCTAAGAGGTGACAGAAAGGAATTTCGTTTTCTGGAAAAGCTTGCTGTCCCGTTTGTTATATTAGCCGATTTATTTTTAAGAGGAAGAGCAGCCAAATACCATTCAGTGCATGTAAAAGACCTGGCGCAATCAATGATCCGGAACGACAAAAAAGCAAAGGAATCGGGAACTCAGTATGTTTTTTATTCTAATTTTATTGGACATTAAAACAACAATATGTCAAACATCGACTTTATTTTCCCTGAAAAAGCAGCAGATATAGGAAATTTCCTGGTTGGAAGGCTTCTTCCCTTTCGCCAGAAAAGAAATATCGGCCCGTTCGTTTTCATCGACCATATGGGGCCAGCCGTACTTTCCAAAGGTGAAAACCTGGAGGTTGGACCGCATCCGCATATCGGGCTTTCCACACTTACCTTCTTATTTGAGGGTGCCGTTATGCACCGTGATTCCATAGGAAACGAAATTGTCATTGAGCCCGGCGCGGTAAACTGGATGACAGCAGGGAAAGGCGTTGCTCATTCCGAACGTACTCCTGATTATCTGAGAGATGAAGAAAAAAAGCTACACGGATTACAGATCTGGGTAGCACTTCCAAAAGAACTGGAACAATGCGAACCCAGCTTTTATCATATTGATGCAGAAGATTTACCGGCCTGGGAAGAAAACGGTGTAAAATACAAGTTAATTGCGGGAGAAGTTTTCGGGAAAAAATCTCCGGTTCCGGTACACAGCCCATTATATCTGATCGAACTAATTGTAGAGCAACCGACTTTTTTCAACTTTGAAAATAAGCTCTTTGGTGAAAGCGGCCTCTACGTATTAGAAGGCGGAATTGTTCATCAGGAGCAGGAATTCGGAGAGAAACAAATTTTAATCACTAAAGAAGCGCATCTGTGCTCCTTTGAAGTACGCCAGCCTTCCAGGATTTACTTATTCGGAGGCGAACCCTTTGAAGAAGAACGTTTTATTTTCTGGAATTTCGTTTCGAGCTCCAAAGAAACTATTGACAAAGCAAAAGAGGACTGGAAAAATCATCGTTTTCCGAAAGTCAAAAATGATGATGATTACGTTCCTTTACCGGAACCCAGGCGATAAATCTTATTCAGTTCAGCAAAATAACCGTATTCGGGTTACCAATTTTCCAACGGTTTAAATCGCCGATACGTTTACAACTGAAAACTGATATACATGAATACCTTCGGAAAATTTTTATTTATACCTGCTTTATCCATCATTTTCGGCGCCTGCTGTAAATGTGCTGAGGACATAAAATATTCAGACACTGTGCTTCTTGAAAATTTCTCTGCAAATGACATTGAAAATCCTATGCTGATTTACAGTAAAAACGGAACATCACTGGATACAATCACTTTAACTCCCGATACCGTAAACTATAGTGCCAACATTCTTCAGCTATCCGCACCTCAGCCTTTAGATTATCAAAAGGATTGGAATATAACAATAAACGATTCAACCAGCTATAAAGTCAGTAATTTTAAGCTGAAGAAAGGAACTGCTTCGTGTTGTAACGGGATCACATTCTTATCTTCGTATGAAGTCAACGGGGTCTCTTTCTCCGGAGATAGAGTAATCATTGCGAAATAGCTAATAAACGAAATAATTTCCTTTCCAATAAACAGGATTAATAAGTGATTTAATTTCATATATTTGAAGTAAAAAATTACTTATGACTATTGGAACAAACTACTCCTTTTCGGGAAAATTCGAATTTCCTCGTTTATTAATCGGAACACTTATCGGGATCACTGTTGCTGTCGGGCTTGGTGCTCTCTACGGGTTTCTGTCAGATTTAAACCCTATTATTTATCTGAATATCTTAATTATCGCGGTAATAGCCGCATGTATTGCGGGAAGTATTAAAATTGTCTCTGAATTCGGAAAGAACAGGAATGTAACTGTTAACATAATAATCGGCCTGCTGTTCGGTATTGTGGCTTGGTATTCCGGATGGTGTTTTTATCTTGCGAAATATTTCGGGATTAATTTTTTCTCCGCTTTATTTCAGCCGGTTTCCTCAATAGATTTTATTATCTTATTCTCTAAATTCCAATCTATTTCCATTGGGAGGTTCGGAAGATCATCCGGTAGCTTACAGCTTTCAGGTATTGTACTTCAGCTATTCTACCTCGTTGAATTTGCAATCTTCCTGATCCCGGTTTTTATAGTAAAAAAACCTTCTTACTATAATGAGGAGCTCGATCGTTTTTATAAAGAAGACCAGCGATTTGCAATCATTACTGATGAATTTCTCAATAAGTTCAATGAGGCGCTGCCGGGACAATATAAATTTCTCAATGAATTAACTTTCTATAAAAAAATTAAAGACTTACCGGCAATGGATGGCGCTCCCGCAATCGAACTGGATTTTAATCACATGGATGGAGTTAACGATCACGGGATTTTAACGCTGAAAAAGGGAACGGTAAAAATTGACAAGAAAAATGTTGATCTGCAAAAAACGAAGGTGCTGGTAAAAGATGTGTATATCGATCAGGAGACATTAGCTGCTTTATTGAATAGCTGATTTTAATTTGTCCGCAAAAAATTAAAATTATCTTATTATAAATTACTGCTTTGCAAAGCTTATTCTAAGATTCTGGCCAGTTATCTTTACCGCGAAATTTGATCTTGATTTAAACAAAGCTATCTTTGCAGCACGATCAATGAACAAAACGCGATAAATGCTCGATTTAAAATTTTCAACAATACTAAAAGTTGCCATTCCTTTAATGTTTTCGAGCTTTGTCCAATCTTTGGTATTGCTTACAGATGCAGCTTTTTTAAGCCGATATTCCACATTGGCTTATGATGCCAATGGAAATGCAGGCTTACTTTATGTCACGTTTTTTTCTGCCATGTTCGGGATGAGCGACGGAAGCCAGATCCTTATTGCAAGACGTATCGGAGAAAACAAATTTTCAGAAATAGGAACGATCTTCCGGACAAATATGCTGGTATTGTTGTTTCTGGCGCTGCTATTTTTTTCCTGCATACAATTGTTCGGAGCATCAGTGATTCCTTATTTCACCAATAACAAAGAACTGGCGCAGGCACAGGTTGAATTTCTGAATATCCGTTCCATCGCTTTATTATTCGCAGTTATCACGCTGAGCATCGAATCTTACTTTTTCGCAATCGGAAAAACATGGATTGTTCTCCTCGGAGCCGGTATTATCGCCATTACCAATATATTCCTCGCTAAATTACTGATCTTTGGTAATAGCTGGATAGAAGGAAAAGGGCTGGAAGGAGCTGCCATGGCATCAACCATCGCAGAAAGTATCGGAATGCTATATTTCATCATTGCTGTTTTCCTTCACAACAGGCGGATGACCTATTCTATTTTCGATAAAATAAGAATTCGCCTCGCAGATCTGAAGAATGCGCTGAAAGTGGGATCGCCGCTTTTTTTCCAGTCTTTTCTCGCCTTGGCCACATGGACCGTTTTTTTTACCTGGATAGAAAATATGGGCACAGATGAGCTGACCATCTCACAAAACATCCGGAGCTTATACTTTCTGGCCTTTATTCCTGTTTACGGTTTTGCCTACACGACAAAAACCTATATTTCACAATATCTTGGAAATAATCAACAGGATAGCCTTAAGATAATACAGTTCAGAATTATTTTATTATCCGTTCTGTTCATGCTCGTTTTTTTTCATGGAGCATTTCTTTATCCGGAAGCACTTATACGGCTGATTAATCCGCACGAACAATATGTGCAGGCAAGCGCTGAAATTCTGGCTTTTGTGTCCGCTTCCATTTTTATTTTCAGTATTTCAAGTGTCTTTTTACAAACTATCAGCGGATCAGGAAATACCAACATTACTTTTCTGATAGAGTTCTTAGGATGCCTTGTTTACATTATCTATGCATACATCGTATTGCGGGTACTTCGGGCTGACATTTTTTGGGTCTGGTCGATTGAATATGTTTATTTTTCGGCAATGCTTATTATGACGATAATATATTTGAAGTTTTTTAACTGGAGAAATAAAAAAATATGACACAAGACACTCGTATTGTTTTCATGGGTACTCCTGATTTTGCAGCAGGAATATTAAAGGAGCTGATTGATACCAATCATCAGGTCGTCGGAATTGTTACGGCACCTGATAAGCCGGCGGGAAGAGGGCAGCAGATTGCCAAAAGTGCCGTAAAAAGCTATTCCGAAAACCTGGGAATTCCTTTGTTACAGCCGACCAATCTGAAAGATGAAAATTTTATTCGTGAGCTGAAACAGCTGAATGCCGATTTATTTATTGTTGTCGCTTTCAGAATGCTTCCTGAAGTTGTCTGGTCAATGCCTCCGAAAGGTACTATCAACCTTCACGCATCGCTGCTGCCTCAATACCGTGGAGCAGCGCCTATTAACTGGGCGATTGTAAACGGGGAGAAAACAACAGGTGTTACTACCTTTTTTATCGAAAAGGAAATTGATACCGGCCTTATTTTAGCTAAAGAAGAAGTCTCCATTTCAGAAAATATGACGGCCGGAGAGCTTCATGATGTATTGCTGGAGATTGGAAAAAATTTGATTGTCAGAAGTGTATCAATGATTACTATAGGGGATTTCACAAAAATACCGCAGGAATCACTGATAACCGGCGAGCTGAAAACGGCTCCGAAGATCTTTAAAAACGATTGTAAGATCAACTGGGAACAACCGGTGGAAACTGTCCATAATTTTATCAGAGGCTTCTCTCCATACCCGGCAGCATGGACAACGTTCAATTTCGAATCTAAAAATGAACAAAAATCCGTAAAGCTTTTTAAAACAAAAAAAACTGATCAGAAAGTGGAGAATAGCACGCTGTTAGTGCTTACAAAGGAGGAAATACTGATTCCGTGCGGGGACTTCTACCTGGAAATACTCGAATTACAGCCGGAAGGAAAGAAAAAAATGCAGGCAAAAGAATTCATTGCGGGTTACAGATCAGAGAAAATTAGCATTATTTAGTAAAATAATTCAATTAATTTCTCACAATTAAAAAAAATCACAAAACCAATTAATACTCTGAATATAAGAAACTTAACTAAAAAAGCATTACCTATATACCCAAAAACTGTGGAAAAACCTGAAAAATTACCTGCAAAAGATTTGTTCAAGTGCTTTGAAAGTTCAGATATTCAACTATATTTGTTTGACGTAAACAATTGATAATTATATAAACTATGAACAAAGCGGAATTAATCGATGCTATCGCAAACGAGTCTGGTTTGACAAAAACAGACGCTAAAAAAGCTCTAGATGGTTTCATCTCAGCTGTTGGTAAATCTTTAAAAGGTGGTGATAAAATTTCTTTAGTTGGTTTCGGTACTTTCTCTGTTTCTGAAAGAGCAGCAAGAACTGGTAGAAATCCAAGAACTAAAACTGAAATTAAAATCCCTGCTAAAAAAGTTGTAAGATTTAAGTCAGGTTCAGAATTATCTGGAAGCGTAAACTAATAGTTCGCATTGATTGAAAAATTAAAGGTTGTCAAAAATTGACAACCTTTTTTGTTGTCATTCTTATGGCTAATTTACTATCAGCCTCTTTCTCTGATCGGTTCACACATATACATAGCCAATCATCATCACAACTTTTTGATAATGACCTCATCTTTTGAAGGCAATGTTCCAGTAAACTCCATTAATATCGTATGGGTTCCAGGCAACAGGTGCACGAAATTCTCCTTCAGGTGAATCGTTCCCGTTTCGGAAGTTATCCAAACATAAGCAGCTACATTTTTCACATTCAGCCGGATAGCTGCAACTCCCTGCTCTACAAATTCCACATTCTCTACTTCCACAACTGATTTATCCCTCTTCAGAAAATGCTCATTGTAAATGAATGAACGGTGATACTGTTTTCCGTCAGCTGCCCACTCAAAATTCACAAAATATGCTTTTCTTTTTTTCAACCGGGAAGGCAGAATAATTTCTCTCTTTTCGTAAGAAGCTAAAGAAGTAAGCAACTCTTGCGTATGAATTTTTCTTCCTTTTAAATCATATATTCCGTACTTAACTTCTACCTGAACATTTTCCTGATACTCGTTAAACAGCCAGTAACTGAATGAATTTCCTTTTAAATTCCGCAACAAAGCAAGTTGTTCAAAATCGTCTTTTACGCGATAATGCAAGGCTTTCCAGTTTCCATAATAATCAATTCCTGACCAGGACGAAACCGGCCAGCAATCGTTGATCTGCCAGTATAAAGTTCCTGCACAACGGGGATATTGTAACCGATGGCTTGCAATTGCCAGGCCAACCGCTTCCGCTTGTGTCAGCTGGGACAAGTAGATAAAATCTTCAAAATCCTTTGGTTTTCCGAACAACTTTTCCGTCTGCTTCAGGATCATGGCGTTCCCGACATACGATTTCTGATGTTGTTTAATCACATCAGATCCCAGATTCCAGTCTTTTTTCTCACTGACTTTTGACAGTGTGCTGTATTCAGGAAAGGACTGAAAACCATATTCCGCATTAAATCTTCCCGATTTCCTTGCAAAATCTTCTATCGGATCGCTTCCGTGCCAGACACCCCAGTAATGCTGTGTTGCATGATTATACCATTCGTCTTTTCCCCAGTGACTTAACGGCGACGTATGCTCAAACGGTACTGTCGTCCATTGTTTCACAGCAGCCGGCATCAGGGTCTGGAACAGCTTTTTATAATTTTCATCAAACTGTTCCTGCGTTTGATTATCAATGTTGTATTGCTGCTTAAATCCCCAGTACTTTCCGGCAACCATCACTTCGTTATTCCCGTTGAAAAGCGCGATATTCGGATGTGCGGAAATTCTTGGAATCTGGTAATCCAGCTCGCTTTTCACCAGGTTTAGAAAAGCATCATCTGCAGGATATAACGCACAGGCAAACATAAAATCCTGCCAGATCAGAATCCCTTTTTGTGCACAGTAACGGTAAAAGAAATCCGGCAGATAATAACCTCCGCCCCAAACGCGGATCATGTTAAAATTCGCTGCTGCGCACGCATCGATCAGTGAAGCCATACGTTGCTCATCAACCGTAGAAAGAAATACATCCTGCGGAACATAGTCACCTCCTTTGCAAAAAATGCGTTCGTTGTTCCAGTGAATTTCAAAAGATGTCCCATACTGATCGGCCTGCTGTACAATTTTTTTGGTGGAAATCCCGAAATAAAAATCTGTTTGATTTCCTACCGGTATTGTTCCTTCATACACCTTCAGCTCACCTTCATACAGCTGCTGCTCGCCTGCTCCAACCGGCCAGTATAACCGCGGATTATCTATTTTAAAATAACATCGGACAACATTTCCATCTACTTCGGTCTTATACGGATGAATGAACGGCTGCTGAACAGAAATTTCCTGTTCTGGTGGACGGGCCAGTATAACATTCAACAGTAAATCTGCGGAATTTTCCGTTATTTCAAGTGTCTGAACAGAGGCCTGCATTACCTTATTGACATTATACATTTCAATAAACGCAGGTGCGTTCAAACCAATTGTATTCATACGCAGCGACCAATCCCAACCGAACTGAAACTGCGGTTTCCGCGTCATAGAAGAAACTCTGACGGAATCGTGAACGTCATTCGGGGCAGGAAACTTAACTTTCAGCTCCTGGTATGCCTTCTTGTGATAATTGACCGGTGAAACAAAATGTACTCTGACCGTATTTGTTCCTTCCTTCAGGAATTTCTTTATTGTAAACCGGTACGGAATAAAAGCAGAAGCTGTTTTTCCTGCTTCATGGTCATTAATAAAGACAGTCGCATACGTATCGATATTTTCAAAGTAAAGATCTATAAAGTCATTCTGCAGATCTTCCCTTGAAATCCGGAACTGTGTCTCGAAAACCCAGTCTTCCTGTTCAATCCATAGGTATTTTGATTCATTCAATCCGTAAAAAGGGTCCGGAAGCACCTTATTTTTAAACAATGCTTCCTGAACGGATCCTTTTTCACCCAGCTCGTAATTCTTATCTGTGTTCAGCTGATGAAAGGTCCATTGAAGCGATGACTGAGAAAATGAACCGGCAGCTGATATGATCATAACAAGTAAGCTCAGCAGCTTTATCTTCATCTGTTGATTATTTCTGAATCGATTTTACCCATTTCTGATAAACTTCCGCATATTTCTGATGTACAGCATAATCCCTGGAAAAATTATGTGTATAGGTGAAATCGGGTTTGGCACACATATATAAATAATTATTCTGATCAGGATTCAGAACCGCATCTACAACGCCTGCAGGCGGAAAGTTGATCGGTCCCGGAGGCAATCCTGCATATTTATAGGTATTATACGGGCAGTCAATATCTCTGTGCACATAGTAGAGTACCTGAACGCCATCCAGCTGATTTCCCCAGCAAAATTTAAAGGTCGGGTCGGATTGTAATTTCATTCCTATCTTCAGACGATTCATGTATAGGCGTGCAATAACCGGCCATTCAGCAGGCACAATGCTTTGCTCTCCGTAAACAATACTTGCCAAAGTAACCACCTGAGAGGGAGAAGTATATCCCAAAGCATTCATTTTTTCTTTTCTGGCATCATTCCAGAACTCTTTAAATTCCCTTGCCATACGCGCAACAAAATGCTTAGGATCCGTATCCCAGAAAAAGCGGTAGGAATCGGGAATAAACAATGCGGGAAGCTGCTCTCTGGTAAAGCCGTATCTGGAAAGCATCTCTTCTCCGGAAATATATTCCATTAGCTCAGAACTGTCGCACATCAGTGATTTGGAAACTTTTCCGCACATATCGCCAATTGTTTTACAGTTATCAAAAGAAACAATTACCTCTACTTCTGCGTTACCGTTTCCCTGAGCGTTTTCAGTAAATCCATTGATCAGGTTCCTGATCGGTGTCTTTGATGCAATAATATATTTTCCGGTAGCAATTTTATCAGCAGAAAAATTTTTCATGGAAGCCATTCTGTCGAAGAAAAACTCCGATTTAATAATATGCTCATTCATCAGCTGCTTCTTCAGTCCTTCCAGTCCCTGTTCCTTAACTACGTACAACTCCACTTCGCTATCATTATCCGTAACGATCCGGTTCAGAATAAATTCTTTCAGCTGTCCGCGGAAGATATAGCCCGTCAGGACTACCAATACAAGCAGCAGGAGTATAATTAACTTTCCTTTTTTAAACATAGTTGATAAATTCGTTCGTCCACCCATTTATTCTTATCCTTGAACCATTCTTTCCGTGATCCCGACAACTGAAATCCGGCTTTTTCGAACAGTTTAATACTTTCTTCATTATCTTCCAGAACAGAAGCTGAGAGATTGTGAAATGCCAGAATCTGAACGGCATATTCTTTCAGCAGCTCCAGCGCTTCAGCAGCATAACCTTTTTTTCTTTCAGAATATTCACCGATCAATATTCCGATAGTTGCTCGCTCATGCCTGAAATTCGCATCATACAGATCCAGCGTTCCTATAGCTTCATCCGTTTCATTCAGGCAGATCATCAGCCGCAACTCCCCAGACTGCCTGAAATTCTGAATATTTTCAATATATGCCAGAATGGTATGTAATGAATACGGTGCTTCGGTTCCTGTTACTCTCCAGTTGTTCACATCGTTTTCCCAGACCACAACCTTCGTTGCATCTTTCGTTTCAATCGGCCGAAGATAAATCCGTTCTCCTTTCAGCATTTTAATATTGATTTATATGTGCCAAAATCTGCTCTGCATCATATTCACGGATTCCCTTATAATCAGCAGGCAAATAAATACCTTCCACCTTTAAAGCTCCGTGAATTGTCTCTAAAGTTAAAAGTAAATCTTTTAATATTCCACCTTCCTGCCCGGGAAATAATAGTTTATTAATTGGCACAAGGCAGCTGAACTGATGAAATTTCGCAGAGATTAAACGGTCGAAAACATCAATCACCTCTTTCAGATTCAGATCCATACCTTCTAAGCTTACACTCAAAAACGGGATTTTTTTCTGCTGAACCATTCTCCATATTTTTCCCGGATCTTCAGAAACATCTTTCCCGTTCCACTTCAGACTGAAATACTCTTTCCCAACCTTTAAGCCTATATGCGGCGGAATTTTATCTGCATTAAAAATCCACAGCGCATTTTCAGCAGCCGGAAACTCACGGATCTGGTCTATTTTTTTAAAAACAAAACTATACGACATCGCATGTACCCTCAAAAACCTGCACTGCGGGGCCTATCAGCCAGATATTGCTAAATGAAGCGCTCTTAGTAAATCTTACTTCCAGCTCCCCTCCTTTGGTTTGCACCGCAATACGCTGATCTCCCTCCAGCTTGTTTTTTACCGCAAAAGAGAGCGCAGCGGCAGTTACTCCCGTTCCGCAGGAAAGCGTTTCATCTTCAACACCTCTTTCATAAGTATAAACCTTTATCTTGTCCGGAGCGATCTGCTCTGCCAGGTTCACATTAATTCCTTCCACTTTATAAGTGTCATTATATCTGACAGATTTACCAAAATCGACCACATTTTCTTTTTCAATATCTTCCACATATTTTATATAATGAGGAGAACCGGTATTCGTTTCAAAAATATCATCACCGATTGACCTGATTTCCTCAACATCTTTCATTTTCAGGAAGACTTTCCCATCTGAAATTTCCGCTTCGTGCAGGCCGTCGATTGCCATAAAAGAGGCTTTTTTTCCTTTTACCAGATCAATTTCTTTTGCAAACATCACTGAGCATCTCGCCCCGTTTCCACAAAAGCTCTTTGTCCCGTCCGCATTATAATAGTCCATTTCGAAATCAAAGCCGTCCGCATTGTTTATTTTGATCAGGCCGTCTGCTCCTATCCCGAACCTGCGGTCACACAAATACCTTATCTGATTTACCGTCAGACTGCTATATTTTGAATCGCTATTATCAATCATGATAAAATCGTTCCCTGTACCCTGATATTTATGAAAAAACAACTTCATATACTGCTAATAACAAATGTTAAAATTACAAAGAAAAATCAACTCATCCGCTAATATAAGCGTTCTACAACTAAACCTTTAAAACTAAATAACATGAAAAAAGCTTTTTACACAATAGCTGTGTCGCTATTTTCCATTTCTTTTTCGATCTCACAGAATTTAACTGTGCTGAAAGATATTAATTCCTCCGGAGATGCTGCACCCAGTAATTTTGTTAAGTTCAACAACAAAGTGATCTTTTCGGCAAACGGAGCCAATGGCCATGAGCTCTGGGTCACAGACGGAACCGCTGCCGGAACACAGGAGCTCAAAGACATTAATGCGAATGGAGACGCTTATCCGGGTAATTTTACGGTTTTCGGGAACAAATTACTGTTTTCCGCCACCGACAGCAACAATGATACGGAGCTATGGATAACAGATGGGACGGGCGCAGGTACAACTTTACTGAAAAATATTAATGCCTCTGCTTCCTCATTTCCGTCCAACTTCATTGTTTTCAATAACAAAGTTTTCTTTACAGCAGATGACGGAACCAATGGCAAAGAGATCTGGATATCAGACGGAACAACTGCAGGCACCAGCTTATTCACGGATCTTAATCCGGGTAATACCGGCAGCTTTGCCAACAGTTTTACTATTGTGAATAACAAGCTCTATTTTGCAGCAATGGATGCCAGCAATCATTTTGACCTTTATGTAACGGACGGAACGAGCGCAGGAACAGAGCTCATCCCGACGCCAAATGCTCCGGGTGGTTCGAATCCTTATAACCTGATCGGATTAGGAAATAAACTGATTTTCAATGCCTCTGACGATATAAACGGCTATGAGCTTTTCGTATATGACGGAACCGTTATCTCCATTTTAAATGATATTCTCACCGGAACCGGATCCAGCAACACAACACAGCTTGGGATTTATAATAACGAATTGTATTTTTCTTCTACCAACGGAACGTCCTATAATATATACAAAACAGACGGAACTATTACCGGAACAGTACAACTCACCAATCACACCGGATTATCAAGTCCCGTTTCTCAGGCATTTTTTGACAACAATTATCTTCATTATGTCCATGCGGATGCCAATAACGTAAAAAAATTAAACCGCCTGGATCTAACGACTATGACGGACGTTTCTTACTACAATAATACAAGTGCTTTTTTCAGTCCTGCAGGATTTAAAAAAATTAATAATACTATTTATTTCGTTTCAAACGATTCGCTTTACTCCATGTTATTGTATAAAATAAATGATGTTTCCGGTTTTGATTTCGAAGCGGTTATGCCAAACGATTCCATACAGTATTCCTTCACAAATACACTGAATTTATTTCTTCTTAACGGAAAAATATTTGCTTCCGGAAACTTTGATAATGATTACGGACATGAAATTTACATTATTGACAACATTGGTGTAATAAATACTTTAAATATAGAGGAAAAGAATTTCAGCGTTTATCCGAATCCCGTAATTAATGAATTAACGATTTCAGGAGATGCTGAATTTACATTCACTGTACTTTCAGGTGACGGGCGCCGGATAATGGCTTCTGACAATTCCGCCCCGCAGCATACTGTCAACATGAACAACTTACAGCCCGGGATTTATTTTATTAACATAGAAAACAGTTCAAAGACTATTAAATTTATAAAACTATAACTGAAATTTTGTCAGTTTACCCGATTTTTTTTCAGTTCCTACTGCTAAAAAGTAAAGGTTGCCCGAAATGGCAACCTTTTTGCTTTCACAGATATAACATTTATTTTAGACTTGAATTTGTAATTTTTGAAAATTCTAAACGTTAAACTCAAAAAATAATGGATATGAATAAAAATTTAAAAAATTTTGGTTTGGGAGTCCTCGGTGGAATTATTCCACTGGGTGTTTATTTATCCGTTAGTATGTTTAGTGGTACTCACGGCAGTACTTCCGAAAGAATTTTAGCGGATAATCAATACATCAGAAAAGCGAATTACACAGAAACAGCGCCGCTTGTGCCTGACTTTGTGGATGCATCGGAAAACAGCGTCCAGTCGGTTGTCCATGTTACGACAAAGGTTGTCCGGACACAAGTGCAAAGAGACCCGTTCTTTGAATTCTTCTACGGTCCTGGAGCCGGCGGAAGAGAATTTAAGCAGTACGGATCAGGTTCCGGATCAGGTGTCATCGTTTCTCAGGATGGCTACATTGTAACTAACAACCACGTTATTGCGGAAGCAAGTGAAATTGAAGTAATTCTGAATGACAATTCTAAATATACTGCAAAAATCATCGGTACGGATCCCTCTACGGATCTGGCAGTTATTAAAATCGATGCTAAAAATCTCCGCCCGATGATCATTGGTAACAGTGACGATTTAAAAATCGGTGAATGGGTCTTAGCAGTGGGTAATCCTTTTAATCTTACAAATACCGTTACAGCTGGTATTGTGAGCGCTAAAGCCAGAAACATCAACATTATAGATCGGAACAATCAGAATATCCCTATCGAATCATTTATCCAGACAGATGCTGCCGTAAACCCTGGTAACAGCGGAGGTGCACTGGTAAACACACGAGGAGAGCTGGTAGGAATCAATACTGCGATCGCTTCACAGACAGGAAGCTATACAGGATATTCTTTCGCGATCCCTGTAAACCTGATGGTGAAAGTTATGAGCGATCTGATCGACTTCGGTATCGTTCAACGCGGTTTCCTTGGTGTTCAGATTTCTGATATTTCCCAGGAACTGAAAGAAAAGGAGAATCTTAAAACAACACGCGGTGTATATGTTGGTACTGTTACAGACGGCGGTGGCGCTGAAAAAGCAGGAATCAAAAATGGCGACGTGATTACAAAGATCAATGGAAAAGAAGTGACTTCTGTTGCTGCGTTACAGGAAGAAATCGGTAAGAAACGTCCCGGTGACAAAGTAGCTGTAACCATTCTTAACTCTAAAGGAGAAGAGCTGGTGAAAGAAGTGGTATTAAGAAACAGCAAAGGAGATACAAAGCTGGTGGACAAAGAGGTCCTTTCAAAATCATATGCATTAGGAGCAACCTTTGAGCCGCTTTCTGATAAAGAGCTGAAAGAATATAATACTACCTATGGAGTAAAAATCTCTTCTTTATCACCGGGCAAATTAAAGTCATTAGGGCTGGAAGAAGGTATGATCATCACTAAAATCAATGATGCGCCTGTAAAATCCGTCGAGCAGCTGACAGCGGAGCTTAACAAAAAAAGCGGAGGTGTTTTGCTCGAAATTACCGGTAAAAACGGACGTAAGGATTACGTTGGCTTCGGTTTATAAAATTAATTTTCTTATTGCCTGGTATTGAAGCGTAAATATTTACGCTTCAATACTTTGTTCTGATTAGGCATAGATTTTGATAACAAATATCTTTATCCACTTTTCAGAACATTTTTTTTGAAAGTCCGTAAAAATAGTGTAAATTTGCACCCGGTTTATTTTCTAAAAGATAATTTTCTATTAATAAATGAGACAGCTCAAAATCACCAAATCGATTACCAATCGTGAGAGTCAATCCCTTGACAAATACTTGCAGGACATTGGTAAAGAGGAATTAATTTCCGCAGAAGAAGAAGTTGAATTAGCACGAAAAATAAAACAAGGTGACCAGCGAGCTTTAGAAAAGCTAACCCGTGCCAACCTACGTTTCGTAGTTTCTGTTGCAAAACAATATCAAAATCAGGGATTAACGCTTCCTGACCTTATTAATGAAGGAAATCTTGGGCTGATCAAAGCAGCACAAAAATTTGACGAAACCCGCGGTTTCAAGTTCATCTCTTATGCCGTATGGTGGATTCGTCAGTCCATTCTGCAGGCATTGGCTGAGCAGGCACGTATCGTTCGCTTGCCTTTGAATCAGGTAGGTTCATTAAATAAGATCAACAAAGCTTTTTCCAAATTAGAGCAGGAATTTGAGCGTCCGCCTTCAGCTGAAGAGCTGGCAGAAGCGCTTGAAGTTCCGGAAGATAAAATTAAGGAAAGCCTGAACGTATCCGGTCGTCACGTATCGATGGATGCACCACTCTCTTCTTCAGAAGACGGAGGTACATTGATGGATGTTATGCCGAACACGGACACACCACGGGCTGACCATTCTCTGATGGCAGAATCCCTGCAAAAGGAAATCGAGCGTTCATTAAGCACGCTGACAGATAAAGAAAGGGAAATCATCCGCCTGTTCTTCGGAATCGGAATGAACCATGGCCTGACGCTGGAAGAGATCGGCTCCAAATTTAACCTGACACGCGAGCGTGTAAGGCAAATCAAGGAGAAAGCGATCCGCAGGCTCCGACACACCTCGAGAAACAAACTTTTAAAATCTTACTTAGGATAATGATACAACGGCTCTATACATTTTGAGCCGTTTTTTTTAATACATAATCTAAAAAATAAATTAATAATCTAAACGGGAATGGAATCTTTAAACGGTTACGAAAGTGAACTTAACGCTCATGTAAAAAGAGAAAGAGCGGCTGTTGTTTTAGCTTCTAAAACAGGTGAATTGCTTTATGACAAAGGAATTGAGCTTGTTTTATTCAGAAATCACTTGTTAGACACAACAATCTCTGAAATTCTGAATCTGCATGAATATGCTAAAAAAGTAGTCAACAAGCCGATCGATATCTTTACAACTTCCGGACTGGCAGAAGAGCTGTATGAAATGGATCTTGCTCCTGCGAAAATCGATATCGGGAAATTAGCAAATGAATGGCTGATCTCATCCGGTAAATACACTTCCAAAAGAGAATTTTTAGAAGAAAAGCTGCAAAGCTACGCTAAAAGCTCCATCAAGGGAATTGAACCAAGAGATGTCGTTCTTTATGGTTTCGGGCGTATTGGGCGCTTAGCGGCAAGAGAGCTGATCAAACAGGCAGGAAAAGGACAACAGTTGCGTTTAAGAGCTATTGTAACCCGTGGTAATTCGGATGCGGATATCATCAAAAGAGCTTCCTTATTGAAAAATGATTCCGTTCACGGCGCTTTCAAAGGAACTGTAATTGAAGATCTGGAAAATAAATCATTGATCATCAACGGACAGATCGTTCACATGATCCATGCTGATAATCCCGAAGATATTGACTACACTGCTTATGGAATCAATAACGCATTGATCATTGATAATACGGGAGTTTTCACCAACAGAGAAGCATTAAGCAGACATTTGCAGGCAAAAGGTGCTGCGAAAGTTTTACTGACAGCTCCGGGCAAAGAAGTACCAAACATTGTTTACGGACTGAATCAAAATACACTGGATCTGGAAAACGAGAATATTTATTCTGCTGCTTCCTGTACTACCAATGCGATCTCTCCTATTTTAAAAGTAATCAATGACAAATTCGGTATCGTAAAAGGCCATATTGAAACGGTTCACGCATACACAAATGACCAGAACTTGCTGGACAATATGCACAAAAAGCCGAGAAGAGGCCGTTCTGCTGCGATCAATATGGTAATTACTTCTACAGGAGCAGGTTCTGCTGTTACTAAAGTTATTCCTGACCTGAAAGACAAATTAACTGCTAATGCGGTACGTGTACCGACTCCGAACGGCTCACTGGCTATCCTGAGCTTAAATATAAAAGGAACAACAAACGTAGCGGAAATCAATGCCGCAATTAAAGATGCTGCATTGAATGGTGATCTGGTAAACCAGATTTATTATTCATTCGATCCGGAGCTGGTATCTAATGATATCATTGGTAATACCTGCTGTTCCGTATTCGATTCCAATGCAACCATCGTTTCTCCGGACGGTTCCAACATCGTGCTTTACACATGGTATGACAATGAGTTCGGATATACAAAACAGGTAATCCGCCTTGCCAAGTACATTTCAAAAGTACGTCGTTTGTTATATTACTAAGAAACAGTTTAAACATACAAAGAGAACGCGATCTTACAGGTCGCGTTTTTTTTATGCACTCTCCTGAATCCATAGCTTAAATCTTCCTTCTCTGTAACCATATATTTTCCAAAATCGGATTTTGGTCTCTTATAATTCAGAAAAACAGGTATTTCTACCCGAAAAAACAGGTAAAAATACGGGTACCGTTGTTTTGTTTTTCAGGTAACTTGCGGAAAATAAACTAAATATTATTACGTATGAAAAACAAATTTTCTCTGTTTACATTAACTGCAATAGCGGGCTTTGTATTATTCGTCTTTATTCGCTGTAACTCTTCAGGAAACAACAACGATTACCTGAGCAGCAATATTACACTGCCTGCAACACTTTGCATTACCGACCCTTCATGGTTTCCCCACAGCCAGACACCGCCGCCTGAAGAAGGAAAGAACAGCCCGTTCGCTAAAAAGTCCAGCACCAATGAAATCTTTCATCAATGGTCCTGGCAGAAATTTCTCTGGTTAACCAAACCTGCAAGTGAAAGCGATAATACTCCGTTATTTCTCAGAGATAAAGAAATCGAACAGATTGACACACTTATGAACATAATTTCTCCTGATAAGCAATTAGTGCTTAATGGCTATACTCAGGCTGGCAGCAATCACCCTATGCTAAAAACCAATCCGGGATACGGTGGCAAAAGTGATACGGTATATTATTCAATTCACATGAACAGGGAAATGTATAAGCATACCGTCAGATTCACGAACATTATAAAATCGGATACCTCTCGTTACCTGGATAATACTTTCGCCTTTCCCGCAGGTTCTCTGGAGTTAAAAGCAGCATGGGTTTCCGTTGATGCGATTCCTGCATTCAAACAACGTTTATATTACATCACTACTGCTTCAATTTCGGGTGATAAAGGAAAAACATATACGAATAAAAGAGTCGCGCTTATAGGCATGCACATAGTCGGAGTAGTCGAAAATCACCCTGAATTTATCTGGGCAACTTTTGAGCACGATGATATAGCACCTAACTACAACTGGAAAGATAATCTGGCGGAAAGTAAATCCGAAAAGCTGTTGTTTAAGTCAGGAAGCACATCAGGTATAGATGGGATTTATTTCAATACGGTGACTAAATATGGGAAGGATCCATACCACGTCTTTGATCTTTTTCAATACGGAGTTCCACGACAGAAAGGTGGAGCATTCATGGAGACTTCCAGCTCCGGAGAAGTCAATTTTAATAATATTGACGGGATTAACAAGTGTGTCAAAGAGAACCTGAAAGATGTCTGGAAAAATTATTTCTACAACGGTTCTATCTGGCTGGATATGGACGGTAAAGATGCCGCACAGCAAAAAGACCTTATCTGTCGATTAGGAAAGGATATCCAGAAAGCCACTCCGGGAAGCTACGCGCGTGGCAGCTTAAACTGTTCAAATGTTACGATGGAAAGCTTTACACAAACCTTTGAAAACAATATAAGTGACATTAATGCAGGAAATCTGGCCAATTGTTTTTCGTGCCATTCAGGAACCATGAGAAAAGGAGACTACAAACCTGCACAATATTACCGGTCTCCTCTTTATGTGAGCCATATATTCCAAACTTATCTGCAGGAACAAATGGGTTATCCAAAAGCTAAAATTGAACAAATCAGAACAACGGAAGAAAAGCAGATCTTACTTGACTTTAAAAATAAATGATAAACACAAACCTGCCTGCCTCTTACAACTCTACCCTCCAACAACCAGAATAAAAGCAAAAGGAACTGCTAAAAATAGCAGTTCCTTTTTGATTGGAAGAATTTCCGTTATAATTATGCTTTCTTATCTATCAAGAAGCACTCTTTACTTTATTTTCCCTTAAAATCAAGATAATTCCCAGATGCACCCATCCATGGTAATCCATCTTTCTCAGCCAGACGTTTTTTAAATGACTCATAATCTTCCCCGCTTTCTGCCCGCTTATAAGTAATAAATGTATAGTTTTTTCCTTCCAGCTGAGCTTTCGCTATATTTTTTGATGCTTCCATTATACTTTCCACATCCATTCTTTCAATTACATCAGCCGGAATATTGAAAACTCTCGTAAAAACAATCATATCTTTTTTTACATAAGATCCCAAACCTTCATTTTCTGTTATGCGAACATAATATGCTATATCAATAGATTCTCTTTCTGCCTGTTTTCTGACATATATTTCTGATTTCCCATCCGGATAATAGATCATTCCTTTTGTCATGATTCCTTTCTCAAATGCTCCGATATATTTTTTGCCGTCGTTCCACGTGTAAGTTGCATTATTATCATGCTTCAGTCCATTCTCTATATTTCCAACATATACTCCTTCAGCATCTTTAATTGTTTCGATCAGTTTCCCGTCTTCCGTCAGAGCATATAGCTGCACATATTTACTTCCTCTGTCACAGAGTACGGCTACATACCGATTATCCGGAGAAATTGCACAAGCATAAAGTGCACCTACCCGAAGATCCGAACAGGTCTTACTGCCTGCAATATCACGAATGGTCAATTTTCCGTTCAGCCCTCCGTATAACAGCATTTTATTATCCGGGCTTAGCTCCACGTCTTTAAAATTTTCATTCAGGTTACTTGTTTCAATAACAGCTTTATGTGTTTTCGTAGTGACATCAAACTGTTTTAAATTAGTAAATGTCTCAACCACATACGCAGTAGTACCATCTTTTGTCAGTGCCATTTCTCCCTGCCACGGCGCATAAATCTGTGTATCCTTTCCTGTTGAAACATCGATACTTCTGAGAGAAGCACCAAATACCTTCACGCCGGCATAAAAAATGGTATTTCCTACCGGATAAATCCTTTTTGCCGATCCTTCAATATCATAGGATTTAATCAGCTCACCGTTCAGATTCCATATATTGATCTTCTTATCAAATCCGGAAGTATACAGGGAATCCCCACTCCACGTAAGCGCTGAAAGATACTTTTTACAAGCTTCTATTTCTTTAACCAGCTGAAGACCATTATTATAATCAAACAGATAAACCGTGGTATAAATACCGACCGCCACCATGTTTTTACTCGGATGAAAGGCGATATCCACATTGGAAGACGTAGTATGGCCAAAAACATATTCATATTTTTCTTTTTGTTCTTTCAGGTCAAAAAACTTTAATTTTTTGTCATTGACATAACAGAAATATTTCGAATCATGGCTAAAGCTTATTGTAGGCGTAAAAACTATATGGAACTCTGCAGCGGAAGAATAAATCTGCTTAGGAATCAGGCATTGGGAAATTCCGTTGAAGCATAAGAACAGGAGTAACATCAGGTAGCTTATCTTTTTCATTTTCATAGTGATTTGATTTATTTTCAAAGATATTTATTTTTCCGTGATTCACAGATTATTACAAAATTAATCTGGATCGGATAGCGGGGAAATGTACTTATACTTCAAACTCCATGGAGAAGATCAAATGCCCGGCTTCAAGTGGCTTAAATGAATATTTTAACGGAGTATCACAATTTAAACGAATAGATACGAATCCTATCCCGAATCCCGTTGTATTGCTGACAATCGAGCGTTTCATCAACTCATGAAAGCGGGAAGAAAGCTCTTCCCTGTTCAATCCGTTCAGCTCATCTATCCGGGAGCTTAGTGAAATTCTTCCGGAAACAGGAATAATATTCGAAACAGAAACAGTAATCTTATCTTCCTTAACGCAAACAATTAAGCCTCCCACATCCAATGCAGTGGATTTTCCGTGCTTATTGATATTTGAAATAGCTTCACTAACAGAAGCGAATACTTTTCTGGCAACAGAATAGCTGAACTTCAATTCTAACAGGCGTTTCTCGATAATCTCCGTCAGGCGGTAAACGAAATCTTCCTGAAAATATCCGAAATGACGAATCAATACCTGTTCCTTCTCCTGTCCGGATAACTGTGCATCAAACCAACTATTGAAAGCTTCATTTAATTTACTATCCATTTACTGCATTTTAGTTTTTAAATTAGCTACGATCTGTGAAACACCGGGACAAATCTCCGTATTTTTTAAGGTCAGATTTAAAATCTGGTACATATTTTTTCTGTCCGTATGCGGGTATTCACGGCAAGCTAACGGACGGTCCTCGTAAATAAAGCAGGTATTATCTGACAAATTCAAAAAATGACAGGGAGAAGATTGAAGTACATAATCCTTATCCTCATCGATACGCAGATAAGCTCCTATGAACTGTGTTTCGGACATTCTCAGCCGCTTTGAAATCCGCTTGATATCTATATCCCTGAAAATAGGGCTGGTTGTTTTGCAGCAATTGGCACAGGCAAGGCAATCCGTTTTACGGAAAACGAGCTCATGCTGCAAGTGAAATTCCTGGTCCAATGTCCGGTGATTCGCTTTTTTCAATTTCTGAAAAAATTTTTTGTTCTCAGGAAGTTCATTTTTAGCTTTTTCTAACCAGCTTTTGTATTTCATATTACAAGTTTACGGAGATATTTGAATTTTAGATTGAAAAATTGAAAATTACCAATTGAAGATTATGCTATCTTTGTTTATACTCAAAATCGAATTATGAAGTGGTTGTTGCGTTATCCATTGATAATTACCTTAATTTTCCAGCTGACAATACTTATTTTGCTGGCAAAGGATCTCATTTTTCTGGCTACCGCAACTAAATTATTGTTGTTTTCCGTTTCATTTCTAAGTGTCTGTATCGCCTGTTATACCTCTCTTACTCAAGCTAAAATCAGGCAGGCAATACAATGGCTGATCGCTGCTGTCCTCGTATTTCTGATAATAGCTAAGGTCTTCTTCAAAGCTGATTTTCCCGAATGGTGGATTCTTCTCTCTGTTCTGTTTATTCAGGTACATCTTTATCTGGACGCTCATTTTCAAAAAGGAGCATCCCGGACTTTATTCGCCGTTTTCGGAGGAGCAATTTTACTATCGGTTGTTTTCACGTATTTCGGATATATCCGGTTACCTGAAGAATACATTTTATTAACCTTAGCCATTTACTCCTTCTGGGGTCTAATTTCTGTCTTAAAAACAATAAAGAACCATGCTTAAAAAAATCTTTTTTTCCCTGTTTTTAACTGCACAGCTTCCGCTTTTCGGACAAGTCTTCAAAGGAGACTGGTACGGAAATCTGGATGCAGGTTATAAGATTCCGCTGATTTTGCATATACAGGAAATCAAAAAAAACAAATACAGCGCGACACTTGACAGTCCTTCGCAAAAACGATCCGGGCTTTCTGCCAGCGAGGTGAAAGCAAAAAAAGACAGCATTTTTATTCATTTCAAAGATCTCGGCATCGAATACAGGGCAAAAGCGGTCAATGATGGTCTGGACGGTACATTTAAGCAGATGGGGATGAACTTCCCGCTGAAATTAGTTGCCGATAAATCCGTGATCAATACCGAACCGCCTAAACGTCCGCAGCATCCAAAACCTCCTTTTTCTTACAAAGCAGAAGAGGTGACTTTTGAAAACGCACAAGATCAGGTTACGCTTTCCGGGACACTCACCTATCCTGCTGAAGGAAATAATTTTAAAGCGGTTGTTTTAGTCACCGGATCAGGGCCTCAGAACCGGGATGAAGAATTATTTGATCACAAGCCATTCTTAGTGATCGCCGATTACCTGACAAAAAACGGAATCGCGGTACTGCGCTATGATGATAGAGGTGTCGGAAAATCAAAAGGAAATTTTTCTGAAGCCACCGTTTACAATTTCAAAAATGACGCAGAAGCTGCCGTAAATTACCTCAAAACACTTCCTTTCATTAATAAAGATCAGATTGGTGTTATCGGTCATTCAGAAGGAGGAATGGTCGCTGAAATACTCGCTGCCCAGGAACCTCAGGTCATCAGCTTTGCAATTCTACTGGCTGGCCCGGCAATTCCCATCAGTGATCTGATGATCCGGCAAAACAAGGACATTCTGACACTAAGCAAAGCTCCTCAGCAGGAAATTGATATTTATCTGAACAATATGAAGCTGCTTTATGCAAAGCTAAAAGCAGAAGAAAACTGTGACAGCAAATGTCTGCTGGAGTTCATGAAAAGTAACTTCCCTGATTTCAATGAAAAAATGATGCAGTATTCCATGCTGGCAAAACAAACAGAAGGAAAATGGTTTAAGGAATTCATTAAGTTCGATCCGCAGGTTTACCTGGAAAAAATAACCATTCCTGTGCTGGCTGTTAATGGCGACAAAGACATTCAGGTGGAAGGAAAATCCAACTTGGCAGCAGTGGATGCAGGACTTGAAAAAGCAGGGAATCAATATTATAAGACATTTTTATATCCGAAGCTCAACCATCTTTTCCAGCCATGTGAAACAGGAGCAATCGGAGAATACCAGCAAATAGAAATTACATTTTCAGAAAAAGTACTGGAAGATATTGTCAAATGGATAAATACACTCAAACAATGACACAGGAAGCAACATTCGGAGCAGGCTGTTTCTGGTGCGTGGAACACTGCTTCAAACTTTTAAAAGGAGTGATCGACGTAAAACCGGGATATGCAGGAGGACATTCAGAGAATCCCACATACGAAGATGTTTGTACGGGAACTACCGGGCATGTGGAAATTGTTCGGATCACATTTGATCCGGCACAGATCAGCTATACGGAATTACTCGAAATATTCTGGTTCGTTCATAATCCAACGCACTTGAACCGTCAGGGAAATGATATCGGCACACAATACCGTTCCGTGGTTTTCTATCACAATGAAGAGCAAAGAGCAATTGCTGAAGCTTATCTCGAAAAGCTCAAAGCTTCAAAAATATGGGAAGATTCTGTTGTTACAGCTATCGAACCACTGACTACTTATTATGAGGCAGAAAATTACCATCATGATTATGTCATACACCATCCGGAAAATCAGTACTGTCAGATGATTGTAAAACCGAAGATTGAGAAATTTAAAACTGTATTTTTAGAACGTCTTAAAAAGTAAACTAATGAAAGTATTCTTTCCAATCTCACTACTCGTATTATCTTGGAATTTCCTAAAAGCCCAGGATACGATTTATTACGATAAAAACTGGAATAAAATCTCAAAAGAAAAAGCATTTGAACATTACGATGTCATTACTCATGACGAAATAGATACTGTCAAAGCGAATGTGAAAAGATACCGAAACGACAATAGCATTTTATCCGATTTGAACTATAGTAATTATTCTAAAAAAACCAAAGATGGTATTTATCGTGAATGGTATAAAAATCAACAATTAAAAGAAGAAATAAATTACAAGGAAGGAAAGTTAAACGAAAAGCTAACAACTTTTTGGTCAAACGGGCAACTAAAACGAGATGATGTCTATATAGAAGATAGTCTGATTCAAGGAAAAGTGTTTGATGACAAGGGTATAGAAACAGAATATTTTGATTTTTTCATCCCAGCCACTTTCCCTGGAGGAAAAGAAGCACTAGTAAAATTTATTACCAGTGTCACTTTATATCCCAGATATTGTCGAAAAAATAATATTGAAGGTGAGGTCACCGTTAAATTTATTGTAGAAAAAGATGGAAAAGTTACAAATGTCAAAGTTACTGATTCCATTCATGAACTTCTGGACAAAGAGTCTATAAAAGTAGTAAAATTAATGCCTCACTGGGCTCCCGCTAAACAAGACGGAGAAACCGTTCGTAGTTATTTTATGTTACCTATACGGTTTCAAATAGAATGATTGTTTTGATATCTAATTTTGTCCTCATGAATAAAAATATTGTTTTACTCTTGATCTCCATATTATTTTTAACCAGTTGTAAAAAAGAACAAAAAACAGCTGAAGCTGCCGTAAAAATGCAGGAATTTGTCATGAATATTTCCGCTTACTGTAAAGCGGATAATCCTGATTTCCTTGTCATTCCTCAAAACGGGATTCAGCTGGCATTCAACAACACCAACATAGAAGAAGGCTTGAACTCCTCCTTTCTGAATGCCATTGATGGTTTTGGCGTGGAAGAAATTTTCTATAACGGAAAATATAAAGTAGACAGCGAACGGCTTAATATGCTGCAGCAGCTAAAAACTCAAAAACCGATCCTGGTAGCTGACTATGTGAAGGATGACAGTAATATTTCTGATGATATTGAAAAAAATTCAAGTAATAATTTCCTATGCTTTCCCCGTTCGAAAGACAATTATTACTACACCCGGATCCCTGATTTTGTAATAAATGAAAACATAAATGATATCACACAACTATCGGAAGCTAAAAACTTCCTTTATCTGTTAAATCCGGAAAATTACAACTCAAAAAATGAGTATTTAAATGCTTTAAAAGCTACTAACTTTGATATTATCCTGATCGATTTGTTTTTCAACGATGAAGAGCTTACAAATGCTGATATCGAATCTTTAAAAACAAAAACAAACGGTGGTAAACGATTGGTGATTGCTTACATGAATGTCGGTTCTGCGGAAAATTACCGCTATTACTGGAAAAATGACTGGAAGTTGCATCAACCTTCTTGGCTGAGAAAAAAATATGCCGGTTATAAAGATGAATTTTACGTTGCTTTTTGGGATACAGAATGGCAGCATATCATCTATGGTAATGATGCTTCCTATGTAAAAAAAATAATCAATGCCGGCTTTAACGGAACATACCTCGACAACGTGGAAGCCTATTATTTTCTTTACAACAAATAAGTTAACTTCAATTAGTTTCTGAGTTTCTTCTTAAAACGCTTTTTATGACGCGTATAATTCACCTGCTGGTTGTGATCCAGTGAAATGATACTGATATTTCCGTCCACTTCCAGAACAGCCAGCTTTACATCGTCAACACGCTCCACTCCGTGCTCTCGGATAGCTTCCAATAGCTCTTCCGGTGTTATTTCCTCCTGATGAAGCGCCTGAATATCTGTTTTTCCATCTTTTATCAATACACGTGGTTCCTCCTCTACCAAATCTCGGATCGTTTTATTTCTGAACATCAGTCGTTTCAGCACGAAGTTAGCAGCAAATAATACCAAAGCAGCCATCAGTCCTCCTTGTAAACTGGTATCTTCTCCTACCATGGCATTCTGGACAGCATTGGAGATCAGCAGCAGTAAGATCACATCTCCGGCATTCAGCTGTGAAAGCTGATTTTTACCAAATAAACGCAAGCACAACAACATGAACAGGTAAACTGCAAGGCTTCTCAATGTCACATCTATCAGCGAATTCATACGTTTTATTTTACACGAGTATAGATAAAAAATCAATAGTTGATACGTATTCTGTATTTTTTATTACTCTTGCACTAAAGAAAAAAACAAAAGCCTGTTTTAGAAATTTGCCCAGAACAATAGTACCTGTAAGCATTTTTCCGAAGAAGCAAACACCATGTACCTGAAAATTTTCCAAGAAGATACCAGATACTTTCCGGAGACTTGGTTTAGTCCTAACGTTGAATGAAACAACATTCAGCGATGTAATGAAAAAAAGAATACTGTGCAGTTTCATCCGATAAAATCGACCATAATGATGAACACTCCTACACCAACAAATTGTTCCGGAAAGGCATCAATAAAATTGCTCAAAAAGTCGGTGAAGAAGCTGTTGAAGTTGTCATTGAAGCAAAAGATAATAACGATGAGCTATTCAAAAACGAAGCTGCTGATTTATTATATCATTATTTGATTTTACTGAAAGCAAAAGGGTTCAGACTGGAAGATATTGAGGAGGTGTTGATGGAGAGGAATGGAGATAAATAAACAGCATTTGAATTTTATGAATCATAATCCTTTCCTAGGATTTTCCCGTTACAGGTACTTGAAACGTTTTAATTATTGGATCTGAAAATGTCTTCTTCTCATAACGTGGTGTAATATTGGTTTCAGTATATTGCTGGTCTTCATAAATTTTTGTTTCAACAATAGCCACAACTTTTACAGTGACGTCTATTCCTTGCATTATATTATCATTTGACAGTAATACATAGTAGGTTCCTTGACACATTCCTAAGTCCGTAAATTTCCTGAAGCCTGCAACTCCCTTACCATTATCATAAATTTTATATTGATAACCTGAAAGAAAAAGATCTTTATTTTCCTTATCAGCAACGGCGTAATATACATCTTCACCATTTTGAGGTATCATCAATTCTGTTATTACACCAACTGCATAGGCTCCAAGTGGAGTTGTATAGTATGCCGAAACAGCTTTTACCAGACTGCTGATTCTACGTACATTTTGTTGCCATGCCTGATTAGCTTCTTCGCCGACACCAACCCAATAAGCCCATGAAACAACTTTTTCAGTTCTATAAGACGTTAGTTGATTTTGAGGTAATGTGAAAAACAATGCTGTTTTATTTCCATTGCTGTTAGTAGTTGAATGAACCCTTTGTGTTTTGTCAAAAATAAGTTCTTCTCTTGCTTCTGTTTGCACAAGTACCTTTTTCATTTTCTGTACATACGTGGTATCATAACCAACAATAACATCTTTTGTGTAGGTGTGATAAGTTGTTTCTTGCTGGGTTTCCCAAGTAACAGTTGAATTAAAGTTTCTGGTTTCTTCACTTGTGGGAATACGTTGAATTTTAATTTTACAAATTCGGCCTCCCAATACAGAATTTTTAAATCTGAAAACGTAAATACCTTGTTTATTTACAAAAAGTGTTTTGTTTTCTATCTCCTTTGTTTTGTAATCAGAAAATTTTGAATTACTGGGATATTCAACAATTTCAATTTCTTTTAGCTCCTTGTTATCAGCTTCTTTAAAACTGAAAATAATTTTATCTCCTGCAGCAAAACCAAAGTAGAGTTCTTCTTCTTTAAATCCTCCGATTTTAATGGTTTGCTCTGTTACATCAATAGGTTCTTCCTGTCCGAACAATACTGTTAAACAAAGAAAGCATCCAATGATTACGGTTATTATTTTACTCATAGTTTTATTCAAGTTATGTAAAATCAGTTTAATTATTCGTAAATTTTCAGAGTATCCAATAATTCCGTTTTGTAATTATATATATCATCGATAGAATTTAACAATTTCCTTTCACCATTATCTTTTCCATTGTTAAACAACTCAAGATATTTATTCGAAGAATTGAAATGAAGCCTGCAAATAGGTTTTCTATTATTGTCATCTAGTAATATTCCGAAATACGATTGGGTATCACGAAAAGCAATTCTTGAGGCAGAAAGTTGTTCTCTTAAAATTGCCTTTACAATCTGCGAACCTTCAATTTCTTCTTCTGTAGTAATGAACTTGGGAATTTCAGTACCATTATTATCAATTGGATGAATTTCTTCCACTGATTTTGATGGTAAAGACTCATTCATATTCAAAGCATTCTTAAGTCTGAAACTTATCGATTCATTAATCGAATTTGCAAAAGCTTTTTTTGTATATTCTTTAAACGTTGCTAATCTGGATGCCGTTAGCGATTTATCAAAAAATCTGCTTACCAAAAGTTTAATTATTTCATCAGAAGGGTCCTGAATTTCTTTTTCAAATTCATTCCTGATCGCTTTGATATATTTCAATGCTTCAGCAAAGTCTAAAATATTTTCAAGATTATAATCACTTTTTGTGAAGTTCTCCAAAATTTTGATGCTGGAACTTTTCAGGTCTGATAAATCAAGCGTGAAGAAGGGCTTTTCATCCATAATATTAGGTCTTTCCAAATCAGCATAAAAATTATAAATATGCCCGTTTGTTAAGACTCCAAATCTTGCCTTTGAAACATGAAAATATCTATGAAGCTGGGAGTTATGTGCATCAGGCTTTTCTTTCCAATGCTTACATTCAATAATTAAAACCGGTTCATCATCTTTTTTAATGACATAGTCAATTTTTTCTCCTTTTTTTGTTCCTATATCACAAACACATTCAGGAATTACTTCTACTGGATTAAATATATCATATCCAAGAATTTGAATGAATGGCAGAACGAATGCATTTTTTGTAGCCTCTTCCGTATTAATCTGATCTTTTAACGAATCTACACGCTGATGAAGTTGCTCTAGCTTTAATTTTAAATCTGCTTCCATACTCATATAATTAAACTACTTACACTTAAATTTATCCCTACAATGTTAACAACATTTTGCAATTTCACATTAGGTATAAATACCTGATTTTAATGAGTATAAATACGCCGATATCTGCACTGACAAAAACTGTAAAAAATGAGTCCCCCTAAACATTAAAAACGACGTTCAGGCAATTAGTTAAATCAATATCTTTGCGCAAAATAACGCAATGAAAACATTACTGACTCTCGGTTTAATGTTAATCTCTTCACTGGCTTTTTCCCAGAAAAATAAAATTCCGAAAAACGGCACTGTGAAAATTTATTATCCTTCCGAAAAAGGGAAAAATATTCTGAAAGAAACAGGAGTTAACCAGGAAAATATACGTATCGGTACATGGAAATTTTATACTCCAGATGGCAAACAAGATTATACCATCGATTACCAAGAGGATATTTCTTCTTTTGTAAAGAAAACATACATCGATAGTATTGTAATTTCGGAAGAACACTTTACAGGTGGTCAGATGGATGGAATTCAGACTTATTCCAATAGTGAGGGAGAAAAGATCTTTATTTATCACTATACAGCGGGAAAACCTGACAGCTCACTGATATTTGAACCCAAAACAGGTGCTATTTTATTTCGGTTTGTGTATCATCCTAACCTGAGTTTGAAAACGTATGAGGAATATTTCCCGTCTGGGAAGCTCAGATATCTTCGTTCTACCAATGAAAAAGGACAAAAGGACGGTCTTTGGCTTCATTATTACACATCCGATCCTGAAAATGGAACTCCTCATCTGAATGAAAAATCCGAATACAAAAACGGACTGTTAGATGGAGAAGTATTATACGGTACGGAAAATTGCATTTTTCAGGAATTTCATTACAAGGAAGGTAAAAAACATGGTACATACAAAGAATACGCGGACTGCCAACTTAAATATGTGGTGGAATATGATAACGACATTAAAATCGGAAAAGGGATACATTATTTCAAAGACGGTGCTGTCAATATTCAAGAATTCTGGTCTGGAAAACAAGATCGTAATCGCTCGGATATTTACGATTCCAGCTATACATACCTTGAAGATAGGAGTATTGAACTAATTAGATATCAAAAACAAACCGAAAATCAAGATGTCGAAAGTAAAAACAGATGGTTTTATCCTAATGGAAAAGTGAAAGAAGAAACTCAGACCGTTAACGGTCAAAATCACGGTATTCGGAAACTGTATTATGAAAACGGCATTTTACATGGTGAAATACCTTATGTTTTTGGCAGTATTAGTGGAAAAATGACATTTTGGTATAGAAACGGAAAGAAAAAACTGGAATTAATCGTAGAAAACAGAATCGTTAATTTCCAGAAAGGCTGGGATGAATCAGGCAAATTAATTCCATTCGAAAATCAAAAATACAGACCGTTGTATGAATCGGAGAATCATTATGGGCTTTTAAATTATTTAGATGATAATAACATAAGAACTTCTTCTGAAACAGGTATTCAAAGTAGTAATGATGGAGATTTTGAGATGGGAGAGCGTCAGAATTATAAAGGAACAACTCAACAAACAGAGTATGTGATATACGATAAGCAAGCCGGTTTTCCCGGAGGATGGGACAAAATGCAGGAATTTATCCAACAAACCAAGCGTTTTCCTGAAGCTGAAAAAGTATTTAAAAAGGCTGTTTCTCTCAATCTTAACTTTGTTGTAGAGCCGGATGGTTCGTTTTCCAACCTTATTGTGGAAGTTTATGGTAATGGGAAAGAACTTCTTCCTCTTTTTGAGACGGAGGTAAAACGTATTTTTAGCCACATGCCGTTATGGGAACCAGCTGTTTCTGAAGGCAAAAAGGTATCTCAAAAAAGAAATTTCATTATTCAATTTTAGTTGAAGACGGTACCGGATTCAAATACAAAAGCCCTGCTCCGAAAACCGGAAAACAGAGCTTTAATTTTCAGCTTAATTGTGATTATGCAAGTGTATTTTTAATAACCTCTGCCAGCGGAGTTGTAGGTCGCCCGATTAATTGGGACAACTGTTTTCCGTCATCAAATAAATCACCTTTTGAAGCAGAGACGTCAAAACTTGCAAATGCTGCTGCAACAAGTTCTGGCAATCCTGCTCCGGAAAGTGCTCCCGCATAATCCGCTTCGGAAAGATTCTGATAGGGAATTTCTTTGCCTGCTAAATTCGAAAGTGTTGCCGCAAAATCTGATAACGTGTATACATCGTCTCCCGCGAGTTCGTATGTTTTACCTTCATTTCCATCACCCAATAGAACTGCAACTGCTGCGTCCGCATAATCAGCACGTGAAGCAGATGCAATTTTTCCCTCACCTGCGCTTCCAATAAATGCTCCTGCCTGAAGGGCTGAAGGAACAGAAGCAGTATAATTCTCCGTGTACCATCCGTTTCTCAGGATAGTATATGCAATTCCTGATTGTTTAAGGCTTTCTTCTGTTGCCAAATGCTCAGGTGCCAGACTCAAAGTAGATTGATCTGCATGAAGGAGACTTGTATATACAATTCTTTTTACTCCGGCTTCTTTCGCCGCATTAATCACACTGCTGTGCTGCTCTGCTCTCTTCCCCAACTCACTTCCTGAAATCAGTAATAACGTATCAATTCCTTTCAGTGCATCAGCCAAACCTGCTGTCTGGTTATAATCAAATGCTCTGGCATCAATTCCCAAAGCAGCTGCTTTTTCAGGTGTACGTACTAACGCTACAAGATTAGCAGCATCTGTCTTTCCTTTTAGTTTTGCAACAACCAATTGTCCTAATTGCCCTGTCGCTCCTGTGATTCCTATTTTCATCGTTGTTTTTATTTATTAATTGTAATTAAAATTGTTACATTTTTATTTAAAAAAAATCAATGGAACTGATGAATAAATTCATGCAACGTTTTTTTTGCAAGAAACTGAATGACAACATCATCTGTTTCGTTAAATAAGTTTATAAGCCTCTCATTGATTTGTTTACCAATCGGACATTTCGGATTGGTGTGTTGATTTTTTTTGCCTAATACTTCCGTATTTTTAACTGCCAGGTAAATATCACTCATCAAAATCGTGTCTACCGATTTGTTCAGTTGTGCCCCACCCGTTTTGCCTTTTCGGGTAACAGTTAATCCGGCATCAGACAGTACAATCAACTCTTTTCGTACAATTACCGGGTTGACATTGATACTTCCCGCAATAAAATCGGAACTCAGCCACTCTCCCGGATTATCTCCGAGAAGGGTTAAAATATGTATCGCTGTCGCAAATCGTGTATTGTTCATAACAAGACAAATATAATTAAAACAATTTAATTGTAATAAAAAATATTACAATTAAATTTATTAAAGTCAAACAAAAGAATTAAACAACTGTTTTGCAGAACATTGATTAAAAAAAAGAGTTATTACAAGAGTGCTATCATGTTGTAAAAAGAATCATAATCTTTGAAATATCATTTATCTTTGTGTACAATTACACAATATACTTCACTATATAATTTTGCTGCCTGCATCAGACTTCTAAAATCAGCTCCTCTACCTCCTGCATAATTTTAGCTTTGTTCCGTTTTTCAAAAACAAAGTTATTATCCAGCTTGTCAGGATTTTCATACAGGTCTTTTACCAGGATACATTTTTTACTCAGCAGAAAATCTTTTTCTCTTTTGGTCATCGTTGTAAGACAGGTAATAGGATACAATGCTTTCTGATCTACTAAGTTTTTGATGCTCTTACCGACCGGATAATCCCAGGAAAGCATCCGGATTCCGTAATATTCCCCGAAGTCCATGGCATCCTTTGTCAAATAAGCATTGGTAATGAGCCAGCCCTGGGTAAAGCGCTGCGTTTCTCCGAAGATTTCATAATCAATACCGGAAATGTCTTTTATCCTTGATAACAAGTACATCGGTGTGGTGACGCTGATCTTAGCATCTACCGTATTCCTGAACTTACATTCGATCCACAACAGCTCTTTCGACTGCTTAGCGATTACATCCGCTTCATGAGCAACTGCATGGCCGCTGATTACAAGATTTTCGACCGTTTCAAAGCCATAGCTCTGCAAAAATCTCGAAGTCCATTGTTCAAAATAATAGCCGGCAGGCCCCAGATCCCGTAAAGCACGTTTCAGGCTGTACCGTGCGGCAAGAGTCCCAGAAACTCTTTTCAGCTGACGAAACGCCAGCTTATATAAAGCTCTGGTTGTCATTCCTTCGTGGATATGTGGCTCCATCGCTTCCAGCACTTCGGCTGTTTCTATTTCAGAAGCACCTGATTTGCTCAGTGAAATACGCAGCTTTTCCAGATCGAAATCTGTTAATTCCCCGGAGTATTTCTTAACTTTCTTTATTTGTAAATTCATCAAATGAGCAGTTGTTGTCTAAAAATAAGATTTGTTTTTCAAATTATCTATCAGCCGTTATTTGTTCCGGCTTAAAAATTAAACCTGCAGCTGATCGCATAATGGTCAGACAATGCTTCCTTCTGAATATTAAAATCATACGGATGTAATTCTTCGGAATGGAGAATATAATCAATACGTCCCACAGGAAGCTTACCTGCATAGCTCGCTCCTATTCCCGTCCGGTTACTGGTAAAGGCATCTTTCAGCAACTTTCGGAATTGCAGATAGCTGTAAGATACCGGTGTGTCATTGAAATCGCCTGCTATAATCACTCTGTAAGGGCTTTTCATAATATGAGAAAGGATCTTATCTGTTTGGGCCTGGCGCTTTTCAAAAGCAATGTGAAGCTTATTGAAAGCTCCTTTCCAGTTATTTTGAGGAGGAAGCCGGGTCTGGCTCTCAATCCCGGCAAGGTCTTTATTATTCAGCTTGACCGACTGTAAATGCACATTATAAACACGAAGCGTATCTCCCTCGGACGGAACAACATCCATATAGATGCAATAATTATGATCATCGTGCTCTTCATCTGCGAATGAAACGTCTCCCCGGGCAATTACAGGAAAGCGTGTCATCATGGCAACACCGAAGAACTGCCGGGCTTTATAGCGAAAAGAATAATGCTCGTGAACATTCGGTGTATCAAGGATTTTCACCAAAGAATCTCTGGTCACGAACTTTGTAGGCGGATCCTGCTGGTAAAACTCCTGAAAGCAGTAAATATCGGCTTTTTGCTCTTTCAGGTAATCAAAGATCTGTTGTTTGACAGATCCATCCGGATTCGTGTACAGATCGAACAGACGCACGTTATAAGTCAGTATTTTCAGTGATTTATCTCCTTCAGGATCATTCGGAACCGCGAAAGAGAAAAAATTCAGATGTATCTTTATTCCTGCTATCAATAAAATAAGCCCTGTAAAGAACATTCGCTTTGAAAGATAGTAAGCTATCCACAATCCGACAATAAATGCAAGAAAAACAAAAACATATCCTAAGCCGAGAAACGAAAGAAAATAGAACTGAGTAGGTTTCACCCAGTTGTTCAGATAAATTCCGAACAGCAGCAGGTATATTCCCACAATTACTATTTTCAGGATGCGTTTCATCAGCGTCTGTTGCTTTGGTTAAAAAGAAAATCTTTCTCTTCTGCTGTCAGCCCTTCATAGCCATGCTTGGATATTTTATCCAGAATTGCATCCACACGATCCTGATTCGCCTTTTTATTCGCATTATATATATCGTCAGACACCGGTCTTTTTCCCTGAACAGGCTTTTTCAACCTTGATTTCCTTTGTGTCAGCAGTTTCCAGAAAGCATCCGTCCTATTCAGGATATTAGAAGGGCTCTGAACATGCCGTGCGCTTAAAAATCCGATCAATGCACCTCCCAGATGCGCAAAATGCGCGATCCCGTCATTAATGCCAATTCTTGTAAAATCCCACAGAAAGTAAAATGCTGCCAGGTAAATTATTTTTACCTCAAAAATTCCGAACAGCTTCACCTTTAAATGGGGCTTGTACAAAGCCGTTGCCATGAAAATGGCCATCACGCTTCCGGAAGCACCGATAATTGAAATAGGATGCTCTCCTCCTGAAATCAGGAATCCTGCCAGCAGCTCCAGCAGATTACCCGTAATTCCGCCTAAAAGATATACCCAAACCAATTTACGGCTGCCGAAAAAATAAACGAACATCTCTGATGTGAAGTAGAACATCAGCATGTTGAAGAAAATATGCTCAAAAGTATAATGCGTGAAGATGGACGTTACGATCGTCCAAGGATGCGTCAGGAAAAAGCTGAAATCCGTGCGGAAACTAAAAATATTGTCAAACCAGAACAGAGCCGCAGCAAACGCACCACTTCCGCCGGATGTGGCAAGCAGAATTTTGAGAATGGTGAACAGCAAAAATACCGTCACATTTACCGTCAGTAATATCGTTCGCGGTTCTCTGGCACCAAGGCGTTGTTTAAAGCTTGTAAAAAAATCACTCATCAGTAAAAATTATTACGATCTTTTCTATTCCAGATTAAGGTCAGGACAAAACCGAAAACAGCACCTCCAACATGTGCCAGATGCGCTACCGAATCGGCATAAATCCCCTGAATGGATTGAATGCTTAAATAGAGCTCTATTAAAAAATAGCCTCCGATCAGGTATTTCGCCTTAATCGGAAAAGGAATAAACATGAGAAACATTTCCGTATTCGGAAATAAATAAGCGAAAGCCGCCATAATTCCGAAAATCGCACCGGAAGCCCCTACCATTGGCGTGTAGGACTTAATTACATAAGGGTCTATGTAAGGAGCCATTTCCATTGTTCTTGTTATCGCCTGAGGATCTTCCCGAAGCATGTAATCCAATTGCTGCACATCGACTCCCATCTGAACAAGCGTTTGTTTAAGCTGATACAGCTCATAGCTGCCTGCCGCATTGTAAATTAAAAATGCTCCGACCGCCGAAATAATATAGGCAAAGAAAAAACGCTTCGGTCCCCAGACGCGCTCCAATATGGTCCCCAGATTGGCGAGAATGAACATGTTCATAAAGATATGAAGAGGATTACTCAGTGAGTGCATAAAGAAATGCGTCACTACCTGATAAGGCTCAAACAGCGGGGATGTAATATAATGTGCTCCCAGATAATTGGTCAGGTCAATGCCGCGTGACGAAAAAATCAGGCAGACAATGTACACGACAATATTCAGGATAACTAAGTTCTTCGTAACGGGTTGTAAATTTCTAAACATCTTTTTATTTTAATAAATCCAGCGGATTCCACGCTTTTACAATTTTGTTTCCATTTGGCGTCTGCAGCTTATCTTTGGAGCTGTACCAGAGTTCCAACAGTGATTGAGCAGAGGTTGTGCTCCACTTTTTAGTACGGCTGCTTGATACTGCTATGGCTTCAATCAAAATATGTGCTAATTCGCTTTTCTCAAAGTGTTCATCTGCCAATTTGTCTCTTACCGCTTCAACAGTAACGGGAATCTCATCTGCTGAAAGCAGTGCCGGGACGGAAAGCAATTCCAGAACATCTTTCTGAATGTCCCATTCAAATCCGAGCCGGGAAATGGTTTTTTCATTTTCCGACCAGATCATCGCTTCTTTAGCAGAAATGCCTATTTCCATAGGAAACAATAAGCGTTGGGCAGAAACATTTTTCACCAGGAATGTTTCAAACAGCTGATCAAATACCACACGTTCATTTGCTCTTGCCAGATGAACTACCCACAACTGCTGCTGTACTGGTACAATCGCCAGCTGCTGGTAAATAAAAATATTACTGAAATCCGGAGCAGCCTCTGTTTCTTCCGGCTCTATCAGCTTTCCCTGAACGGAAGCACCTGTTTCTTCTTCTATCTGGTAAAAGTTTTTCCAGGCATCCGGTTCTATCTGTGTTTTTCCAAATCCGAACGACTGCAGTGACTTATTGGCATAATCAGAATCTGCTTTTGTCTTGCTCATTCCTCCGTTAGCAGGAGCTGACCTGAACGGATTATACTCCGGATTGACCTTTATTTGCGGTTCAACCGCCTGCTGGTGCTTCATCTCGTACGGCAGATCAAAAGCTGTTTCTTTCTCAAAATCCAGGGTTGGAAAAATATTGAACTTCCCCAACGCTTGTTTCACGGCGCTTTTCAGGATCGAATAAATTTCCTTATGGTGCTCAAATTTGATTTCCGTTTTTGTGGGATGAACATTCACATCAATTCGTGAAGGGTCAATTTCAAGATGAATGAAATAGGCCGGAAATGTTTTATCCGGAATTAAATTATCAAATGCGCTGGTAACGGCATTGTGAAAATAAGAATCCCGGAAGTAACGGTTGTTCACGAAAAAATACTGTTGTCCTCTCGTTTTTCTTGCAAATTCCGGTTTCCCGATAAATCCTTTTATCTTAACAATATCGGTCGCTTCTTCAATAGGTACCAGTTTATCGTTCATTGATTTACCGAAAATATCCACAATACGCTTTCTGCGGTTTGCAGCAGGCAGCTGATAAACTGCCTGGTCATTGTGGAACAGACTCATGGTGATTTCTTCATGAATCAGGGCAATACGCAGAAATTCTTCTTCAATATGTCCGAATTCAATAGCATCTGATTTCAGGAAATTACGTCTCGCGGGTACATTATAAAACAGGTTTTTAACCTCAAAGCTTGTTCCGTCCTTACATACAACAGGTTCCTGGGATTTAACTGTTCCACCTTCATTTACAACCAGTGTTCCCACTTCATCTTCAGCACGTTTTGTTTTCAGAGTTACATGAGAAATAGATGCAACAGATGCTAAAGCTTCTCCGCGGAATCCTTTCGTATGCAGCGCAAATAAATCATCTACGTTGGAGATCTTGCTGGTCGCATGGCGCTCAAAAGCCATCCTGGTATCCAGCAACGACATCCCTTTTCCGTTATCCATTACCTGGATCAGGGTTTTTCCTGCCTGCTTAATATAAACCTCCACGGCTGTCGCTCCGGCATCAATGGAGTTTTCCACTAATTCCTTAACGACGGAAGCCGGCCGCTGAATTACTTCCCCGGCAGCTATCTGATTACAGATATGCTCAGGCAAAAGTTTTATAATTTGTTCCATTAAAGATCTTCTCTTTTAATAATGCTTTTCAAGTTTGGGGTCAGTGGTTTCATTTCTCCAAATCTGTTCCGTACAAATCTCACCATTTTTCGAATACGTGATCGAGCCGTATTTCTGTGTTCTCGTATATACGTTTCCATAACCGTTAATAACCACGATACGGCGCGTAATAATTGCATTCGGCAATCCGTCCGGACCATTTTGCTTAAATACTTCCTGGGAAACACCTTCCGGATAATTCTGGCCGATCTCGTTCGCTACCTTCGGTGGAAAAATGACTTTCGAATATTCCAGTGTCTTCAAATCGGAACGTGTATCATAAATGGATTCTTTTTTCTCCTTATTCTTCGATTCATCCAGCGTCTTTTCATTCTTGGCAATATCCTTAACATTGTCCGCTTTTACTTCATTCTTTTTCGTTTCCGTATAAAGCTGGTTTTCTGTTTTCTGCTCCGTTCCTTTAATGAATAATCTTGCTCCTTCGCGCTGCTCATCATCATTCTTTTCATCTGAGCTATACTTGAAGTTTGTTTCATTCAGACGAACTCTTGATTTATCGATGTCCAGGGATTTGTTTTCCAGGTATTGCTGGTTTTCATTGTAAGCTAACGTCTGCTCGTTTGTCACCATTACTTTTGCTTTCATCTGCTTTGTGTAAACGTTGTTGAAGTTTTTATTATCTTCTTCAACTGCTTTCATTTCAGCAGCGGTAATACCGTCGATCAATCCTTCATGGTTCTTTTCAAAATAGGTGTCACGTTCACGCCCTTTGTCTTCTGTTACTTCCAAGATGTCAACAACATTGTCAATTTTATCACTGTGGATTCCTGCCTGTCTGTAACCTTCCTGAACCGCTATTTCCTTTTGATTTTTCGTCAGGTCCACAACAACCAGATGGTCTTCAAAATCATTGATTTTATTTTGCTCCTGAATCTCTTTGGTTCCTTTCAGAAACTGATTCGTACGCATAATGGAATCGTAATCCGAACCAGTAAATTCCGTATATAGACCTTCCAGGTTCTGACGGATGTACTTCACAGAATCCACCAGGTCAAAATTGTGATCTACGTATTGTTTTTCCCTATCCACCTTGATTCCTTCGATAAGCACCATTTTGCGTTTATTTTCCACATTATCGGAATAGGTAAAACCGCTTTTTTCATCCATCAGATCGGTTTGATTCTTATCAATAGTGCGGATCTCTTTATCTTTTTCGAACTGATTATCATAATACTCCGTAAGGTCTTCTAAAAGAATCCCTTTTGTCAGCTTTAATGAATCCAGGTTCTGAGCGACAAACTCATCTCGAACTACAGCCACCGAATCATGGCGAAGCACTACTTTATTCTTTTCTTCTTTTACCAGCTGGCCTTTGCTTGTCTTGCGGTATTCTTCCGCTTTCGCCAGCAGCGCCATTCCTTCGAGCAAAGAAATGTCAATTTCCTCGCCCAGCGGATCCAGCTGCCCATCTGATTTTTTACTTTTTTGCGCTATCAAACGCTCTATTTCAGCAATCTGATCTTTCGGATATCTTTGTGAATTGTCATATGTCAGCGCCAGCTCATAACCTGCTTTAGCTTTTTCATAATTCAGCATTCCAAAATCATTATCCGCAGTTGCAACAATAGCAAGATACTTTGATTTGTTCAAAGAACTTTTAGAAATTTCCTCTGTACATCTAGTGATCTGCTGTTTTATATAATCGTTTTTGGGCTTGATAACCTGCGCTTTCTCATAAGCCATTTTTGCATCCGACCATTTCCCGTTTTCAAACAACTGATCGGCATTTGTCAGCAATGTTTTATATTGTTCTTCCAGCGCTTCGTTATTTTTCTTCGCATTTTTAGCCACCAGCAATTGCTCAATTTCTTTCATCAGGTCTCTTGCTCTGTTGTCTTTTGCATCCAGCACAATGGCTTCACCAACTGCTGTCAGCGCGTTTTCCAGCTCGTCTTTAGCGATCATCGCTTTTGCCTGGGTCAGCAATTGCTCATACTTTTCTTTGGAAGATGCTTTTGCCAGCTCCGCTTCCTGCTGTGCCTTTATCTCAGCAATCCTTCTCGGCGGATAAGTTTCCTGAGGTTTAACATCTTGTGCTTTCCCGTATAGCTCAAGCGCCGTTTTCAAATCATTTGCAGCGGCAGCCGCATCGGCTTTAGCGATGAATTCATTGTATTCTTCATCTTTTACCATCAGCTCCTGCACTTTTTTCTTCAATTGTAACAGACGAGGCTCATTCGGGCGGTTATCCTCTGCGCGTTCAATCAATTCCAACGCTTTCTTATAATCTTTTTCTTCTATTTTCTGTTGTGCAAATACCAGCATTTTCTCGAACTGGACATCTTCATCTTTAGTAGAAATATTTTTCAGCTTCTCCTGTGACAAGGCGATCTTGTCTTTTGGTTCCTGCTCTTTCTCTTTTATGGAAGATGCTTCCGTATAGTGTTTGATTGCAGCATTGTAATCTTCTTTTTCAAAAGCCGCATTTCCTGCAGTCATTGCCTGTTTATAGGAGCTTTCGATCGCTGCAAGCTTTTGTTGTTCTTCCAGTTTCAGCGAAAGCGCCGCAACTTTATCTTTTGGTTCCTGTTCTTCAGTTTTTACCCTGCCCGCTTTCTTATAATTTTCGATTGCCGCCTGGAGGTCATTTGCTGCTTCTGCTGTTCTGGCAGCTTCCATCAGCTGGGTGTATTGCTTCTGAATTTCCGCCTCTCCTTTCTGTTTTTCCAACGCGGCTATCTTCTCTTTTGTTTCGGTGATCTTAGCCTGAACTTCTTCTGTATTCTTCAGTTGTTTAGCTGCCTGATAATCTGTCAGCGCTTCCTGATAATTCTCTCCGGAAAAGCTCGTATTGGCTTTTTGCATCAAAACAAGATATTTTGCTTCATTCTCCTCTTTCTCTTTACTCAGTTTCTCAATTTCCAGCAGGTTAGTAATCTCCTCAATTTTCTTTTTCGGATATTCTTCCGCTTTCATCAAATCGCTTGCTTTACGGAAAGCAGAAAGTGCAGCATCATAATTTTTAGAAGCCAGCGCGGCATCTCCTTCTTCAATAAAAGCATTGTATTTCTGAGCCAGCGCTTCTGCCGATTTTTGCTCTGCCAGCTGTGCTTTCAGCTTGTTGATCTCATCAATTTTAACCTGTGGTTCCGGCTTGGACGAGTCAATTATTTTTGCCTGCGTAAATGCTGAAATTGCAGCATCATAATTCTGAGCAGCTAATTCTTCCAGCCCTTTTTTGAAAGCCGTGTTATACTTTTCTTCGATCTCTTTCTGTGATTGTTTTGCCAGCAACTGTTTCAGCATTTCATTTGCTTTAGCGATTTTCGCGTCAACAACCGTATTTGCAGGGTCTATTGTTTTTACTTCCGAATATTTCGCAATTGCTTCCGTATATTTCTCTTCCGCAAAAAGCGCATCGCCATCCGCGACCAAAGCGGCAGTCTGCTCCGCTTTCTGTTTCGCTAAAGCTTCTTTTTGTGTTTGGTCAGCCAGCAACTGATTGATCTCATTGATCCTTACGTCAGGTTCTGTTTTGGAAGGATCAATTGTTTTTGCCTCATTATATGCAGCAATTGCTTCCTGGTATTTTCCGGCTGTTTTCAAGCCTTCTGCTTTCTGAAAAGCAATATTGTATTTTTCCTGCAGGTCTTTTGCCTGTTTTGCTTTCTCGGCATTTGCCATCAGCTCATTTGCTTCCTGGATCTTCACATTTACGGGAGCAGGATCCTCTGTGAATGCTTTCGCGGATTCATAAGCTCCGATCGCTTCGGCATATTTTCCTGCGGTTTTTAGCTCGTCTCCTTTGGCAATTGCAGCTGCATAGGAAGCATTTTTCTTAGCCAAAGCTTCATCTGCCTGCTTCTTAGCCAGCTCATCTGCTTCTGACTGTTTTTTATCTGCCAGCGCTTTTTCGCTCAGCTCTATTTGCTGAATCGCTTTCTGATTACCGGCTTCTTTCTCTAATACTTTCTTGTAAGAAGTAATCGCTTCTTCATATTTCTTTGCGGCAAACTGTTCATCTCCTTTTGCCAATAAGGCAGCTATTTCATTTTTCTTTTGCTCATCTGCCAGCTGCTTCGCTAACAGGTCATTGATTTCCTTAATTTTCTGATCCGGAACCGGAGATGTTTTGTCAATTAATTTCGCCTGCTCGTATTTTAATTTTGCGCCGTTCAAATCTCCTTTCGCGAATAATTCATCTGCCATCGCAAGCAATTCTTTGAACTGCTCCTGCTGTTGTTGCCTGCCTTTCTGCTCTGCTATTTTTGCGTCAATCTCAGCAATTTTATCTTTCGGTAATTTCTGGGTTTCATCCAGTGTAGAAGCTTCCACAAACTTAGCGCGGGCGTTTTCCAGCTCATTTTTAGCCAGTAAATCATTTCCTTCCTTGATCGCAGCATCATACATCTGTTTTGTCATGGCTGCATTTTTCAGCTTTTCAATTTCCGTGTTAGCTGCTGTAATCTTTTGCTGAACAGCCGCATCTTCTTTTATCTGAAGTGCTTCCTGGTATTTTGCGATCGCATTTTCAAAGCTTTTTGCTGTTACCAGCTTATCTCCTTCTGTAACTAATGCTGCAAATTGCTGTTGCTTGGCCGCGTTGTCTTTTTCTTCATTCAGCTTCTGGTCAATGATCGCGATCTGCTCCTTCGCTGTTGCATTTGCTGCATCCAGCTTCTGAACTTCCTGATATTTCACTTTCGCTTCATTCCATTTGGAAGCAGTAAACAAACTATTTGCATCTGCCAGCAATTTCTGGATCTGCTCTTGTTTCTGCTTTTCTTTTTCCTGGGCAGCAAGCTTTTCATCAATCTCTTTTATCCTTCCGGAAACGTAGGTAGAGGCACTTTCTATCTTCAATGCTTCCTGGTATTTCACTTTTGCCGCTGCCCATTTTTCTTCGTTGTACAAGGCATCCGCCTCTGCAACCAGCTGGTCGTATTGCGCTTTTTTCTCTTTCTCGGCTTTTTGTCCGTCTAATATCTTTTCTACCTGCTGTTTCTTGGCTGTTGCAGCAGGATCATTCGGTTTTGCAAGCAATGCTTCCTCGTATTTTTTCAGTGCTGTTTCATAGGATTTCTGGCCCAGCATCTGGTCACCTAAGGTCATTGCCTGTTTGTACTTCGCTTCGTTTTCTTTTGCTAATTTCTCTTCTTTTACGATTTTCTCAAGACGGTCAATTTCATCCAGGCAATACTGGTCATTTCGCTTTTTCGTCAGTGCTTCCTCGAATTTGTCAATTGCTTCTTCGTATTTTTTAGCTGCCTTCAGTGCTTCCGCCTCCTTTTTCAGGTTTTCAAATTCAGCATTCAGCGCTTCTCCGTTCAGGGTATTTATCTGGCTTGATGTGAGCAATTTCTCCATATCAGAGATACGCTTCAAAGCTATTTTATCAGCTTGTTTGAACATCAGAGCCTGCTCGAAATTAGTCAATGCTTCTTCGTATTTGTTCTGTGCGGCCAGCTCTTCACCTTTCTTCATTTTGGCCTGGTATTGTACTTCGTTATTCTGATTTGCCTGCGAAGCCTGTGCCAGCAACTGTTCTATTTTCTGAGTCATCTGTCCCGCCATTTTCTGGTCATGGGTAAGGTTTGCGGATTGCCCGTCAAACTTAAAGACAGTAAACGGAGTATTTTTAACATACGAAAAATCAACTCCCTGTACTTCGTCAAACAACGATACCTCACAATAAACAAAAGGCATTTCAGATCCCTGGATCAGCTCCATATCAATTCCCTTGGTATCCGCATTGAAAAAACGGGTTACTTTCCCGGCTTTTTTAAATTCTATTTTGTAGTTGGGGCCCGCAGGAACCGTAAGATTGACTTTTCCGTTGGAAGTGGTCACGCTGGAAGCGACTTGTTTAGAGCCGTCATAAACCGTAGTTGTTACTCCGGATTCTTTTTTCTTGGAAGTCATGTCGATAACGGTGATATCCAGCTTAACCGTTGTCTGGCTGAAAACAGCTGCAGAGAACAGAAAAAATATAGAAAAAATAAAATATCTCATCATTTTTTAAAACGTACAAAAATCGTGACGTTACAATTCATCAACGCACAACTAACAAATATCGCAAAAAAATGTGAATCCTCTCCGTCTGCCGGTGAAGTTTTCGGTAACTAATTATTATCGGTTTGTTTTGAAGTGATCCATTTGGATAAATAGCGGACGCTCTGCTGGCGGTGATGATTCAGAATCTCAGACAAATAATGCTTTTGTCTCCAATGATTTACGTCTTTTAAAATAGTTTCTATGCTTTCTGAAACGGGATTTTCAAACTGTGAAATATTAAATTTTTCTTTTAAAATTTCAAGGCCTTTTTGTTGATAAGTTCCATAGCCGGAATCAGCTCTGTATAATTCGATTGCAGCTGTTACCAGCTCTTCTTTTTCCACCACTTTCCCGTTCCAGCTATCAGCATTCCCGATCCCTTCAGAGCCGATCGGTGTTGTTACGGAAACAATTCCGAACTGCATAGCTTCCAGTAGCTTTCCTTTCAATCCTGCCCCTGAGAGTAACGGAGCCAGTAATAGTTTATGTTTACTGAAAACCTCTGCCACACTCATGGCTCTTCCATGTACAAAAAAACCTTCTTTTTCATTCTGAAGCTGGAGGATCTGCTGATTAGGATAGGCTCCGTACAAATGAAAGTTCGCATCCGGCAGTTCCCGGCGGATTTCCTTCCAGATTTCCTTAATAAACAGGCTGGCTTGCCGGTTCGGCTCGTGTAAAAAATTACCGATAAAACAAAAATCTTTTCGTGCATAAACCGGGATAAACGAGTCTTCTACAAGCTCGTAACAAAGCGGAAAATAAAACAATTTTCCGTCTAAAAAAGGGAAGTTTTCCAATAGAAAATCATACTCAAATCCGGAAATGATAAAGCTCAGATCACAACGTAAAACAGAGGCTATCTCCCGTTTTGTCGTCTGATTCAAAAAAGAGCTGTTTTTTAATCTTGATTCTCTCAGAAAGTGAAGATCTTGTGTTTCAAGCAGGTGAACAGCAGAAGGTAGCGTTTCTCTGATCCTCCAGCCAAACTGCTCTTCCACCATAAAGCGGTCGTACAACACAACATCAGGAGTATAGTTCCGAATAAAATCTGAAAAAGCATCATCATTTACTTTAATCACTCTTTGTTCCGAAACAAATGGTAAAAGATCCGCAGAAAATTCACTTTCCGGAGAAGTGGAAGCATAAGCGATCTTGTAGTTATTACGGTGAAAAAGCGAAAGCCACTGCATCATTTTCGTTCCGGCAGCAGACGAGGTCGGTTCCGGAAAAACGGTTCCAATAACCAGCAGCTTCTTCAAAATCGTTGGTGTTTTATTTTCTGAACAGGACGTTTCTGTAAATAACCACCACCAGCAGACTGTAAACAATCGAAAGCAGCATCAGTGACATCAGTGACATCAAAAATAAGGATTTAGCAGAAATAAACTGATCAACATTTGATTTCACTTCTTCCAGAATTTCTTCAGGAGTCATCAGCTCAAATGCTTCGTTACTTTTCCTGATTTCCGCCAGCGTGGAAGGATTTTCCAGTCCTTTGCTGAACTCTTCTATACGCTGCTGCTGCATTGTTTCAATGATCGAATGGTCGATGTTATTGTAATAAAGAAACAAAAAACCGGAGACCAGCAATGTGTAAACAATTCCCGGCTTCAGCCCCTGCTTTACTTCCTGTAAAAGCGTCTCATAAGCCACTTCCCTGTTACGGATATACTGGTATAAGCCTATGGCAACCGCAAGCAAGAGCAGCAGGATATTCAAAAAGGACGTCGGAAGGATATTTCCTTCAAAAAGTCCCGCGAAGTACATCGTCATTTTTACAATAATAAAGACGAAAGCGAACAAAAACCCAAAGCTGACCGGTCCTTTCATTTTTTATCTGTTCATGGAAACTAAGAATTCTTCATTGGAAAGCGTATGCTCCATTTGCGATTTCAGGAACTCCATCGCTTCAACCGGATTCATGTCGGCAATGTGTCTTCTGAGCAGGTAAACACGCTGAAGCACATCTTTTCCTACTAACAGATCGTCACGGCGTGTACTGGAAGAAATAATATCGATCGCAGGGAAGATTCGTCTGTTCGCAATCTTACGATCCAGCTGAAGCTCCATATTACCTGTACCTTTAAATTCTTCGAAGATCACCTCATCCATTTTCGATCCTGTATCTACTAAAGCGGTTGCTAAGATGGACAATGAACCTCCGTTTTCGATCTTTCTCGCTGAACCGAAGAAGCGTTTTGGCTTATGTAAAGCGTTTGCATCCACACCACCGGACAACACTTTACCGGAAGCAGGGGAAACGGTATTATAAGCACGTGCAAGACGTGTAATGGAATCCAGCAGGATACATACATCGTGACCGCATTCTACCATTCGTTTTGCTTTTTCAAGCACAATGTTTGCCACTTTTACGTGTCGTTCCGCCGGCTCATCAAATGTAGAAGCAATTACTTCCGCTTTTACGCTTCTCGCCATATCCGTTACCTCTTCAGGGCGCTCATCTATCAGTAAAACGATCAGATAAACTTCCGGATGATTAGCTGCAATGGCATTTGCAACGTCTTTCAGCAACATGGTCTTACCTGTTTTCGGCTGTGCCACGATCAAACCACGTTGTCCCTTTCCTATCGGAGCAAACAGGTCCATGATTCTTGTGGACATATTTTCTTCTCTGTGCCCGGTAAGAATAAACTTTTCATTCGGGAAAAGCGGGGTTAAATATTGAAAAGGAACACGGTCTCTTATATAAGAAGGATCACGTCCGTTGATGGAATCTACTTTTACTAAAGGGAAAAATTTCTCTCCTTCTTTCGGTGGGCGGATAGTACCGCGAACAGTATCTCCTGTTTTCAGTCCGAATAATTTGATCTGGCTGTGAGATACATATACATCGTCCGGAGAAGGCAAATAGTTATAATCTGATGATCTCAAAAAACCATACCCCTGATCCTGAACCACTTCTAAAACACCTTCCGCAGTTACGATCCCCGTAAGATCAAAATTACTTACCGGCTCTTCTTTCACCAGCTGCTCTGCTCTTACCGGCTGCTCCGTAATACGTTCCTGATTATTCTGCGGATTAGGATTGTTCTGTGAAGGTTGTTGTTGCCGTTGCGGCTGGGATGGATTGTTGCTTTGAGGGTTGTTGTTTCTGCTTGGAAAATCTTTCAGAAGGTTTCTTCCTTTTTTCTGTTGATGAGAGCGAGATGTCTCAGCTGAAGCTTCCTGAGGTGGTTGCTGCCTTTGTTCTTTTCTTCTCTCAGGCTGTTTTACTTCTCTGACTTCCTGTGCAAGCTCCTCTTCCCGGAAAAGCGGAAGGGTCTGCTCTTTTTCAGAAGGTATTCTTTCCTCCGGCTGCTCTGCTGTCTTTTTAATACGAGGTCGTTTTGATTTTTTTTCTCCTTCGTCGGTAGCTTTCTCTTCTGCCTTCTCTGATGGCTGTTCTTGTGAAGCTGCTGCATCTGGTGCTGCCGTTAACTCTTTTAACGCTGCCAGCACATCTGCTTTTTTCATGAGCTCCACTTTTTTCAAACCAGCCGCTTTCGCTATTTCTCGTAAATCTGAAAGTTTTTTTCCTTCTAAATCAGATAGATTCATATAATGAATAAATTAAAAAAATTGTATTAATTTTCGTAAATCACAAAACTATAATGATAGGATTTTTTATCTCGAATAAGATGTTTTGGAGGTGCAATAATAGCAATAAAATAAATATACTTTCTCCGATTGCTCTATTTTTTTGTTTTTTTTCGGCATTTTTACGAGCAAATAACAAAAAACGAACATTATGAATAAATGGCTGAACTCAATTTACTCTTATTTCGCACTCTATTTATTAGTCTTAGTACTCTTATTTACAGCTGCTAATACCGGCCATTTCGATTTGAACTCCGTCATCCGCTTATTCGGGATCACTATCCTTTATTATATTTCTTATAAACGAAAAAAATTATCTCTCTGGATCTTTACATCTATGCTGCTTGGTATCGAGGTCGGAATTACTTTTCCGTTGTTCGGGCTGGAAATGGAACGCCTGGGAACAATCTTTCTTCGCCTCATAAAATCGCTGGTAGCTCCGCTGATCCTTGCGACGCTGGTAGTCGGAATTGCAGGGCACAGCAATATCAAGCAATTAGGAAGAATCGGACTGAAAAGCATCCTTTATTTTGAAGTGGTAACCACTTTTGCATTATTAATCGGACTTTTGGCAATCAATCTTACCAAAGCCGGTGAAGGTGTAAACGTAGAAGTACGGGAAGCTGACCGTGCCAAATCAGAAGTGCTGCTGAAACAAACAGAAGTAGGACATGAACGGGATCATATTGTTGAAATTTTTCCGGAAAACATAGCGAAAGCCATCACCAATAACGAGATTCTCCAAGTCGTTGTATTCTCGGTGATCTTCGCCATCGGCTTAGGAATGGTTCAGAAAGAAGAGCCGAAAAAGCTCATGATCGGCTTTTTTGAAGGTTTAAGTGAAATCATGTTCAAGTTTACCGATATCGTTATGTACTTTGCTCCTGTCGCCGTTTTCGGTGCGCTTGCGGCAACAATTGCCAAATCAGGCTTAGACATTCTTTATAACCTGCTTCAGCTGGTACTGACATTGTACGGCGCATTAATCGCATTTGTAGCATTGGTATTGGTTCCGATCGCATTGATCAGCAAAATCAAGCTGAAAGATTTCTGGAAGGCTATTCAGGAACCGGTCAGCCTTGCTTTTGCTACCGCCAGCAGTGAAGCCGCGCTTCCGAAAGCGATGGAAAACCTGGAAAAATTCGGTGTTTCCAAAAAAGTAGTGGGATTTGTTCTCCCGACAGGTTACAGCTTTAACCTGGATGGCACAACGCTTTATCTTTCCCTGGCAACGGTTTTCATTGCGCAAATGTGTGGTGTGGATATGAGTATCGGCGAGCAGATCGGGATTTGCCTGATGCTGATGCTTACTTCCAAAGGAGTTGCCGGTGTCCGTGGCGCCTCATTTGTCATTTTAGCCGGAGCAGCGGCAACAATTAAAGGTGTCACGATCGATAAGGTAAGCATTATTCTTGCGGTTGACGCGCTTATGGACATGGCACGTACCAGCATCAATGTGATCGGAAACTGCCTGGCGACCGTCGTAATTGCAAAATCGGAAAAAGAATTTCATCCGGTAGCTGAAGGAGGTGCTGAATAAATCCGGTAGCATTATAAAAATATTCATTCGCTCCTGCAACTTAATCAATGAAAGATACATTTAATTTATTTTTGTATTTGTATTAATTTTTTTCAGCTATATTTGGTCAAACATTAAATAAAAAGCGCCTATAGCATAATATTACTTAACTAAGATTGAAATAAATACTAACATTTTCTTTCTGAAATTGAGAAGTTTATGTCTATGAATTTACTTGACGACCAACAACTGGTTGAGCTGTATCAAAATGGGGATCACAAGGCGTTTGAAGTATTACTGCTTCGTCACAAAGCTAAGATTTACCGTTCCATTTACCTGAAAGTAAAAAGTTCCGAGCTTGCAGATGATTTATTCCAGGAGGCTTTCGTGAAAATCATCAATACCCTGAAGCTTGGTAATTATAATGAGGAAGGCAAGTTTTTACCCTGGGCGATGCGGATCGCGCATAATTTAGTGATCGACCATTTCAGAAGAACCAAAAAACACAAGTTTATTTCGGAGAGCTCATCTAAGAGCGATGATTACAACATCTTCAGCATATTAAAAGATGAGGAGCTGAACACGATCCAGAAAATCAGCAAAGAAGAGCTGGAAGGACAAATTATTGCAATTATTGACCTGCTTCCGAAATCTCAAAAAGAAATCGTGCACATGCGGATTTTTCAGGATCTGTCTTTTAAAGAAATCGCCGAAAGCGAGAATATCAGTATTAATACGGCGTTAGGAAGAATGCGCTATGCGGTAATTAATATGAAGAAGATCATAGAGAAGCAGGGTATTGTGGTGGATGTAGCATAATTCGTTTATGTGGTTTATAGTTTGAAGTGCGTGAAAACGCACTTTTTTGTTTTCAGATACTATATTACTGAATACTTCTGTTCAACAGGAGATAATAATCAAACTATAACCGATCTGCGATTTTTAGTTTTGGCTACTCCTTTTCTTTTTAAGCTTTAAAATCAATTTGTAATACATCAAAATTATAATTGCGGCGATACCCCAATAATACAACGTGAATCCTAAAAAGTAGATCAGGAATAAAACAAACCATCCTCCAATATATTCATCCCATTTTTCTGTCCAGTATTTTTCTATAAATCCCCAATCGTCAATGATGATGTAAGTCCAATAGATAATCGTAAACAGGATCGCCAGGTATCTGAATACATTTACCGCTTTTTTAAATCCGGATTTCATTTATTTCAATAATTATTGACGGAAACAGTTTTCAAAAACTGTAAGCAGGGCTGTCATCATACTTCCAGACAGCTTACCTGCACGACCTTTCTCCTACTTCTTCTTATTCGTATTGTTCTTCCTCATGGAATTAAAGAACTTCGACCAGGCAGCAGGATTCAGCAGGTTATTGACTGTAGGAACCTGTCCGATGCCGTAAAGGCGTGTCTGCTCCTGCATACGGTAATTTCCGTAGGCATAATCCGCATCTGTACCGATTTTAGATGCCGCAACAGCAAGGTTTTCACCTGAAAGCTGGCGCTGTGCTCTTCTCAATGCGTCTTCATACGGATCCATTTCCACGAAATAACGTGCGAAGTCCTCCTTTGAAGGCCATGGGTAAATAGTTACTTCCGGTAATAAGATACCATCTTCGATCATCATGTGCACGATGGAATAAGAATCTGCCTTTAGGGTATCAGGAACAATATAAGAGGACTTCAGATAGCCGTAGCTGTCAAACAGTAATGTATCTCCGGGAAACACGACCATTGTAAAGAAACCGTAATAATCGCTTATAGTGGCACGCTTGGTCGTCTTATTAATAATCGTTGTGTAAGGCAATTCCGACAGGCTGTCACTGGAAACAACAATACCATACAGCTGAATCATCGAGCTGTCATAGTATTTGCTTTTGTCTTCCTTTTGGGAAAAAGCGACTGTGCTCCCCAAAAGAGCAGCTATAAAGAAGTATAATAACGGACTTTTCATAATCAAAGTAAAGTTAAGGACATTTTTTGAATTACGGTAATTTTCAGAAGACAAATTGCACCACACCAAATGTTCCGTATAAGCTATCTGAATCTTTCCTCATTCATAAATTTAATTCTGAATTCTTTTTAAGATACCTATAACGCAATAAATCATAAATTTTGTAAATTTGCAGGAATTTATTAAAAAATAAGTTCGATGTCACTTTCCAATCTTAACAGTGCAAAAGAGGGTTTAACCTTTGACGATGTATTATTAGTTCCTGCCTATTCCGAAGTATTGCCAAAAGACGTAAGCCTTAAAACGAAGTTCTCCCGAAATATCACTTTAAACATTCCGATCATTTCAGCGGCAATGGATACGGTTACGGAATCAAGCATGGCAATTGCAATGGCACAGCAAGGTGGAATCGGAGTTATTCATAAGAACATGCCGATCGCGGATCAGGCACTTGAAGTGAGAAAAGTGAAGCGTTCCGAAAGCGGAATGATCCTTGATCCATTAACACTTTCAGAAAAATGCCTCGTAAAAGACGCACTGGAATTGATGAAAGAACATAAAATCGGAGGAATTCCCATCGTGGATGAAAATAAAAACCTGAAAGGAATCGTTACTAACAGGGATTTAAGATTTGAAAAAAATGTCAATCGTCCGATTACTGAAGTTATGACTGGCACAAACATAGTGACAACAAACGATGGTGCCAACTTATCCAAAGCAGAAGAAATCCTGCAGGAAAACAAGATTGAGAAATTGCCTGTTGTAGATGAGAATAACCGTTTGATCGGACTCATTACCTATCGTGATATTATTAAAGTACGGATTCACCCGAATTCAAACAAAGACAAATACGGCCGTCTTCGTGTTGCTGCTGCTGTAGGAGTTACACATGACACTATCGACAGGGTTTCCGCTTTGGTCGATGCAGGTGTTGATGCTGTCGTTATTGACACAGCACACGGCCACTCACAAGGAGTTGTGGATAAATTAAAAGAAGTAAAAACCAAATTTCCGGAGCTGGATGTTGTCGTAGGTAATATCGCAACTGCGGAAGCGGCAAAATATCTTGTTGAAGCAGGAGCTGATGCGATCAAAGTGGGAATCGGACCGGGTTCTATTTGTACAACACGTATCATAGCCGGTGTTGGTGTACCTCAGTTAACAGCTATCAATGATGTAGCCGCTGAGATCGAAGGAACAGGTGTTCCCGTAATTGCTGACGGAGGTATCCGTTATACAGGAGATATGGTTAAAGCAATTGCCGCCGGAGCAGATACGATCATGATCGGGTCGATGCTGGCAGGTACGGAAGAATCTCCGGGTGAAACAACAATTTACGAAGGCAGAAAATATAAGTCATACCGTGGAATGGGTTCTCTGGAAGCCATGCAGAAAGGTTCTAAAGACCGTTATTTCCAGGCAGATGAAAGTGACGTTAAAAAATTAGTACCGGAAGGAATCTCCGGAAGAGTCCCTTACAAAGGACAGCTAATAGAAGTGGTTTACCAGATCGTCGGAGGATTAAGAGCCGGAATGGGCTACTGCGGCGCTCCTACAGTTGACAAGCTGAAAGGTGCTAAATTCACACGCATCACTAATGCCGGAATGAGAGAATCACATCCTCACGATATCACCATCACAAGAGAAGCTCCTAATTACAGTATCAAATAATTCTAAACTATGAGAAAAATAATTGTTGCATTAAGTTTATTTTCTTCTGTTATCGGTTTCTCCCAAAAGGATCCGGTAGTTCTGGAAGTAGGGAACAAAAAAGTAACAAAATCTGAATTTCTTCAGATTTACCTGAAAAATAACGACGATCCGAAATTTGACCAGAAATCAATGGACGATTACGTGGAGATCTTCACGAAGTTCAAATTAAAGGTTGTTGAGGCAGAACACGAGGGATATGATACGATTCCAAAGCTGAAAAGAGAGCTGGAAGGTTATCGCAAGACCTTAGCGACGCCTTACCTGACAGATAAAACACTTCAGGATGATTTGGTAAAACAAGTTTACGAACGTCTTAAAACGGAAGTGAGAGCTTCTCATATCCTGGTCAAGGTTGCAGAAAGAGCAACACCGGAAGATACTCTGAAAGCTTACAACCGCATTCTGGCAATAAAAAAGCGCATCGAAGCAGGTGAAGATTTTGAAAAAGTAGCACGTTCTTCTGATGGATCGGAAGATCCGAGCGTTGCATACAACGGTGGTGATCTGGGTTATTTTACTGCTTTTCAGATGGTTTATCCTTTCGAAGAAGCGGCGTATAAAACTCCAAAAGGGAAAATTTCGAATATCATAAAAACACGCTACGGATATCATATTCTGAAAGTGACGGATGTTCGCCCGGCACGCGGAACCATCAGAACTGCCCATATCATGATCGCCCTTGCAAAGAATGCAAGCACGGAAGATATCGAAGCTGCAAGGAAAAAAGCATACGAAATTTACACGAAAGCTAAAAATGGTGAGGATTTTGCCAAATTAGCCGAGACGTTTTCAGATGATACACAATCTGCTGCAAAAGGCGGTGAATTGCCTCCTTTCGGAACGGGAACAACGACACGCATGATCCCTGTTTTTGAAAATGCTGCTTTTGACCTGAAAAACAACGGTGATATAACGGAGCCTCTTCAAACAGATTTCGGGTTTCATATCATCAAACGCCTGGACTGGAAACCGCTGGGATCTTTTGACGAGCTGAAAAAAGAGCTTCAGACGAAAGTCAGCAAAGATGACCGTTCGAAAATCACACAGGATTCTTTTATTCAAAAATTGAAAAAAGAATATAAGTACAAAAGCTACAAAGCAAAAAACATCAGCTGGTTTTATAGCAATATCGACTCCAGCTATTTCAAAAATAATTACAGCTACACAGGATTGACTACGGACAAACCGTTATTTGTACTGAATAAACAGGTGTTCACGCAAAAGCAATTTGCCGAGTACATTCAAAAGAATACAAAATACATCCGTAACGGAAGCTTCAAAGATATTATTGACCAGCATTATGCAAACTGGGAAAGACAATCTATCTTAAATTACGAGCAAAGCCGACTGGATGGGAAATATCCTGATTTCAAATTATTGATGAACGAATACCATGACGGAATTTTACTGTTTGAGATCATGAGCGATAAAGTCTGGAACAAGGCTTCCCAGGATTCAACAGGTTTAACTGCTTTCTTTGAACAAAATAAGGACAAGTATGTTTGGGGAAAACGTATTGATGCGTTTGTTTACGAGTGCATTTCCAATGATGTGGCAAACAATGTATATGGAATGATCTCTAAGAACAGTACCATCACTTCCAAGGAAATCATCGAGGAAGTAAATAAAACTTCTGAGCTGAATCTGAAAGTAAAAACCAATAAATACGAGATCGAATCAACGCCTTTCTTAAAAGGTCACGATTTTGTAAAAGGATTGAATAAAGTATATGAATACAATGGAAAGTACTATGTTATTGTTGTAAATGAAATTCTTGATCCTTCCGCAAAAGAGCTTGCTGAATGCAGAGGGCTCGTTATTTCCGACTATCAGAATCATTTGGAAACAACATGGCTGAGTGAACTGAAGCAAAAATATCCGGTTAAAATCCACACAGAGGTTTTATATAATTTAAAATAAAAATCAACAAAATCCCCGGCACGCCGGGGATTTTTGATTCATGGACAGCTGTCAGATCGATCTCACCAACCTTTTACAGCAGCACCTTTAAAAATCTGCCGTGCTGTTTCTTCTACTTCCTCAGATTGATAAGCTTTCAGAAACCTGAGCACTTTTTCATCCTTTTTATTATCTTCTCTTGCAGTAATTATATTCACGTAAGGAGAATCTTTGTCCTCTGTCAGCACACCGTTCTTCTTAACATCCAGACCTGCCTGAGCAGCAAAATTATTATTAATCACTGCAAGGACAACCTGCCGGTCATCCAGCACTCTTGGCAGCTGAGCCGCTTCAATCTCTTTGATCACCAGCTTCTTTGGATTTTCAACAATATCGGTTACTTTAGGCAGAAGCCCCACACCTGCCCTCAGTTTTAACAGCCCGTTCTTCTGAAGCAGCAATAATGACCTTCCTCCATTTGTAGGATCATTAGGAATGGCAATCACACTTCCGGCTTTCAGTTCGGAAACTGATTTTATTTTCTTTGAGTAAGCCACAATGGGATAGACAAATGTATTTCCGACAACTGCCAGCTTATACCCTCTTTGCTTCGACTGTTCTTCCAGATAAGGAACATGCTGAAAAGCATTGACATCAATATCTCCACTGCTCAGCGCCTCGTTGGGTAATACATAATCGTTGAAGGTTACCAGTTCCACTGTGAGATTATATTTTTCTTTTGCCACTTTTTGAGCCGTTTCTGCTATTTTCTTCTCCGGACCGGAAGTTATTCCCACACGAATATAATTGGGATCATTATTTTTAGAACCGCAGGAAAAAAGCAGCATACCAGCTATCACAGGCAATAATGAGTAAATCTTTTTCATTATGAATTATTTATGGTTAAATTTTCGGGAGACTCTATCCCCAATGAACTGAATAATAAATACAAGAGCCACTAACAATAGCAATACGCTGTTCATAATAAAAGCATCATAACCAATGTATCCGTATTGATAGCCGACCTGTCCCAGACCACCTGCTCCGACAGCTCCGCCCATCGCAGAATAGCCGACAAGCGTGATCAATGTGATGCTTACATTATTAATCAGAGACGGAAGTGCTTCAGGAAGCAGCACCTTACGGACGATCTGAAAAGTTCCGGCTCCCATCGCACGGGCAGCTTCAATTAAACCGGAAGACACTTCCTTCAGGCTGTTTTCAACAAGCCTTGCAATAAAAGGCGCAACACCGATGCTTAACGGGACTAAAGCGGCACTCATGCCAATAGAAGTTCCGACAATGAACCTCGTGAAAGGAATCATCCACACAATCAGCATGATAAAAGGAATGGAACGGAAAATATTCACGAAAACCGCCAGGCTGCTGTTATAAAAGCGGTTCTCAAGTAATTGCCCTTTTCCTGTGAGGAAGAGCAATATTCCCAAAGGCAACCCCAGTAAAAAACCAAAAAAACCGGATAAAAAAGTCATAACGATAGTTTCCCAAAGTCCTTCTAAAAGGAGCGCTGTTGTTGAATCATACATAGCCTCTGATGTTATTTTTAATATTATTTTGCTGCAGATAACCAATCACATTTTCATTATCTGCTTCCTGACCTTGTAAAATCAAAAGGGATTTTCCAAAGCTAAGCTCTCCGACAGTTTCCACATCTGCCTTGAGGATCTTCACAGGGACATGATAATACTGCCGGCTGAAGTCAATAATTGCTTCAAGAGACAGCTCATTATTCAATTCTATTTCGAGCAGGGGAAATAAACCTTCTTTCGCTGATTGCTGTAACTGATCTTTCATATATCCGGGAATTGTCACTTTCGTTTTATTGATGAACTGCTGTACAATGGAATGTCCGGATGCCACCACCTCTTCAAATGTTCCCTGAACGACAATCTGTCCTTTGTCAAGCACTGCAACCCGGTTACAAATACTTTTCACCACTTCCATTTCATGTGTTATAAGTAAAATGGTAATTTTTAAGGTCTGGTTAATTTCTTTCAGCAATTCAAGAATAGTACCGGTCGTAACAGGATCAAGAGCGCTGGTAGCTTCATCACATAACAGCACATGGGGTTTATTTGCAAGCGCACGGGCAATTGCTACTCTTTGCTTTTGCCCTCCGGAAAGATTTTTAGGATATTCATAGATCTTGTCCCCTAATCCGACCAATGTCAGGAGCTCTACCACCCGTTTTCTGATTGTAATTTTATCTTTTCCCGTTAATTCTAAAGGAAGTGCAACATTATCAAAGACGGTTCTTGAAGAAAGCAGATTGAAATGCTGGAAAATCATCCCGATCTTCTCTCGCTCTGATGAAAGGTCTTTATTATTGAGAGAAAGAAGGTTTCTGTTATTGACAATGATTTCACCTTCATCCGGTTTTTCCAGCAGATTAACACAACGAATCAATGTGCTCTTCCCTGCTCCGGAGCTCCCTATGATACCGACAATATCTCCCTTTTCCAATGCAATGCTGACATTATCCAGTGCTTTAAATGCTCCGTTTTCTTTATAAAATGTTTTAGAAATATTTTTAATCTGAATCATTTTTGGTCTTAATTACTTCATCATATATCTGTTGATTTACCGGCTCTGTTTACAATCGGTGCTACTATCCAATTGTAAACGTAGCATCCTAAACAGATTTTAAATACCGATTCAAGGACAGCACAAAAAATGAGTATTCCTCCGACCAGATAAGCAGCCGTAATTAATTTAAAATACAACAGAAGTGTAATTACAAGTGAGAACACGAAACCAATTCCTGCAGCGAATTTTTTCGGTGGTGCGAAAATCGGATGTGGTTCAAGTCCCAATGACTTCACAACTGACTTTGACAGTAGCGCCAAAGGCGAAGGGTAAAGAGAGAACGCACGTATAGCAAAATCTACTGCTAAAAATGCTGCCAGAGCCGGCCATTGTGTCCATAAGGCAATTACAGCTAAAAGGATAATTTGTGCAGCAGTAATCCGGACGGTATTTTCATCCGTGTGTAATTTTGAGCTCATATAAAGATTTTTGATAAAAATTCCCATGCTGTTTGTCAGCATGGGAATATATTATTATTTAAAGATTCGGTTGAGGTGTCAGACGTAAATAAGGTTTTACCACTTTATGTCCTTTCGGGAATTTTGCAGGAACATCTTCCTGTTTCACAGCCGGAGCGATCACCACTTCTTCACCGTGCTTCCAGTTTGCAGGGGTTGCTACCTGATAATCCGCTGTCAGCTGAAGACTGTCAATGACACGTAAAATCTCATCAAAATTCCTTCCTGTAGAAGCCGGATAGGTAATCGTCAGCTTGATTTTCTTATCCGGGCCTACGACAAATACAGAACGGACAGTAAATGTTTCACTTGCATTCGGATGGATCAGATCATATAATTCTGCAATCTTTCTGTCCGGATCCGCAATAATAGGGAAATTAACGACTGTATTCTGCGTTTCATTAATATCGCTGATCCAGCTGTGATGCTGGTCAATCGGATCCACACTTATTGCAATTGCTTTTACATTTCTTTTTTCAAACTCCTCCTTCAGCTTTGCCGTTGCTCCAAGTTCTGTTGTACAAACAGGAGTAAAATCAGCAGGATGAGAGAAAAACACTCCCCATCCGTCTCCAAGAAATTCATAAAAATCAAGCGTTCCCTGTGTTGTTTCTGCTTTAAAGTTTGGTGCAGTGTCACCTAATCTTAGTGTTGCCATAGCTTTATTTTATTTTAATTAAACATTTATTTAGCGATGCTGACCGGATTCGAACCGATATAACGGCTTTTGCTGAGCCATGCCTCACCTTTCGGCCACAGCACCTCTTTAATTCTATAATTCCTACCAAAATAGTAGATTATATTTTATTTATTCTATTAAATCACTATTAAAAAAACTTTAAAATAGTTAACAATTTATTTTCCAGCGAATTAAAATTATACTAATTTCCTGCTGCTTTCGTACTATTCGATTCTCTTCGTTAATCAGCTTCCGGTTCAACGGTAATTAATCTTCAATTGTACCGTTCTTTTCATCTCTGACCGATCTGTCTAAATTTGGGTGATCTGCTGTTTCCCTGATTGATAAAAACGGATAAATATCCTTGTTGTCCTGCGGATTTTTACTTTAGTCCTTTTCGGAACCTCATACTGAACAACATTCGTAATGATCACACCTACAAGAATAATGACAACTCCTGCCGCCTGTCCTGTCGTAATAGTTTCTCCGGAAATAAAAACACCTGCAGCAACTGCAACCAAAGGGTTCACAAACGTATGCGTGCTAACCAGTGCAGCCGGTTTAACCGACAGTAACCAGATGAAAGACATATAGGCAATAATAGATCCGAAAACGATCAGGTAAAGTAATCCCGCCCATGCGTCTGACGGAACCGCTTCTATATTCAATTGATTCCATTCACCATTTATAGTGGCAATAAGCAGGCTCGTCGCTCCACCGATGATCAATTGCTGCGCGACATTCATAAATAAGCTTTCTCCTGTCGTTTTCTTAGAATAAAGCGAGCCCATCACCCAAACCAAGGCGGTTACAACCAGCAATACAAAAGAAATTGTTCGTATAGTTGCCAGTGAATCAGTTGCAGCTGACACCGCAAGGCTGTCTTTAAAGAACAGCAGCAGGCCTGCAAATCCGATCAGCAATCCGGTAATTGCCAGCTTATTATTCAGGTAAAATGATCTGTTTCGCTTATCCACCAGAATAAACCAAAAGGGCTCAGACGCGATGATGATCGCTGCTTCTGTCGAGGAAATATATTGCTCTGCCCAGGTTACCGCGCCCACTCCTATCGTCAGAATAAGGAATCCCGACACTGTATTTCTTTTCCATGCGTAAGCAGAAAACGGCTTTTCTCCTTTAACAAAATAAAGCCACAAAAGGAGGATAACTCCCGCTATAAGAAATCTGAAGCCCGACAGAATAAAAGGTGGAAAGCCTTTTAATCCGTAATGGATTGCAAGAAAAGTTGTTCCCCAGATGACATAAATGCTGAGGAATGCTAAAAGGATCAGTAATTTATTGTTTTTTAAAGTGCTCATAATCTAAATCTTATTTTTTGAATAAAAAAAGGGGGCTTACGCTGTGTAAGCCCCCTTTAAAAAATGAAAAAAGTACCTTTTACACAGCTATTGCATATTGCCGAAACAACAACACATCATTACCATGCAAAACATATTTGCTTTATTATTTGTCTTTGAAATTGCTATTAAATTTATTTTTTTCATTTGGTTATTCTAAAAAGTACGGTTCAAAAAAAAAACTCCCCCGAAATGCATCGGAGGAGTTTTCTGTAATTCTATATTCAAATTAATTTCATACCCGATACACTAATGACCTGAAACAGTCATACAACAACAGCACATCATTTCAGATGTGTTATGTGCATTAGTATATGTGTAAAAAGAAATCATTATTTGTATTCAAAACTGTTTTGGCAAATGTATTTATTTTTAAATGAGAAAAACAAATAAAAATGTTTTTTTATCTTAAAAAAAGTATAGAAACTTATAAAACAATAGATTAATGCGTGAGCTCATACTCTAAAATTCTTTCAAAAAGGAAAAATTATTCAGGCTGTCAGGCTCAGGGACTTTTTATCAAATTTCATAAAATAAACCAGGCAGATAACCAATCCCATCAAGGTCATTCCCACTCCTACCAACGACGGGTAATTATACGAAAGGCCATATTCCAGAGGAATACCTCCAAAATAGGCACCCGCAGAATTAGCAATATTGAATGCCGCCTGCATAAATGCTGCACCCATCATTTCGGAACCGGGAGCAGATTTCATCATCATCATATTAATCGGTGAAGATGTGGATAAAGACAATCCGCCGCATATAAAGGTCAGGATAATGGCGATCAGCTTATTTTCCGCAAAAAGAAATACACCCGCCAAAGCCAGCATCATCATGAGTAATAACAGAATGGCAGCTTTAGACGCACCTATTTTATCAGACAACATTCCTCCCAGTAAATTTCCAATAACCATTCCTGCTCCCGCCAGTATCATAATATAAGCCATATCTCCCGGATCAAAACCGGAGAACATCGTCATTAATGGTGTAATATAGCTGAACCAGGTAAATAATCCCCCGAAACCAATCGCTGCAATAAAAAATACCAGCCAGAAACGTGTATTCCTTAAAAATTGAAGCTCATTCTTTACAGAGCCGGCGGATCTGCTTTCCATTTTAGGTAACCAGACTATCAGTGACAGGAATGTAAGCAATCCGATGATCGCGACAATTACGAAATACCATCTCCAGCCGAATGAATGACCAATGTAGGTAACGAATGGAACCATGGCAAGGTTCGCTATGGTTAAGCCGGTAAACATTAACGAAATATATAATGCTTCTTTTCCTTTCCCTCCCAGCATAGAAGCAACAACAGTCCCGACCCCGAAAAATGCTCCATGAGGCAAACCTGCCAGAAAACGGGAAATCATCATGAAGCTATAGTCAGAAGCGAATGCTGAAAGTGCATTGAACAACGTAAACAGCACCATTAATGCTAAAAGCACTTTTTTGGGCGGCTGCTTCATCGAATAAGCTACTAAAACAGGTGCGCCGATCACAACACCAAGCGCATACGCCGATATAAAATGTCCGGCTTCCGGGATTGAGATATTCATTGATGTTGCAATATCCGGCAATAATCCCATAATTGTAAATTCCGTCGTTCCAATCCCAAGACCTCCCATGGCCAACGGAATAATTCGTTTATCCAACATATTGATTGTGTGACTAACTGTAAATCTGTTGCTTATTTTAAAATTATTCTCCTTTCCAGCCACCGCCCAAAGCACGGTAAAGCTCTATCATTGCCTTGTACTGCAGCAGCTGGTCATTGATCTGGCTAAGCTGGGCTACAATCAGGTTCTGTTCAGAGACCAGCACATCTGTGTAAGTTGTCCTGCTGCTAAACTCCAACAATTTCCGATTCGCTTCCACGGCTTTCATCAAGGATTCCACTTGTTTTTCCCTGAATTCTTTTTTATCCTCAATTGTCTGGTAGGCGTACATTGCATTGGAAACTTCCTGTCCGGCCTGGATAAGCGTATTCTTAAAGCTATTCAGTGCTATGTCCTGACGTACCCGTTGTTGCTTAAGATTGGCTTTCAGCGTTCCTCTGTTGAAGATCGGCTGGGTAATTCCGGCAACCAGATTTCCAAAAAATGAATTGATATCAAACAATGTTCTCGTGGTCAGCGCGCTGATGCCAATAGAGCCGGAATTGATATTCAAGCTCGGATAAAATGACGCTTTTGCCACGTTCACCAATTCATATTCTTTACGGAAATTCATTTCTGCGGCGAACACATCCGGACGGTTTGAAAGCAACAGCATGGGAATTCCTGTTTTCAGCTCCTTGTTCATTGCCTGGTTGTCCAGATTCCCTCTGGGAATTTCCTTTAGTGGTGAGGCAATTAACGTACAGATCAGGTTTTCCATTTCACGGATAGCCTGCTTTATTTCCGGGATCGTTACTTTTGCCGCATAGAGGTTTGCTTCTGCCTGCGCTACATCCGCGCTGGTAGTCGAGCTGGAAATATTAAGCGCTTTAAGCGTAGTCACCGCTGCTTCACGAAGGCGGATCGTTTCTTCTGTCACCTGTAGCTGCTTATCCAAAGCCAGCAATGAATAATAGGCGTTGGCAATATTTGCGATCAATGCTGTTTGTACCGCATTTTTCGATGCCTGCATTGAAAGCCAGCTCGCAAAATTAGCTCTTTTCTGGCTGGCCAGCTTTCCCCAGATATCAATTTCCCAATTGGTTGTAAATCCTAACGAAACAGTCGTTGTTTTCAGATTAATATTGATGTTCGGAGGAAAATTCAATGAATTCTTCGACGTATTATTAGTCGTCACTGTCGGGGCGAAGTTCAGTGTCGGAAAAAAGGCCTGCTTACTTTGCTTATAGCCTGCCTCCGCAGCAGCGATCTGCAAGACCGCATTCTGCAAATTATAATTATTTTTCAGTCCTTCTTCTATAAGTGCCTGAAGCTGAGAATCCGTAAAGAAGCTTCTCCATGAAATATCAGCTAACGAAACGGAATCCTGCGAGGTATTATCACGAATAATTCCATTCTGGCGTTCCTCTTCTATTTTTGGCTGCTCGTAACGGTCCTTCAGACCACAATTGGTCAATAAAAACGCTACTGCTCCCAGGTATATAATGTATTTCAATTTCATAGTCCTACTAATTTTTTCTTGATATTTTTTCCTGCAATGTCTGAAAGACTACGAATAAGGCCGGAATCACAAGAACTCCCAGAATCGTACCTATCAGCATCCCTCCGATCGCTCCGGTTCCGATGGCCTGATTTCCAACAGCTCCCGCGCCTTTCGCCAGCATCAGAGGAAGCAAACCTAAGATAAAGGCAAACGATGTCATCAGGATAGGACGGAAACGCGCCACTGCTCCCTGAACAGCTGCCTGCGCGACGCTTGCTCCGTTCCTTCTTGCTCCGGCAGCGAATTCCACAATCAAAATGGCGTTTTTCGCCAGTAATCCGATTAACATGATCAGTGTGATCTGCAGGTAGATATTATTGCTCACATCAAACAACCAGGCAAAAATAAACGTTCCCGCCAGACCTACCGGCAAAGAGAGCAATACCGCCAACGGAAGAAGATAGCTTTCATATTGTGCAGAGAGAAGAAAGTAAACAAAGATAAGACACAGCAGGAAAATGTATACCGTCTGGCCACCTGCGCTGATTTCCTCCCGTGTCATACCTGAATATTCAAAACCGTATCCGAGTGGCAAGCTCTGCTGTGCCACTTCTTCAATCACTTTGATCGCTTCTCCCGTACTGTGTCCGGGACTCGGTGCTCCCTGAATATTAACGGATGTGAATAAGTTAAAGCGATTGATAATCTGAGGACCGAATACCTTTTTAAATTCAATGAACTGGGAAATCGGTGCCATTTCACCTTTGTTATTCCTCACCATCACTCTGTTCAGGGACTCGGGATTGGCTCTGAACTCCGGTTCTGATTGATACATCACACGGAACTGTTTCCCGAATTTATTGAAATTGGAAGCATAAACACCTCCATAGTATCCCTGCATTGTTCCCAGAATATCCGTCACTGTCAGCCCTGCACGCTTTATGGCAGGAACATTCAGATCAATACGGTATTGCGGATAATTCGGAGAAAAAGAAGTGGTAGCATACTGAATTTCCGGACGGGAATTCAATGCTGCCAGAAACTGATCTTTCACTTCATTTAAATTCTCAATGGTTCCTCCTTTCTGATCCTGCAGCTGGAATTCAAATCCACTGCTGAAACCAAACCCCATAATTGTAGGGCGGGCAAAGAAAATTACCCGTGCGTCCTTAATCCCTGCGGTCCGCTTGAATAATTCCTGAATCACGGAAGTAACATCCTGTCCCTTGCCTGCCCGTTCCGCCCATGGCTTCAGTTTTACGATAATCATACCGTAGTTGCTCCCTGCTCCGCTGATCAGGCTTCGCCCGGAAATACGAAGAATTTTACCTATTTCCGGAATATCTTTCACCGCGTTCTCAACATTTAACAACACTTCTTCCGTACGTTCAACAGAAGTTCCCGGAGGAAGTGAAATATCAGACATAATACCACCTGTATCCTCACCCGGCACAAACGCTTTCGGCTGTGTGTTCATCAGCAATATAAACAGTCCTGCAAAAGCAGCGATCACCACAAAAGCGATCCATTTCCTATTGACAAAGAATTGTACCGATTTCTTATATTTATTGGTCGTTGCCTCAAAAGCTGTATTAAAAGCGGAATAGAAGCGTTTCAGAAATCCCTTTTTCTGGCCGTGCTCTTCTTCATGTGGCTTTAAGATCAAAGCACATAAGGCCGGGGAGAGTGTCAGGGCGTTAATTGCGGAAAGTATAATGGATACCGCAAGTGTCAATCCGAATTGCTTATAAAAAACGCCTGCTGATCCGCTGATGAATGATACGGGAATAAATACGGCGGACATTACCAGCGTAATGGAGATAATCGCTCCGGTAATTTCATTCATCGCCTTGTGCGCCGCTTTCTTAGGATCCCGTTCACCCTGCTCCATCTTCGCGTGAACTGCTTCTACGACCACTATGGCATCATCGACAACAATACCGACTGCAAGCACCAGTGCGAACAGGGTCAGCAAATTGATCGTAAAGCCGAACATGCTCAGGAAGAAGAAGGTACCGATAATCGCAACCGGAACCGAAATTGCCGGGATCAGTGTGGATCTCCAGTCCTGCAGGAATATAAATACTACCAGGAATACCAGGATAAATGCTTCAATCAATGTACCGATCACTTTTGAAATGGATTCGCTCAGAAAGTCATTTGCATTTACCAGTGTCGTGTAGTGGATGCCTTTCGGGAAATTTACGGAGGATTCCTCCAATACTTTCAGAACGCCATTGATCACTTCCTGCGCATTTGATCCGGCTGTCTGGGCAATCGCAACTCCTACAGACTGCCATCCGTTCGTACTGGAGCTACCCGCATAATTCTGAGATCCCAGCTCCAGGCGGGCGATATCTCCCAACTTCAGTATTTCGCCGTTTTCCGTTGCTCTCACAACGATTTCTTCAAATTCATCTGTACTTTGCAGACGTCCCTTATATTTCAATACATACTGAAACGTCTGGTCACTGTTTTCACCCAACTGTCCCGGGGCAGCCTCAATATTCTGCTCTGCGAGCAGGCTCATCACATCCGACGGAACGAGTCCGTAACTTGCCATTACATCCGGCTTCAGCCAGATCCGCATTGAATAATCCTTGGAACCGAATACCATCGCTTCTCCTACTCCATTTACCCGCTTTATCTTAGGCAAAAGGTTGATATTGGAATAGTTCTGAAGAAAGGTCATATCAAATTCAGGGTTTTCGCTGTACAGTGAAAAGATCAGCACATTATCGCTTTGTCTTTTCGCTGTCGTTACCCCGGCACGTGTCACCTCCTGCGGCAATAAAGGAGTTGCCCTTGAAACACGGTTCTGAACGTTCACTGCCGCTAAATCTGGATTCGTTCCCAGTTTAAAATAGATATTAATTGAAGCAGAACCGTCATTACTGGACGTCGAAGTCATATAGGTCATATCTTCCACCCCGTTGATCTGCTCTTCCAGTGGAATAACCACTGAATTCATCACCACTTCCGCGCTTGCTCCCTGATAGCTTGCACTTACGGTAACGGTAGGAGGCGCAATTTCAGGGTATTGAGAAACAGGCAGGCTGATCAGCCCCAAGATTCCCAGTATAACAATCAATATGGAAATTACGGTCGATAGTACCGGACGTTCTATAAATTTACTAAACATAAAAAATCGGTTTTAGAATTTCAAAACACTGTCTGCCGGAATAATCTGAGGTTTTATTTTTGTTCCTTCCGGTACAATTCCGATACCTTCAATAATTAATTTGTCATTGGATTTAAGTCCTTCTGTTACCACAAAGAATTTTCCTCCGGGCACTTCTCTGACTTTTATAGGAACTCCGGTCACTATTTCATCCTTTCCGACGATATATGCCAAGCGTTTGTCCTGCAATTCAGATGTCGCTTTCTGAGGAATGATAATTACATTTTTCAGGTGCACAGGAATACGGACAGCCGCACTGCTACCGGAACGAAGCATTTTGTCAGGGTTAGAAAAACCTGCACGTACATTAAAAGAGCCGGTCATATTATTAATCAAGCCGCTGAATGTTTCAATCTTTCCTGCATGGGGATAGGTCTCACCATTAGATAAGATCAATGTTACTGGCGGGATCTTATCAATCTTCTCCTGGAAATTCTTTCCTTCGATCGCTTCAAACATTTCCAGCTGCTGCTTCTCATTGATAGAGAAATAGGCAAACACTTTCGTGATGTTGGAAACAACTGTCAAAGGTAAAGTAGTGTTGCTATAAACATAGCTCCCCAATTTATAAGGAAGCTTTCCTACAACACCGTCAACAGGGCTTTTTATAGTCGTATATCCGAGGTTTGTCTGTGCGTTGGAAAATGCCGCTTTTGCCTGCTCCAGCTCCGCTTTTCGTGTGTCCAGCACCAGCTCTGCATTGGTCAGCTCATACGTACTGATAATTCCATCTTTCACTAACGGCTTTGTTTTTTCAACCTGAATACGGGCCGCTTCAACAGCAGTTTTAGCACTTTCCACCCGTGCTGCATACATGCTTACATCTTGAGCAAACTGCGGATTCGAGATCTTGAAAAGCAAATCTCCTTTTTTCACTTCCTGGCCCTCATCAACATAAATTTTCTCGATGTAACCGTTGATCATCGGGCGTATTTCGATATCTTCAATTCCGGCGAGCGTCGCGGGATACTCGGAATACAATTCTGCTTCCTGCTGCTTTAATTCGATCACATTGTAGGTCTGAACCGGTTTTACCGCCACTTCTTCTTTCCCCTTGCAGGAAGCAGCTATAAAAGCGGCTAAGGCAGTTGTAAATAATAAAGTATTAGTTGTTCTCATTTATTGAAAATTAAATTTTTAATTAATGCTTTTCTTTCCTGTAAAATTTGTTCAAACTCACCTTCCGATAAATCAAAAACATCTTTGAAGATCCCTTTCATAACTAAAGGGTATGACACAAGTGAAAAAATGTTCAGGACAAAATTGACCGGGTTGGACTTTTGTATCACGCCGTTGTCCATTTGCTCCTGAATCTGTTTAAGAAACTCACGCATCTCATTTGTAGTCTGGGGCTTGAGAAACAGGTTTTCATCCATCAGGTTATTGGACCTGATAATATTAAACACTTCGAAATAAGGATATTTCCGTTTGAATGTAAAGGTAAAATCAATCAGACGCTCAATTTTCTCTTCAAAAGGGATAGTTGTTCCGGTATAAATCCCGTGCATCCCCTCATGCATTTCCGCGATAATTTCAGTATGTGCGATCTTTACCAGATTGTCTTTGGAGCGAAAATAATAGTTTACCAACGTGCGCTGAACTCCGGAAAAATCGGCAATTTCCTGACAGGTTGCCTTGATGTTTCCTTCTTCATAGAATAACTGTTTTGACTTGGAAATGATCAGCTGTTCCGTTTCGCTTAGTTGACTTGACATTTTAGTTTGACAATTTTGTCAACAAAAGTAAATAAAAGGCATTGGTAGTATTTACCGTGGAAGAAAAATAAAAAATATTTAACGTTACAGAGGAATGGGATTATGATGGTTCACCACGGAGGCACAGAGGACACGAAGGTTATTTCTCTGTGGTACTTTGTGTCTCTGTGTCTATTACTCCCATCAAGATACTGTATTACGATTTACCACAAAGGCACGGAGGACACGAAGTTTATTTCTCTGTGGTTCCTCTTATAAATATCCATTCAAAATTCTCTTCACTCCATCTATCACTTTCACACTATTGAAATTAACGAGCAAACCTAATTTTAAATCTTTAAGCTTTAAATATGTCAAAAGCTGTGCTGTGTGAATATCGGCAAGTGCTTCTACCGCTTTTACCTCAATAATCACTCTGTTTTCTACCAGAATATCAATTCTATATCCGACATCCAATTTAACTCCCTTATAAACAACGGGTAAAGCTACCTGTGTTCTTATATCTAATCCCAACTGCTTCAATTCATATGCCAGGCATGCTTCGTAGCTGCTTTCCAGTAGTCCAGGACCTAATTGCTTATGAACTTCGATAGCTGCACCGATTATTTCTTTTGAAATTTCATTTTCTGTCATGAATTAGAAGTATGTTTTGTTAATTAAAAACCACAGAGGCACAGAGGGCACAAAGATTATTTCTCTGTGGTACTCTGTGTCTCTGTGGTTACTTTTTCTGCTTATTATTTTCATCAAATCCTTCATTTCGATTCACCACAAAGGCACGAAGGGCACAAAGGTTATTTCTCTGTGCTTCTCTGTGACTCTGTGGTTACTTTTTATGCTTATTATTTTCATCAAATCCTTCATTTCAGTTCACCACAAAGGCACGAAGGGCACAAAGGTTATTTCTCTGTGCTTCTTTGTGTCTCTGTGGTCACTTTTTATGCTCATTATTTTCATCAAATCCTTCATTTCGGTTCACCACGAAGGCACAGAGGGCACAAAGGTTATTTCAATCTCTTACGATATACCCTAACCGGATCCCCGCGTTAAAATCCGAATAAATAACTGAATGGTTGAATGCCAACCCGACAAAGAATTGATTCTGACGGATATTTCCTCTGTACTCAATGTTATACTGATGTCTCAGCTCATTAAAACGAAAAGCATACTGTGCATATACTTTTTTTATTACACCTAATTCCAATGCAAGAAAAGTATTCAGATAGTTGACCGGCGTTATGAAAACTGCCGGTTTCAGCTCAATGTACCTTCCTATGGAAAAATTATAGCTCATATGCATATACAAGCCTCTCTGGTTTTGAAGCAGAACATCATCCGGGCGGTACTTAGAAGCCAGCAAGTGCTTTCCGGAAACTCCTACTTCAAACTTTTTTATAAAATAATGAACTCCGAAGTCAATATCAGCGAGCAGCTTTACGCGCTTTTCTTTTGGCAGCTGGATGTAATCAATTCCGTTGAACTTCTTCAGGTTATAAAAACTGAAATCACCCCTTAGCCCAAAGCTCAGCTTGTGTATGTTACTGAACGGAAGCGTGTAAATAACACCTAAGCCCACTTCGTTGTTAGAAGTATAGGAATAGCTCTGATGGTTGAAATTATAGGTAAAAACAAAACGATCCAGCTTGGAGAATGCCTGATAAGTCAAGCTTGGAATGACCTTATTCCCTGTATTATTGGTAGCGATTTTCAGCATTGTCCGGGTATCATACGCATTGATCATCTCCACGCTGTCTTTATGCGTCGGGGAATAGCCTGCATTATAATAATTTGTTCCCTGGGAAAAGAACATATCGTCTATGTTTCTCTGGGATACCGCTGCAGACACCTGGAACAAAATAACTGTAATATAGAGTAGCTTTTTCATAATCATTTCAATAAGTCCATTTGATTCTTAGCGTCAATTAAGTATTTCGGAAAAACAGTATAATGAGTAGCTCCAGGATAAGTCGTAAAATGGATATCTGCTCCCAGCTGAAGCAATCCTTCGTAGCAATCTTCCGAATTGAAATAAGGCACAAAATCATCCGCATCGCCGTGGTACAGATAGATTTTACCCTGAGGATTCCATCCGCTAATCATTGAATTCCGATCTATTACACTATTCATGGCTGCATCTGATCCGTCCACAATCTGCTTGATAAAGAAATTATTGAAAATATTGGCAGGAACCGTTGATGGCGGATTAAATGCGGTAACCTGATCGTAAACAGGATACGAATAATAGCGGTCGTTGGCTCTTTTCAGCTCGGAAAATTTATTCAGTGAGTATAAAGCCCAGGAATAGATACTGATCTTATTGTTTGCTGTTTCCTTATTTTCAAAAACAGACCGGATAAAGCGCCTAAAGCTATACGGCCCGGAAAGATTCAGACTTGCTATGATCGTAAATGTTCCGGGGTAATTCTGCTCAAAATAGCGCTGTGCGGATAAAGATGCTCCTCCGCCTTGCGACCAGCCGGCTAAAAACATACGGTTATCATAATAAGCAGATTGGGAGTGTATATAAGATTTCACGGCCAGATCTCCGTGATAAATGGATTTGAACAGCTCAGGATAATAGATATACGGGTGTTCCTTATCTCTTGTGCGGTTATATCCTACATAATCGGGCATAAAAACAGTATATCCGGCGCTTGCCCATGTCAGTCCGACATTTCTTATTTCACCAAATCCCACGCTTTGCCCATTGAATAAAGAAGGTGTCGCTTCATCCATTTTGAACAGCTTCAACGGAACTACCGTCCCATGGTTATACGTCACAAAATGAACTGTATCTTTTCCCACAGGAACAAACAGCATTCCTGAAGTTTCAATTGTTTTGCCATCGTATTCCGTTGCGTAAACAATCTCAATCAACCTGACATCGTACTGCGCAATACTGCTGATATCCGCAGAATCCACCAGCTGGACACATTCCGACCGGGAAATTGTTTTCACTTCATTTGTTTCTATCAGTGTTCCGGGTGAAACGGAAAGCGTTACCTCTTTTTTACACGCAGTAAAAATCAGCAGCAGAAAGGTTATTTTTAAGATGTGTTTCATGTTTTGGACATTAGGACTTTATGACATTAAGAATAGACATTAGATATAAGCGCAAAGATAAAAGATTATAAGTTATTCTTTTATCAGGTTACGTTTCAATCGTTTCATAATATTCCGATACGTTTTATCTTTTATACGGCTCTGTTTAAGGGATTCTATAACTTTCCCCATATTCTCATATATGGGTAGGTCATCTAATTTCCAATAGGCCAGGTACGGTTGTTCCTGTTTATTAATTTCAGTTATTAAATCTTCCGGAGCCACCAGAACTATCTCCAGGAAAGCGTATTTATCACTCTCATTTTCATCAAATGTTTTTAAAAATTTACGAATAACTTCTTTATTGATCTTATCGTGATTATTCAAAAACCAATCTTTTCTTTGCTTTTTCCTATCGTAAATTTCATTGATTTTATTAATAATACTTTCTTTCCTTTCGGATAAAAGCGTTAAAAAAGCATCTCTGCACAAGGTATCAACCTCTTCCTGTGATATTCTTCCGGCTTCTCTTTCAAATTCACTCAGCTCCTGATTATTATATCCTATTTTGTCCTTTGCTATAGCATCTGTGAATGCTATCATATTATGCAAAGAGGCCCCATTCCTTATTTTATTTATTTCCGGACTACAAATATCAGAGGTCTGTTCGAAAAGATTCACGAAAGTCACTGTTTTTTTTCCTCTTAACGTATCGTTTTCAAGCACTAAGGTATCTTCGCTTAATTTCCAGTAAACAGATTTAAACCATGAATATTTTTCATAAACAAAACGGTTTTCTTTTAACGGAATCAAAAGTTCTGTTTCCGGGATTATTTTACCGGAAGATCTTTTCAACCGGACATTCTGAGCAGTAGCAGAAACAAAACATCCTGTTAAAATGATCGAATATATTATTACTTTGCTAATCATTCAATTGTTCATTGCTAAAAGCTTCTTGTTACCCTGTAATTACAGCCTGTCTTTCAGCAATTTGATCAGCTCGTCTTTTTCCTTTAAGCGCAGCTCGTATTGTTCGATAAGCTTTTCGGGAATAGTGATGTGATACCCGAAATTTCCTCCTTTCTGATTATGGTTATTAAAAATACTCGGTTGCTCACCATATATTTCTGAAACTTTGGTATCCAGCGCTTTGGACAATATATTGATCTCTTCCGCCAGAAAGTTAACTTCCCCGCTTTCTCTCCTGCTATACTGCGACTGGCTCATTCCAAGCTCATGCGCTACGGACTCCTGCGAAATGCGTTTCTGTTCCCGTATGTATTTAACCCGTTCGTGAAGTTTCATACCGAATGTTTTTTGTAAAGGTAAAAATTATGTTGAAATCACATAACATATACCGAAAAAACATTGCTAACTACCTAACAGATAGATATATTTGCAAAAATAGCATAAGCAGCTATGATCACTTCAGCGGCAGGCAGCACCAGCTTTTGGCAAGAACAGGATCCGCATGATGATGAGCAGGAGCAGCATGCCTCTAAAATTTAAAAATATGAAAAAAATTATCTTATCTTCCGTTTTCATTGGCTTTATATTCGTTAACTTTGTTAGAGGTCAGCTGATTGTGGCGGACAGCGTTTACATTTACGATATGGATGGTGTAAAAGACTGGTATAATGTGCAGAAGGACGTATTCTGCTTCAGCTTCACGGATAACAGTAAATATACCGGGCCGTTACCGCCATGCGTGGACACCATTATTTATTACAGTAACTCCTATTCTCAGTTTAATGAAGTACATTTTAAATCCTCATTTGGAATTTCCAGCCGGATGAGCTTTGTGGATTACATCACCTCTCTGAACGAGTTTAAAACCCTTGCATATGCATTGAGCAAAACAACCAGCAGCTATGTGCACCGTGAGTTTTTTCAGACAGATGATGTGCTGATGGTCACTTTTAACAATCCGTCCCTGTCCTCCGGAGAGATCAGTGCTTTTGCGGATAAATACGAGCTGGAGATGGTCTTCGCTCCCGATCCGTCTTTGCCAGCCGGGGTCAGCTGGGCTTATTCGTTTAAGATGAAGAAATCGCTCAAGGACAAATACCGCACTTCTGTCGGATTGGCTCAAACCATCAATGAGCACGAGATTTCTTTGGTCAGGTATGCTGATCCGAATACTTATACTGTAAAGCCATCATCATGTAGTCCAGTGGATGAAATGAGCAGCTTTTATCAGAGTATTAACGGCTCCTGGTTTCTGCATAATGACGGAAGCACTATTTGGCAGGGCAAATCAGGCACGGCCGGTGCGGATTCTCATATCTGCGATTGCTGGAATGAAGGAGCTACCGGCCAGGGAATAAAGATCGGAGTGATTGATAACGATGGTTTTCAGCTTTCTCACCCGGATTTCGTAAACGCAAATATTCCTTACTTACATGATGTGAAAAGCACTACCCGTTTTACACATGATACTGTGTACAACAATGAGACAACATCACATGCTATGATAATTACCGGTGTAATTGCCGCCCAACCTAACAATTTAACAGGCACAGGCGGATATGCCGTAGGAGGGGCTTATAATGCTACTGTTATACCCTATCTGTGTGGAACACCAGGGACTGTTGATGAGAATAGAGAAATTATTTATCAAGCTATTCTTAAAGCTATAGATGACCAATGTGATATACTTAATATGAGCTTAAATATTTTATTGCCGGGGACACTTGCATCCGCTGTATCTAATGCTGCGGTTATAGGACGTCCAGATCCGAATAATCCCAGCTTAAAACGTGGGATGGTCATTGTGGCGGGAACCGGCAACGGAAATTATCAGTTGGGTACCCCTTCTGCTCAGGGTGCTACAACTCCATTCCCCGCTAACCAGAGCTCTACTATAGGAGTAGGATGGTCTAATCCGGACGATTACAGGGCTTCTCCGAATGCTCCGGGACCAGGCGGAGCCTGGGGACTTACTAATTCCGGCTCTAACTATGGGGCTTCTGTGCTTAAATTTGACGTGGTTGCTCCGGGAATGTTCATCCGTACCGCTGATTTGATTAATAGTTCCAATAATGGGTACACCGTAGAGCGAGGTGCCTCGCTTGCCACTCCTGTTGTTTCATCAATCGCGGCTATGATCCTGCAAAAAAGACCGGATTTAACGTACGAACAAGTAAAAGAAGTGATCAAAAATGGAGCAGACAAGGTACATTCCACGGCTAACGGCGGGATTTATAATTATGTCAATGGTTACAATAGTGAGATGTTTTTTGGCCGTGTCAATTGTTTTAACTCGTTAAAAATTGCCGAAACCTTAGGTGTTAAGGAGAATATGCAGGAAATCAAAACAATCATACGGAATAATTCCGACGGGTCTTTTATTATCACCACTCCATACAATCAGGAAATGAAGACACTGATGGTGTACGATCTGTCCGGAAAGTTGCTGACAGAAACAATGACAGACAAAGAAGCTTCCTTTGAAGTAGATTTAAGTAATTATGGAAAAGGCATGTACCTGCTTAAAATATATGATGCTGTTGGAAATGGCTTCACAGCAAAACTAATGCGATAAATGAGGTATTTAATTATCATATCATTATTTTTAATAGTAAAGCTCCCTGCTTTTTCACAGGGGGCTTTTCACTTGAAGCATACCGTACCTTATGATAATGAAGTATTCGATATAGCAGAATGCGAAAAAGGTTATTTATTAGTAGGAAATAGTAGCCCGACCACTCCTGTATCGAATGGCTACCTGTTATTCTTAAACCATAATGGAGATATCGTGTGGGAGAAGATTATCCCTGCCTATCTTCCTGACAATTATGAACAGTATAGAAGTGTCGTATATCATGACGGCTACTTTTATATCGGCGGATTTTCCGATATGAATGATGACAGATTCAGCATATTGACGAAAATAGATATGCAGGGAAATATAAGCTATAAAAAAAAAATAGGTTCAGAGAATATCTACGCTTACGATAATCTCCTCAATAACTTATTAGTTAACGGTGAAGGTATTCTGGTTGCCACCTCAGGCTTTAACGGAACCGGAACAGCGGGTGAACTGGTACAGGTTGATTTTGAAGGAAATATTCTGTGGAATAATAAGTTTTTTAACTATATCCATACTTCCAATAGCTACTGGGAATATTTTGAGGACATGAAAAAGGGCAAGGACGGCAACTTTATCCTGACGCTTTTATCCAATGCCAATAATCTTGATTTTCCCTGTAAATCTCTTATCAAGGTAAATCCTGATGGAGAAGAGATCTGGCGAAAGACGTTTGATACTTTAAAACCTTCTGCCCTGACAGAAGATTCCATGCTGTACTTCATGACGGCTGCTCCGTTTAAGGAAAATCATGTGCTGGCCTACTTTGCTGTGGATACTTTTCCTAAAGTGGATTACCGGACAGATATAGCGCTGATCGAATATGACGAGTATGGAAACGAAATAAACTATAAACGATTTTATAATTCAAATGGTTTTGGCAATACCAATATTTATACGAATAAAGACAATGAGATTTTTATATCAGGAACACGCCATTATGAGGATTCATTAAGACTGACAATTATAAAATTCAGTGCTGATAAAGAAATAGAATGGATTAAATCTCACTACAAAGAACCAGATAGTACAATTGTAAATGCTCTTTGGATTAATGTAGGAGAATTTTTTAAGTGCGGAATCCCCACTTCAGATAACGGTTTTTTAATGACAGGAGGGAATTTATACATGATAGCCAACGATCATTATTGGAACTCAACGATCATAAAAACCGACTGCGAAGGCAATACCACCTGGGATTACAGCCGCTGCTCTTCGCCGGAATTCGAAGATATAACGATCTTTCCGAATCCTTCTTCGGATAATTTCATTATTCAGCTCCCTGATCTGCAGGAAAAAGACAAGATTCAGATTGCAGTTTATGATGTCATGGGGAAATTAGTGCAGTTGTCTGAGCATTCTGCCAAAGGTGTAATCACCTTAAATTCATCCATCTGGGCAGAAGGAACATATATTTGCAGGATCACTGTTAACAATGAAGTGGTTAAAACGGAAAAGCTGCTGAAAATTGACGGGATGTAACAGAAAATTCTCCTCTGATTTCCTTTAGAAAAGCAGTAAGAATTTTCCGAATAAAAATCAGGATTTTCTTCCCTTAAACGCATCCATTGTATGGTAAATCCCCATCCAGTCACCTGCAATTTTGTCAAACCAGGAGGCAGGAAGCGCTGCCTGCAACAAACGAATCATACGGATTGTCCATGGCATGCTCACAAAACGCTTATTTTTCTCTATTCCTCTGATAATTTTTCTTGCTGCTTTTTCCGGTTTAATGATCGGAATAAAGGATTTTACCCCGTCAAACATTCCGGTATTGATATAATAAGGCGTAACTGTTGTTACTCCTATGGGATATTTCTGATGCTTAAATTCTATGTAAATACTGTCGCTGAATCCTAATAACGACCATTTTGACGCCACATACACTGACATTTTCGGATTGGATATCAATCCGGCAGAAGAAGCAATGTTGCAAATATGCGCCTGTGGTTGTCGTTTTAAAACCGGTAAAAACAACTGGATCAGATACATCGGGGCATTGGCATTGATTTCCATTGTCAAACGGATGTCTTCCAGCGAATGCTCATCAAAGTATTTTCCGACTACAATTCCTGCATTATTAATCAATACATCCACTTCCGGAAACCGATCAACAGTCTGTTGAAATGCTTCCTTAATGCTTTCTAAATCCGATAAATCGCATTTGAATCCTTCTACTCTGCCTTTGCTCCGGAGCTCTTCAGCCGTCTGAAGCATTAACTGCTCGTTAATATCCCATACGATCAGTTGGCCGGCTCCTTTTTCCAAGGCCATTTTCCCCATCAGCTTCCCTATTCCGGAAGCGCCACCTGTTATCAGAACTGTCTTACCTTGAAAATCCATAATTATTACCCTCTTTTTCAAAGATAAAAGAAAGATTTAAGTTCACAATAAAAAATATAATAAGTTAATTTTAAGCTGTATAGATACAGGTATAAATTAACAGATATCTCTTGTTGCTCTAACACCAGAACAAGTAAATTTTCTATGGATTACAAAGAACACTCTGTTTCGTTGAATTTCTATCTTTCTTTTTGTCCGTCAAAAAGAAACAAAAACCTCGTCACCGTGATTTTTTAACCACCCAAATACGTTCATTGCCTACAAAAACAAAACTCGCTCTGCTCAAACAGTTGTTTTTGATACGGCACTTTCACTGTTTGGGTCCCGGTTAAGAAAATCAATGTGACCATTCATTTTGGATATAGTATTCAATTCTCGTTAACCTTTGGTTTCGCCATTCTTGATATAAAGAAAGATTGGGAGATTCCGGGATATTAATCTTATCTCGCTCTTTCTGCTTTTGCAAGTATTTCCACCATTTCCTGAGATAACGGATCGGCATATACTCCGTAAGCATTCACCAGAATTCCTTTAGTTTTTCCATCTCTGCAGGAAATAGCATAGAGGATCGAATTATCATCCGGATCAGACATCCCCTCAAAACGATAAACGCGATCAATCTGGAAATCTACCGGATGAAAACGCAGGGTTCTGGAATCATCTTCAATATGATTTTCATACAGGTTAAAGTTCACAGTATAACCTTCTTTCTTTAAATTCTCCATCACTTCTGTAAGTGTTGTCATCGGATTAAATGTCATGATACACGGTTTTTATTACTAACAAGTTTACTGATTAAATACACAATAATCAATAGTTTTGTTGTTAAGAATAACTAAAGTGGCCGGAAAAATAACCTAAAAGAGAACATTATTTTTAATTCTGCACATTTATTACAGCCTTCAAATACTTTTCCCGAAAAAAGCCCCTCCTTCAGACACTTGATTGCTGATAACCAGCATCGTGCGCTTCTTATAGCTGCGTTTTTATTTCCTTATTGATTTTCTGCATAATTAAATCCGGAACGTTGTATTTTACCGCCAACTCCCGGAATAAGGGAACAGCTGCTTTTACCTGTGTTATAATTTTGCCGGCATCTTTGATGCTAAAAAGCCCGGCAATATTTAACAAATCTTCTCGTGTGATGTCATTTCGTTTTCCATTGATTGAAAGTGCTCTCGAAACACGCAGCAAATTCAAAAGCGGGTTGAACGGATAAGTCAGGTCATAAGCCGGAGAAAGATTCCATTGATTGTTCTTTTCATCATAAATGAATGAAAAATTTTTAAGATGATCATCTGTATTGGAAAACAAAACATTAAAAACCATCCGTTTATACAGCTGCTGGATTTCATAATGAGGCAATTTTAAGCTCAATGCCAGCTTGAACAGGTTTTCATAACTGGAGTATTCCGGTTTGGTATAATCCCACCCCGTCATTCCCGAAGCAGTAAGGACATGGCGTTTTTCACCGTTGACACGATCAAATCTTAAGGTTGCAAAATGCTTGTTGTCAATCAGCTTGCTCGGCATCATTTCAATCCCGGCACTTATGGCAATCTCATAGTAAATATATTCGATTAACTCTCGGCTATAGAGGGACTCTTCATCAATATTCAGCTTAATTAAATAATGATTATATTCTTCTGATGTTTCAATATCCCCGGGAATTAACATTCCTGTTTTTTTATGCTCGGAAACCAAAATTTTCGGTCGTGCTCCGCCTGCTGAAGTCCCGATTTTAAAAATATTCAGCAACGCAAGGTTACTTAGCTCTTTTTCTTCTACTGATGTTTTTAAATCCATCACTTTTTTTACAACTCCGGTGATTTCTTCAATGTCAATGGTCGCAGAATGCGGAATTTCTTTTGCCGGAAGGTATTCCAGGGCTCCCATTCCACGGTTAGCGACGTAAGCCAGCTGTTCCAGCGGAGAAATGGCAGTTTTATTGTTGGAATCCATCCATTCCTTAAAAACAATATTTCCGAAAAAATCGGGAAGTGAATCAGCGATTACAGGCGGCAGCCCCCTGAATGTTTCTCCCGCATATTCTGAAAACACCTGAACATTTTCAGTCCGGCGAATGATATGAGGAAACAGGTTAGTAAATTTTCCGGATGCAAGAAAATCGGAATTATACTGGAAAAAAGACTTTTTCTGGTGTTCGTCGTATCCCACTTTCCCTATTTCAATCTGCTTGAAAATAACCGATATGATTTGATTTTTCCCCATTGCTAATAAAGTGGCCGGATGCTCAGGTTATTTATCTTATCTGTTACAAAAACATTAACGGACTTTAATTCTTCAAAATACTGCAGGACTTTAAACAGTGTATCAACGGTAACATTCTCTCCATTTTCCAGCTTGGAAATTGTCAGCCTGGAAATAACAAGCCTGTCCGCCAGTTCCTGCTGTGACAATCTTGCATTTCTGCGCAACAATTTACACCATTTCCCAACGGTTATCTGAAGCTCTTTTATAGTTAAAACATCGAACATTTGCATATTAAATTATACAAATATACAAATTTAAACCAATATGAATATTATAATATACTTTAAAAATCATTCATATCAAAACCGTCTCTTTGCCTTCAAAATTGAATATACTGCCTGACAGTACAAAAAGAAAGAAAGGCATTCAAAAAATGACGATCAGCTGCTTTGGCTGCATCTTATCATTTTCTGAACACCTCCCTGTTTTCTGAGAATTACTTCTCAGGTATATCTTTAATTATAGAAAATCTGCCGGCTGATTACTCAGCGCTCTTATTCTCTACCGGCTTTTCCGTTCGCTCCGGTCTCGGAAGCAATACCTTGCGGGATAATTTCCATTTTTTAGTTTTCGGATCTTTTCCTACCACTTTAAATTTCAAAACATCACCTTCTTTTACAACGTCTTCCATTTTCGCTACTTTCTCCCAGGAGAATTCGGAAATATGGATCAATCCGTCTGTTCCCGGAAGAATTTCCACAAAACATCCGAAATCTTTGATTGATTTCACTTTTCCTTCATATTCTGCACCTTCTTCTACCTGAGGCGGGAAAGCGATCAATTTGATTCTGCGAACAGCTTCTGCCATATCATCACCGTTGTTCGACATAATCTGAACACGACCTTCACCTGTTGGCAATTCTTCAATTGTAATCGTTGTTCTGGTATCTTTTTGCAGTTGCTGAATGATTTTTCCTCCAGGTCCGATGATTGCACCGATTGTATCGTTCGGCACATTGAATGCTTCGATACGTGGTGTATGCGGTTTGAAATCCGGATTCGGCTTCGCAATTGTTTCAATAATTTTATTCAAAATATGCAAACGACCTGCTTTCGCCTGGTTCAACGCCTGGATCAGAATTTCGTAAGGTAATCCGTCCACTTTGATATCCATCTGACAGGCAGTGATTCCTTTCGCAGTACCACACACTTTGAAGTCCATATCTCCCAAGTGGTCCTCATCTCCCAAAATGTCTGAAAGAACTGCAAATTTACCACCGTCAGCAACCAATCCCATTGCAATACCGGATACCGGAGCTGAGATCTGTACACCACCGTCCATCAATGCCAGCGTTCCTGAACAAACAGTCGCCATTGAAGAAGAACCATTCGATTCCAATATTTCAGAAACCAGACGAATCGTGTAAGAATTATCAACAGGTAAAACCGGCTTCAATGCTCTCAATGCCAGGTTTCCATGACCGATTTCACGACGTGAAGTTCCTCTGATTGGTCTTGCTTCACCTGTCGAGAACGGAGGGAAATTGTAATGCAGCATAAACGGAACGCTTCCCGCAAATGTTACATCATCAATCATCTGCTCATCCATTTTTCCACCTAAGGTCAATGACATCAGCGCCTGTGTTTCTCCACGTGTAAAGATAGCCGAACCGTGTGCTGTCGGCAGGTAGTCCACTTCTGACCAGATCGGACGGATTTCGTCAAATTTACGGCCATCCAGACGAACACTTTCGTTCAACATTACCGTACGGACTGCTTTTTTCATTGTTTCCTTGAAATAAGGGCCAACGAATGGGCTATATATTTCCTGCTCTTCTTCTGTCAGTGAAGCAACAAATTCTTCTTTTACTGCTCCAAACAGCTCAGAGCGCTTTTCTTTAGAAGCCAATCCCTGACGGGCAATAGCGCAACATTTTTCGTATGCAAAATCATACAAGCGTTTGCGGAATTCTTCGTCGTGCACTTCATGAGAATATTCTCTTTTCGGGTTTGCTTTGGGAACTTCCGCAGCCAAATCCAACTGGAACTGGCAATGTTTTTTGATTTCTTCGTGAGCCAGCTTGATTGCTTCCACCATTTCTTCCTCAGAAATTTCTTTCATCTCCCCTTCCACCATGTTGATGTCCTTTGCAGTTCCCGCAACGATGATATCCATATCAGAAAGCTCTTGTTCTTTCAATGTCGGATTGATAATAAACTGGCCGTCAACACGTCCTACACGTACTTCCGACATAGGGCCATTGAACGGAATATCCGAAACAGCTATTGCAGCAGAAGATGCTAAACCAACCAAAGCGTCAGGAGAATTCACTCCGTCGTATGAGATCAGCTGCAGCATCAGCTGCACTTCCGCATGATAATCATCCGGGAAAAGTGGTCTCAACGCACGGTCAACGATACGCATCACTAATATTTCCCGTTCGGAAGGACGAGCCTCGCGACGGAAAAAGCCTCCGGGAATTCTACCCGCAGCCGCGAATTTTTCTTTGTAATCTACTGTTAAAGGAAGGAAATCCACTCCTTCTTTTGCTTCTTTTGCAGCCACTACTGTCGCCAAGATCATGGTGTCTCCCATTCTTAATACGACTGCACCATCGGCTTGCTTAGCCAATTTTCCCGTTTCAATGGAAATTTCCTTTCCTCCGGTAATAATGGATTTTGAAATTCCTAATTTCATATTTCTTTGTTTTTAATTAATTTAAAAAGAAAAGGCAATCGATATCACTTCGATTGCCCCCCTTTTTGTATAATACTCTTCTTATCTACGTAATCCAAGTTCTTTAACGATTTCACGATATCTGTTGATATCTTTTTTCTTCAAATAATCCAGAAGACTTCTTCTTTTACCTACCAGCAACTGTAATGAACGCTGAGTAACGAAATCATGACGATTTTTTTTCAGGTGTTCTGTCAAGTGTGAAATTCTGTAAGTAAATAATGCGATTTGTCCTTCTGCAGAACCAGTGTTTTTTGTGGAACCTGCATACTTTTCGAAGATAGCTTCTTTCTTTTCTGTTGCTAAATACATGCTAAAATTATATTTAATGTTTATTATGTAGTCGACTTTCGACGTTGCAAATGTAAGCAATTAAATTGAATGAACAGGCGGTGGCCTGAAAATATATTTACATTTTACAAAAATTGCCTTTTGTTCATATAGCTGATTAAAGCAAGCTCAAGATCTTCATTGATATCCATTTCAACAAAATCAATTTTATATCCAATGCTTTTCAGGCGGATTTCTTCGAAATACTTATGTATATGTTCCTGGTATTTCTCTTTGATCTGAGCCGGCTGTAATTTTATTTTCTCCTTCGTTTCCATATCCACCAGTGTATAGGGGCGGTTCTCAAGCTCAAATAATTTTTCTGTTTTGGCATCAGTCACATGGAAAAGTATCACTTCATGTTTGTTGAACTTCATGTGCTGAAGCGCCTCAAACAAATCTCCTGCTTTTTCCGGAGCAGAAAATAAATCTGTAAAAATGATAACCAGGCTCCTTCTGCTTAATACCTCTGCCAGTTCGTGCAGATTTTTTATAAGATCTGTCCCCGAAGCATTTTTTTCATCGTAACGGTGAAGAATATTTTCCAGTGAAGAAGTCAGGTACTGATGATGGGCAAGAGATGATTTTGCAGGTGTGGACAACGTAATTTCATCAGAAAAAAGGTGTAATCCTACAGCATCTCTCTGCTTTTTCATCAATTCGATAATGGAAGCGGCTGCAATTACGGAATACTGAAGCTTGGTGACAATCCCGTTACCGTAATACATAGATCCGGAATTATCAATTACGATCTGGCAGCGCAGATTCGTTTCTTCCTCGTAGCGCTTAATAAACATCTTATCGGTTCGCGCCGCTAATTTCCAGTCAATATGTCGTGTCGATTCTCCCTGATTATATAAGCGATGTTCGGCAAATTCAACTGAAAATCCATGGAAAGGGCTCTTGTGTAATCCTGTTATAAAGCCTTCAACGACCTGTTTCGCTAAAAACTCCAGATTACCAAACCTTACAATATCTTTTTTATCAATTTTCATTTTCAAATTCCGTACTCACTTCTCCTATATGAAACAGTGCATCTCCCTTATTAACTATGGGAGCTTCATTTATACAAAAAACACATCCATCAACCGGAGCTTTAATTTTGCGTTCCAGCTTCCCGAAAGGATCCGCTACTACTGCCAGCAGCTCTCCTTCCTTCACAGCAATGCCGTTCTGAATAAAAACTTTCAGCATTCCTGACTGAGGCGCACGGAGCCATCGTGTTTCACCTATAAAAATAGGCTTTCTGTTGACAGAATCAAAATCCGACCGAAAACTTCTCATTCCCAGATGATCAATCAAGCGCTTCACTCCCTCCAAACCTTCTTTTACAACGTTATCATCTATGGAATTCGTCTTTCCTCCTTCAAAAAGCAGGATCTTTTTACCGATTTTATGCATGGCTTCACGCACAGACTTAGCGATATAAGACGAATGAATAATAAAAGGAGGGTTAAATACCTTTGCCAGCTCAACAGCAGTCGCGTCTTTAAATGCGCAGCGGATCTGCGGATAATTGCTTCGCTGAGCAGAACCTGTGTGAAAATCAACCACATAATCAACTACCGGAGCGATATCTTTCATAAAGTGATACGCAAACTGGCTTGCAAGCGAACCACTGACAGATCCCGGGAAACTTCTGTTCAGATCTCTTCCGTCCGGTAGCTCTCTCTTGAGATTCAGAAAGCCGAAAATGTTAAATATCGGAATACAAATAATGGTTCCGGCATTCGGCTTATTATACTTTCTGCGAATCAACTGACGAATAATTTCAACTCCGTTAATTTCATCACCGTGGAGTCCCGCCATCAGCAATAAAACAGGCCCGTCCGTTTTGGCCCGTTCAACTAATACGGGAATCTGCACCGGGGTATTAGTATGCAATCTGGCCACGAGGAAATTAAACTCATAGCTTTTTCCCGGCTGGATATCATATCCCAATACTGTTATCTTCCTTGATTTTTCCATTAATTTTTTTTCACACTTGCTTCAATATATTCGATAATTGAACCTGCGATATCAAAATGTGTCGTTTTTTCGATTCCTTCTAATCCGGGAGAAGAGTTAACCTCTATTACCAAAGGCCCTCTTTCAGACTGAAGCATATCGACTCCGGCAACTCCCAAACCAACCGTTGCCGCCGCCCTGATCGCCACTTCTTTTTCAATATCTGTCAGTTCAATGATTCTTGAAGAGCCTCCGCGGTGTAAGTTCGAACGGAATTCACCGTCTTTTCCTTGGCGTTTCATCGCTCCGACAACTTTTCCACCCACAACAAAAGCACGAATGTCTGCTCCTTTTGCCTCCTTTATAAATTCCTGAACAATTACACGGGCTTTTAATCCGTTAAAGGCTTCCAACACTGACTGAGCTGCATTTTCATTTTCTGCCAGCACAACTCCCAATCCCTGTGTTCCTTCCAGCAATTTCAGAACCACGGGAGCTCCACCAGCTGATTTAACAACATGATCCACATGTTTGGAATAATTGGTGAACACTGTTTTGGGAATGCGAATGCCTTCTCTCGATAATACCTGCAAACAACGAAGCTTATCCCTTGAATGGACCAGCCCTTTGGAACTGACAACGGTAAAAACATTCATCATCTCAAACTGACGGACAACAGCCGTTCCGTAAAATGTTACAGATGCACCGATTCTGGGTATGACAGCATCAAAACCTGTCAGATAATCATTGTTATAATACAATGTCGGACCATTTTGATCCAGCTCAATATTACATTTCAAATGGTCTATAACGTGAGCCTCGTGTCCTCTTTGCTCTGCAGCTTCAACAAGTCTTTTAGTGGAATACAAGCTTGAATTCCTTGATAAAACAGCTATTTTCATTTTTTTCTTTTCGCCTTAAATGACAGATTTGATTTGGATGTATCTATTATAAATTGTTTATTCAGTAGTTTTCTTCCCAGTAATACAGGAAATTTTAAATCATTTCTCCGGGTCAAAGAAAATTCAGTATGATAAGACTGACCAAAGAGAAGTATTTCCAGCTCCACGATAAATCGTTCTTCACTTACCCCGTTAGAGCTCTTTATTATTCTTTTCTTATAATTCTCAAAACGTATCACTTCTCCTGTATAAGAATCATCATACTGATCAAGAAATATAACTTCCAAAAAATTATTTCCGGCTTGTACACGCTCGCTTATCTTCTCGCAATGAATCGAACTGGAAAAAGCACCACTGTCAATTTTCACCTGAACATTATTCAATCCGATTGATGGAAAATCCACTACGTCTTTTCTGCCAATAATTTTCTTGTCCATTTATAAAGAAATCATCAGGCGAATATAAACTATAAATCAATACTAATAAAAAAAGGCCGAAACAAATGTTCGGCCTTTTTAATTATTATCTTACCAGGGTGACATGTCCTGTTTTTTCAATCCTGTCATCTACTCCTGTTTTCTTAACAGTGATTTTCCAGACATAAGTTCCGTCTTGGCATAATTTACCTCCATTGAAGAGATAAGTACCATCCCATCCATAATTAATATCATGTGTTTCAAAGATCACTTCTCCCCATCTGTCAAAGATCAGCATCTCATATTCAAAAGCATCAAACCCTTCGACGAATACCGGCTTGAAGATGTTGTTGAAGTTATCTCCATCCGGAGTAAAGGAGTTCGGAACATAGAAAACAACATCCTCCGTCATTCTGATCACTACTCTTGCTGTGTCTGTACAGCCATCCTGATTGGTAGCCACCAGCATCACATTGTAAT
>Ga0206106_100178_pt1 | contig 98801 bp, 58 predicted proteins | sample 1B1ome_FD_148677 | JGI IMG/M metagenome (GOLD analysis project Ga0206106, IMG submission 148677) | Enriched microbial communities from leaf-cutter ant dump, University of Wisconsin, Madison, United States - 1B110A | ecosystem: Environmental > Terrestrial > Nest > Insects nest > Nest dump | place...
CGCACCCGCCGCACCCGCACCCGCATCCGCCGCACCCGCACCCGCACCCGCACCCGCATCCGCATCCGCCGCCGCACTCATCGCGACCGCCGCATCCGCCTAGGCCGAAACCGCCGCCACCTATGTCAGAAATGCAGGAGTCAGGAGCCTGCGCTCCCTCGAACCCGAGCCCCACACCGACGACACGCCCGGGCTCTCCTGCATTTCTGACATGGAGTCGTCGGCAGACGCACACGACGGACACTGAATGGCCGATGTCAGAAATGCAGGAGTTCTGAGGGCGCACCCCCGTGTTCTCAGGCCGCACGTCGACGACACGCCCGAGTTCTCCTGCATTTCTGACAAAGCCGGGCCCGCGACGCGTACGACGACCACGCAGCGAGCCTTGTCGAAAATGCAGGAGTTCTGAGGGCACACCCCCGTGTTCTCAGGCCGCACCCCTACGACACGCCCGAGGTCTCCTGCATTTCTGACATCGGGGGATGTCAGGGACCGGGGGCGCGGGGCGCGGGGCGCGGGGGCTACGGCAGCCGCAGCACGCCGTCGACGCGGCGCGGGATGCCGAGCGGGTTGTCGTCGCGCAGGGCCGGCGGCAGCACGGATGCGGGGGCGTCCTGGTAGGCGACGGGGCGCAGGAAACGGCGCACCGCCGTCGCCCCCACCGAGGTGAAGACCGTGTTGGTGGCCGGCCACGGCCCACCGTGGTGCTGCGCCCACGAGACGGCGACGCCCGTCGGCCAGCCGCCGAAGAGCACACGTCCGGCGCGCGACGCCGCCCACTCGGCGAGTCCCGCGACGTCGTCGCCCGGCTCGGCGTGCAGCGTCATCGTGAGGCTGCCCTCGAGCACCCCGAGCGCCGCGTCGAGGGATGCCGCATCGCGGTAGCGCACGAGCACCGTCACGGGGCCGAACACCTCGTCGAGCAGCTCGCGGTGCGCGAGCAGGGTCGCGATGTCGGCCGCGAGCACGGTCGGGGCCGTCGGCGCGTCGCCACCCGCGAGCACCTCGACGCCCGGGATCGCGGATGCGCGCTGCCGCCCCGTCTCGTAGCCTTCGGCGATCGCCGGGGTCAGCATCCGCGGTTCCCCCGCCGCGACATGCGCGGGAAGCGCCGCCTCGAGCACCGATGCCTCGGGCACGAACACGAGGCCCGGCTTGGTGCAGAACTGGCCGTCGCCCAGTTGGAACGAGCCCGCGAGCCCCGCCGCGAGCTCGGCGCCCCGCGCGGCGTCCGCATCCGGCGTCACGACGACCGGGTTCAGACTGCCGAGCTCGCCGTAGAACGGGATGGGCCGCGGCCGCGCCGTGCAGCGCTCGAGCAGCGCCCGGCCCGCCCGCATCGAACCGGTGAACGCGACCGCCTCGATCGACTCCGCGTCGACGAGCGCGAGCCCCTGCTCGAAGCCGGCGACCGTCTGGAACACCCCCGCGGGGGCGTCCGCGAGCGCCGACGTCACGAGCCCGGCGGTCAGCGACGAGGTGCGCGGATGCCCCGGATGCGTCTTCACGATCACCGGGCACCCCACCGCGAGCGCGGATGCCGTGTCGCCGCCCGCGACCGAGAACGCGAACGGGAAGTTCGACGCCGCGAACACGGCGACCGGCCCGATGGGCCGCAGCATGCGACGCAGCTCGGGGCGGGGCGGAACGTCGGAGGGGTCGGCATGGTCGATCGTCGCCTCGAGGTAGGTGCCCTCGCGCACGACGTCGCCGAACTTGCGCAGTTGCGCAGTTGTGCGCGCGAGCTCGCCGCGCAACCGCCCCTCGGGCAGTGCGGTCTCCTCACCCGCCACCGCGACGAGTTCGTCGGCCGCGCCGTCGAGGGCGTCGGCCACAGCATCCAGCAGCGCCGCCCGCCGGACGTCGGTCACCTGCGCGAACGCGGGTGCGGCATCCGCTGCCCGCCGCGCGACGGCGTCGATCTCGTTCATGGTGCGACCTCCTCACGGAACCGGATGCCGAGGCCGCGTTCCGGCCCGCCGCTCACCCAGCCCCCGTCGAACTCGAGCGCCGGCTCTTCGGCGAGCGCCCCGAGGGTGGCGAAGCGCGCATCCTCGACGTCTTCGATCCAGCATGCCTCGGGCAGCGCGAACGCGAGCTGCGCCGAGAGCTCGGGCAGCAGATGCGGCGCGAGCGTGAGCCCCGCCTCACGCACCTCGCGCGCGATCTCGAGGAACGGCGTGACGCCGCCCACCCGCACGACGTTCGGCTGCAGCACGGTGGCCCCGGCATCCATCGCCTCGCGGAAGCGGTGCACGGTGTGCAGGTTCTCGCCGACCGCGATCGGGATGCCGGTGCGCGTCGCGAGCTCCCGATGCGCCGCGAGGTCGTCGGCGCGCAGCGGCTCCTCGATCCACGCCGGCCGCACCTCGGCGAGCAGCTCGAGCGCGCGCGTGGCGGCGGGCAGGTCCCAGCGCTGGTTGGCGTCGACCATGAGCTCGCGATCGGGGCCGAGCACCTCGCGCACCGCCCGCATCCGTTCGAGGTCGTCGTGCGGGTCGGGCCGGCCGATCTTGACCTTGACGGCGCGATGCCCGGCCGCCACCCAGCGCCGCACCTGGGCGACGAGCTCGTCGAGGTCGTAGTGCAGGTTGACGCCGCTGCCGTAGACGGGCAGGCGCGCATGCTGCCGGCCGAGCAGCTCGGCGAGGCCCGATCCGGCGCGACGTGCCGCGGCATCCCACAACGCGGTGTCGACTCCGGCGAGCGCGATCGTCGTGACCCCGCCGCCGCCGGCCTCGTGGATGCGCGCCCAAGCGTCCGCCCAGAGCGCCGCCGGAGAAGCGGGTCGCCCGGTGAACCAGGGCGCGAGCTCCTCGTCGATGAGGGCGCGCACGGCGCCGCCGCCGATCGTCGGCGTCCAGCTGAAGCCGTGGCCGACGACGCCGTCGCTGCAGCGCACCTCGACCGGAAGCACCGTGATCGTCGTGACATCCGCCGCCCACGGTCGGGTGAGCGCAACGGCGACCCGTCCGACCCGGATGCTCTCGATCACCGGTGCGCTCATGGTCGCGCCCCCACCGCGCTCATGCCGCGACGATGCGGCGACCCGCGTCGAGGATCGCCGCCAGCCGGTCGAGCTGCGCGGGGCTCGGGTCGACGAGCGGCGGCCGCACCGAGCCGACGGGCGCGCCCGCGAGCCGCAGCCCCGCCTTGATGAGCGCCACCGCGAAGCCGGGGGTCTCGTCGCGCAGCGCCACGAGCGGCCGGTAGAAGCCGTCGAGCAGCCGGTGCTGCGTCTCGAGGTCGCCGGCGTGCGAGGCGCGGTAGAACGCGTTCGCGATCTCGGGCGCCATCGCGAAGACGGCGGAGGAGTACAGCGGCACCCCGATCGCGCGGTACGCAGCCTGGCTGAGCTCGGCCGTGAGCAGGCCGTTGAAGAACAGCAGGCCATCGCGCCCCGACTCATCCGCGATGCGCACGAACTGCTGTGCGAGGGCGATGTCACCCACGCCGTCCTTGATGCCGGCGACGCGCGGATGCTGCAGCAGCCTCTCGACACCTGCCGGCGTGAGCCGCCCCGCACCGCGGTGGTACAGCACGACCGGCAGCTCGCTCACCGCGAGCACGGCCTCGACGTACGCGACGACGCCGTCGGGCGGCCCCTCGACGAGGTACGGGGGCAGCAGCAGGATGCCGTCGGCGCCCGCATCCTGCGCGTTGCGCACGCAGCCGATCGCGTGGGCGAGCGGCCCGCCGGCCCCCGCGAGCACGGGCACCCGCCCCGCCGTCGCCTCGACGGCGGCCCGCACGACGCCCGCATGCTCGGTGGCCGACATGGCGTGGAACTCGCCGGTGCCGCACGCCGCGAACACACCGCCCGGCCCCGCGGCGACCCGCTCGGCGACGTGGGCCGCCGTCGCGCCGAGGTCGACGCATCCGCTCTCTCCGATCGCGGTGACGGGGAAGAACAGCACCCCGTCGGCGAATTCCAGTGCGCTCATTCCGCCACCTCCACGAGTTCGGTGCGCCAGGTGCGGCGCGCGTGCCAGCCGAGCAGGCGTTCGGCGCGCGCGCTCGAGAACAGGGGGTCGTCGTCGCCGAGGCCCGCCGCCGCGGGCATCGCCTCGGGCAGATGCTCGGCGATCGCCTCGCGCACCGACCCCCGCACGAGCGCATCCGGCGCCCCCACGAAGAACACCTCGCCGTTGGGCAGCGTGTCGGCGCGGTCGAGCCAGGCGGTCACGAAGTCGCCCGCGTCGCGCGCGTCGACGTAGTTGAAGAGCGCGACGGCCGAGAGCGCAGGGTCGGCGAGCCGCTCGATCATGGTGTGCCCCTGCTGGGTGGGGGCGCCCGCCCACTCCTCGGGGGCGATCACATAGCAGGGCCGGAAGGAGCCCACGCGGATGCGGTCGCCCTCCCGCCGCGCCGCCATCCGCATGAGCTGCTCCACCGCGACCTTCGAGAGCGCGTACGCGTTCCACGGCTGGGTCGGATGCTCTTCGTCGAGCGGCAGGTAGGCGGGCGCCCAACCCCCCGGAGCGCCGTAGCCGATCGTCGTCGGGCTCGAGGCGGCGAGCAGCGAGTGCGAGCCGACACGCAGGGCGTCATCGAGCACGCCGAAGGCGAGAGAGGTGTTGACCGCGTAGAGCTCGGCCTCGGGGGCCGCGAAGGGCGCCGGGATCGCCGCGAGGTGCACGACCTCGCTCGGCCGCACCCGGTCGAAGAGCGCGCCGCGGGCCGCCGCATCGAGCAGGTCGAGCTCGACCTGCTCGGCGGGGAGGCCCTGCGCGGTCAGCCGGTCGACCGAGACGACCTCGCGCCCCGATGCCGCGAGCGCCGCCACGACGCTGCGGCCGAGTCGGCCCGCGCCGCCCGTCACAAGGGTGCGCGTCATGCGTGCACCCCCGGCAGGTCGCGGGATGCCGTGCCCAGTTCGAGGTCGCGGATGCGCACCGCGTCTCCCGTCTCGAGCGAACGGTTGCCGGCGAGCCCCACGACGACCGCGCGCACGCCGTCGCGCCACGTCGCCGCGCGCGCGAGCGGATCGGGCTCGCCGCCCACGAACACCTCGCGCAGCAGCAGCGCGTCGCCGCCGCCGTGGCCGCCCGCGCCGTGCGGGATCTCGACGTCGCGCGCCGACTCCCAGTGCCGCTGCACCACGAGCCGCTCCGCCACCGGCCGGGTGCCCTCGTCGACCACGAGGTCGGGGCGCGCGCTCGGGTCGACGACGACGTCGCCGTCTTCGTCGAGCATGACGGCGCCGCGCTCGACCACGGTCAGCTCGGCCCGCCCTTCGGTGCCGTTGACGGCCACGGTGTACCCCTCCCACGGCGCGTGCGCGTTCAGCGAGTACGACATCGACGGCCCGCCCGCGTAGTCGACCACGAGCGAGAGGTTGTCTTCGATCGTGATGCCGGCGTCGAACACGTCGCGATCGCGCAGGTAGCCGTCGTGGGCCTCCTGGTCGAAGTAGAGACCCCTGAACAGCGGATCGCGGCGCAGGTCGAGACTGAAGTGGTCGCGCAGCTCGGAGTCGGTCGTGCCGCGCTCGGGCCGGGGTCCGAGCCCGCGCCGGGCAGCGTTCTCGGCGCCGTAGAAGCGCAGGCCACCCGAGGCGTACACCTTGACGGGCGAGTCGGCGATCCACCAGTTCACGAGGTCGAAGTGGTGGGAGGCCTTGTGGACGAGCAGCCCGCCCGAGTTCGCCTTGTCACGGTGCCAGCGTCGGAAGTAGTCGGCGCCGTGGGCGGTGTCGAGCACCCACTCGAAGTGCACGCTCGTGACCTCGCCGATGGCTCCGGATGCGATGAGCTGCCTGAGCGCCGTGTTGCGCGGCGCATACCGGTAGTTGAAGGTGATGGTGACCTGGCGTCCCGTGCGCTCCACGGCATCCGCGATGCGTCGCACCCCCTCGGCCGTCGTCGTGAGCGGCTTCTCGACCACGACATCCGCCCCCGCCTCGAGGGCGGTGACGATGTAGTCGGCGTGGGTCGCATCCGGGGTCGTGACGATGACCGTGTCGATGCCATGCTCGCGCACCGTGGCGGCGAGGGCGTCGAGCGCGAACGCCGCGGGTTCGCCGAGGGCGGGGAACCGCGCCGCCGACCACGCCATCCGTCCCGGGTTGGTGTCGGCCCACGCCGCGAGGGTCGCGACGTCGGCGTGCGCACCCGCGATCGCCTCGAGGTACATCTGGGCGCGGGAGCCGACCCCGACGAGGGCGTATCTCTTCTGCATGCTCACTTGATCCCGCTCGTGGCGATGCCCTTGACCAGGTACTTCTGACCGATGAGGAAGGCGAGGAACAGCGGGATGAGCGACACGACGCTCATCGCGAACATCGCGCCGTAGTTCGAGGAGGATTGCGCATCCACGAATCCCTTGAGGGCGACCGAGACGGGGAAGTTGTCGCGGGTTCTCAGGTAGATGAGCGGTCCGAAGAAGTCACCCCACGTCCAGATGAAGGTGAAGATCGACGTCGTCGCAAGCGCCGGCACCATGAGCGGCAGCGTGATCTGGGCGAAGATGCGCGGGTGCCCCGCGCCGTCGATGCGCGCGGCCTCGAAGATCTCCTTGGGCAGCCCGCGGATGAACTGCACCATGAGGAACACGAAGAACGCGTCGGTCGCGAGGAACTTCGGCACGATGAGCGGCAGGAACGTCTCGAGCCAGCCGAGCTCGCGGAAGATCACGAACTGCGGCACGAGCACGACGTGGAACGGCAGCATGATCGTGCCGAGCATGATCGCGAAGAACAGGTTGCGACCCCGGAACCGCAGCCGGGCGAAGGCGTAGGCCGCGAGCGAGCACGAGATGAGGTTGCCGAGGATCGCGCCGATCGAGAGGATCGCCGAGTTGATGAGGAAGTGGCTGAACGGCAGCCCCTGACTCGTCCACCCGCTGATGTAGTTGTCGAGCGAGATGTCGGTGGTGAAGATCGACAGGTCGGTGAAGATCTTGTCGTTGGGCTTGAGCGACGACACCACGAGCCAGATGAGCGGGTAGATCATCACGAGCGAGAACAGGATCAGCACGGCGTGCTTGATCACCGAGATCACGCGCGCGCGACGCTGGTACGGGCGGATGCGCGGCTTCGCGGGTGGTTCAGGCGTCGTCGGCAGCGCGGCCTGTTCAGTGGCTACTGCGGTGCTCATGGGCGAGCCTTTCGGTGGGAGTGGCGGGTGGGCCGCGTGTCGGTGTCAGTCGTCATAGAAGACCCAGAAGCGCGAGAGCCAGAAGTTGAAGGCGGTGAACCCGCCGATGATGAGCAGCAGGAACCACGCCATCGCGGATGCGTATCCCATGTCGAGTTCGTTGAACGCCTGCTTGTAGAGGTAGAGCGTGAAGAACATCGTCGAGTCGGAGGGGCCGCCCGTGCCGCCGGAGACGATGTAGGCCTGCGTGAACGACTGGAACGCGAAGATGATCTGCAGCACCAGGTTGAAGAAGATGATGGGCGTCAGCAGCGGGAAGGTGATGGAGAAGAACCGGCGGATGCGGCCCGCGCCGTCCATCTGCGCCGCCTCGTAGTACATGTCGGGAATCTGTCGCAGCCCCGCGAGGAAGATGACCATGGGCGAGCCGAAGGTCCAGATGTGCAGGATGATGATCGTGCCGAGCGCGTAGTCGGGGTGCGAGATCCAGCCGGGCCCCTCGATGCCGAACCAGCTGAGGAAGCCGTTGATGATGCCGTCGGTGCCGAACACCTGACGCCACAGGATCGCGATCGCGACCGAGCCGCCGAGCAGGCTCGGCAGGTAGAAGATCGAGCGGTAGATGCCGAGCCCGCGCATGCCGCGGTCGAGAACGAGCGCGACGATGAGCGCGAAGACGAGCTGCAGCGGCACCGACACCACGACGTACGTGAAGGTGACGCCGAGCGAGTTCCAGAGGCGGGCGTCGTTCAGCATCCGTTCGATGTTGTCGAAGCCGCTGAAGACGGGAGGCTTCAGCAGGTTGTAGTCGGTGAACGACAGGTAGAGGGAGGCGAGCATCGGGCCGATCGTGAACACCACGAGGCCGACGATCCAGGGGGCCAGGAAGATGTAGGCCGCCTTGTTGTCGGGCGTCGCCTTGTCGGCGCTGCCCGCCTTGCGGGCCCGCGCCATGGTGCGCAATTCGCCGAGACTGCTCACGCCTGACCTCCTCGTCATGGTGCGTCACGGTTAGGATATCCGAGAAAGCGCTTTCTCGGTGAGTCGAGTATGCAGAGGATGCGGGCGCTCGTCAAACCACCCGCCTCGGGCCTCCGCGCCCCGAGGTTCGCGCCGCTAAGGTGGCGCTACACCGGAAGGACCCCCGCATGGCCCGACGCTCGCACGCCGCGACGATCGCCGACGTCGCCACCCACGCGGGCGTCTCGCCCGCGACCGTGTCGCGCGTCATGAACGGCCGCTTCGTGGGCGAACCCGCCGTCGCCGAGCGGGTGCGCGCATCCGCCGCCGCTCTCGACTACCGGCCGAGCCACCTCGCCCGCAGCCTCGCCCTCGGGCAGACCTCGGCCGTCGCCTTCGTCGTGCCCGACCTGGCCAACCCCGCCTTCCAGGCGGTGCTCTCGAGCATCTCGAAGACGGCCGCCCACGACGGCTACCGGGTGCTGGTCGCCGACTCGGCCGAATCGCCCAGCGACGAGCCCCTGCTCGCGGCGGAGGTGCGACGCCGGTGCGACGCGATCGTGCTGTGCGCGCCGCGCATGTCCGATGACGAGCTCGCCGCCCTGGCCGGCGAGCTGCAGCCGCTCGTGCTCATCAACCGCACGCATCCGGGCATCCCCGCCCCCTCGCTCGCCATCGACTACCAGTCGGGCATCGTGAAGCTCGCCCAGCACCTGCACGAGCTCGGCCACACGCGCATGGTGTACCTCGAGGGGCCGGAGTCGAGCGTCTCGAACCGCCAGCGCATCCTGGGCCTCGACGAGTTCGTCGCCCGTACGCCCGGCGTGCGCATCGATCGGATGCCGGCGGGCGCGGGCGCAGAAGACGGCCGGGCCGCCGCGACGAAGGTGCGCGACTCGACGGCGACGGCCGTGCTCGCCTACAACGACCTCGTCGCGATCGGCCTCATCGACGGCCTGCAGGAGCTCGGGGTGAGCGTGCCCGACGACGTCTCGGTGACGGGATTCGACGACATCCCGTTCGCGCGCTACACCTCGCCGGCGCTCACCACGGCATCCGTTCCCCACGCCGAGCTGGGGGCGCAGGCGTGGCGGCGCATGATCTCGCTCATCCGCCACGAGCCCCCGGAGCACGACGTGCAGTTCCAGCCGCGCCTCGAGATCCGCCGCTCGACGGCCCCCGCCCCCGCCGCCCCCTGACCGCGGGTTGGTTGGCCAAACGCTGTAGCGCTTGCCCCGGTGCGCCAGATACTCCTGCGGCGTCGGGCCAAGCGCTGCAGCGTTTGACAACTCGGATGCGCGTTGACAGACCGCGGGGTCGATGCTACTTTCCCGAGAAAGCGGTTTCTCGAACAGGTCCCGAACCTGTCGAGGGCCCGCGACGACGAGGTCGCAGCGAGCCTCTCGTCATCCCGCCAAGAAACCGGTGGTCTACCCGCCACCGCATCACGAAACGAGGCGCAATGACGCGTACAGCACGTTCCCTCGCGACGAAGGCCGGCATCGCCGGAACCCTCGCCGCGGCTCTCGTCCTCGCCGGTTGCTCCGGCGACAACGGCGGTGAGAAGGAGGGCGGATTCGACCCGAACGAAGAGATCGAGCTCACCATCGCCTGGTGGGGCAATGACGAGCGCTCGGCCATGATGGCCGAGGTCATCGACGCGTTCGAAGACGAATACCCCAACATCACCGTCGTCGAGCAGCCCGTCGGCGCCCCCGACGACCTGTTCAACCGACTCGCGACCGACTTCGCATCGGGCACGGCGCCCGACCTGTTCGCGCTCGGCGGCGCCAAGCCGCAGGAGTACGGCGGCAACGGCGCCCTGCTCGACCTGTCGACGGTGGCCGACACCGTGCAGCTCGACAAGTACGAGGACTTCACCCTCACCAACGCGACCGTCGACGGCACCGTCTACGGCCTGCCGACGGGCGGCAACGCGATCGGCGCGCTCATCAACACGACGATCTTCGAACAGGCCGGCGTGCCGGTGCCCGACGCGAGCTGGACCTGGGACGACCTCGTCGACGCCGCCAACGAGATCAGCGCGAAGGCTCCCGACGGGGTCTACGGTCTCGACCTGCGCATCCAGGACATCCTGGGCACCTATGTCGCGCAGATCGACGAGAACGGCATCTACGGCTGGGACGGCCAGCTCGCCACCAACGCGGGCACGATCGAGTCGTGGTTCGAGCTCGAGAAGCAGCTCGTCGACGGCGGCGGCCTGCCTGACCCCTCGCTCATCATCGAGAACCACAACCTGACACCCGACCAGACCCTGTTCGGCACCGGCAAGGCGGCCATCACCTTCGCCTACAGCAACCAGATCGGCGCGTACCAGGCGGGCTCCGGCGGCGAGGTCGAGATCCTCACCCCGCCGACGAGCACGGATGTCTCCGGCGTCGCGGTGCTGCCCTCGCAGTTCTGGGCGATCGCGGCCGAGACGAAGCACCCCGAGGCCTCGGCGATGCTGCTCAACTGGTTGCTCAACGAGCCCGAGCCGGCGAAGACGATCCTCGCCAACCGCGGCCTGCAGTTCAACCCCGACATCCTCGCGGTCGTGAAGCCGCTGCTGGCCCCGGCCGACGCGCAGGCCGCCGAGTACCTCGAGAAGGTGCTCGAGGTCGGTGTCGTGGCCCCGCCGCAGCCCGCGGGTGGCGGCATCCTCAACGAGCTGTCGCAGCGCATCGAGTCGGACATCCTGTTCGGCAAGTCGTCGATCGCCGACGGCTCGAAGCAGTGGGTCGACGAGCTGACCGCGGCCCTCGCCGCCGGATAGCGCTCCGCTGATGTGCCGTGGGCGGTCCCGTGGGGGGCCGCCCACGGTCGTCTCGGGCAGACTCGCTCTCGGGAGGGCAGCATGACGCTGATCGACGACGCGCTCGCGGCGCTGCGCGACGAGCAGCCGGGCTCGCGGCTGCCCGATGGCCCACTGCGCTCGGGGGTCGCGGATGCCGCGCTCGGCTTCGCGGGCGTCGGCGGCCCGCTCGCGGCGCGGTGGCAGCAGGCGCTCACCGAGCTCGACGGCTGCATCCGCGTCGTCGGCGGCACGGGCGCGGGCAGCACGGGCGCTGCGAACACGGGCGACCCGATCCTCGTCGAGGGCGGCGCCTACCCCGGCGCCTGGGTCGAGAGCACGGCGTCGATCGGGGTCGAGGTGCTCGCCCGCTTCGCACCCGCCGTGGCCCGCGCGACGCACCTGCGCATCGCATCCCACGCCCGCGACGACGGCCTGTTGCCGTACAAGGTGACGGATGCGGGGCCCGCGTTCAGTCAGATCCAGATGGTCACCCCGCTCGCGCGCACGGTATGGAACGTGTTCCACCTCGCCGGCGGCGACGACCTCGGCTACCTGCGCGCCATGTACGAGGCACTCTCCGCGAACGACGCGTGGCTCGCGCGGCACCGCGACACCCGCGGCACGGGCGGGGTCGAGGCGTTCTGCACCTTCGACACCGGGCACGATGCCTCGCCGCGGTTCTGGGGCGTTCCCGACCGCTGCTTCGAGGGGGATGCGGCGCGGTTCGACCCCGCGCATCCCGAACTGCCGTTCGTCGCCCCCGACCTCACCGCGAACGTCGTCGCGCAGCGCCGCTACCTGGGGCGCATCGCGCGCGCTCTCGGCGAGCACGTGGCACCGTGGGCCGAACGCGCGGCGGATGCGACATCCGCTCTGCTCACGCAGTGCCTCGCGGAGGACGGCCGCTACTACGACCGCGATGCGCGCGGCGAGCTTCGGCGCGTGGTGTCGGATGTGATCCTGCGCGTGTACGAGGCCGAGATCGGCGACGATGCGGAGTTCGCGTCCGCGCTCGAACGCGACCTGCTCAACACGCGCCGCTTCCTCTCGGTCGCGGGCCTCACCTCGCTCGCGATGGACGACCCGCGCTTCTCGGGCGACGCGAGCGTCAACTCGTGGGGCGGGCCGGTCAACCTGCTGTCGGCGATCCGGGCGGCGCACCCCTTCGAGCACCACGGGCGCGTCGCCGAGCACGCGCTCGTCGCGACGGCGACGCTCACCGCGCTCGCCCGCACCGATCGCTTCCCGCAGTGCCTCGATCCCGCAACTGGCAATGCCGGTTACACGCACAGCTACTCCCCCGCCCTGCTGTTCTTCCTCGACCAGCTCGAGCGGTCGTGCGGCATCCTGCCGCGGCCAGACGGCACCCTGTGGTTCTCGGGCCTCACCCCGACCCGTCTCGAGCACGGAACAGCAGCGGATGCCGTGGCCGCGTCGCGCCGCGCCGGATCACGCCTGTTCGAGCTCGCCGGCGACGACGAGCGCATCGTCGCGGAGCGCGACGGGCAGCGCCTGCTCGAGTTCCCCCGCGGCTGGCGGGTCGAAGCGGATGCCGAGGGCACCCCCGTCGCGGTCGTCGGCCTGGCGGCCGCCCCGGTGGCAGGCGAGCTCGCCACCGCATCCGGCACGACCCCGCTCACGCTCGCCCCGAACGACCGCGTCGACCTGGCCACGGGGGCGCGTACGACGCCCGGGTTCAACCCGCCCGTCTTCTGAATCGGCTCCGCACGATTGCCGCAGGCTGCGCCTGCGCGGGCTCTCCGCGGAGAGGTGCAGCCCATCCCCGCGAGCGCCCCGCGTCGGTCGCCGCAGTTCCACGTCCCGCCACGCGCTGGGCGCACGGCGTATCAAAGCCTCCCTCGTACCTGTCAGGTGGTTGAGGAGCCGCGTAGCGGCGTCTCGAAACCGCCGTCGCCGCGGATGCCCCTCGCACTGGGGGTAGTCCACTCGGTCTTTGAATGACAAAACCTCTAGACAGGGCGGTCTACCGAGTTCTAGCTTGTGCTGGTCGCGACGTAGCGGCATTCCCTTTGTCGATGGGATCACCACCACATGTCTCTCGTCACCACCGCTGTGCGGTCGTCTGTTGCTGCTCTCGCCTCGTCGGTGCTGGTGGTGACGATGGTGACGCCATCGGCCGCCGAGCCGGCGGTGGTGCAGGCGGATCCGGATCTGACTGTGGTGCTGGGGGCGCCGACTTCGACCCCCGCGGACGCTCTGAAGCCGCAGTTGCCCGAGGGTGATTTCGCGGTCGAGACGGCGCGGAATGTGGCGCGGCCGGTGGGTGCGTCGGCGCGGGTGGATCGGCCGGTGGATGTGGCGTCGCTGGATTTCGATGCGTTGCCGGTGGTCGGTCGGGATGAGTTCTTCACGAGCTATCAGCTAGATGGCGGGTTGAAGGTGGCGGTGATCTCGGATGCCCCGGTGAATGTGCGCTCGGGGGGCGGATGGGTTCCGGTCGACACGAAGCTGGTACGGAAATTTGGTGGCTGGGAGGCCGCAGATCATCCGCTGTCGCCGGAGTTCGCGCAGCGTTCGGGTGGCGAGTTGGCAATGGTGACCGATGGGGAGGTGTCGCTGAGTTGGCGTCTGCTGGGTGCGGCGGATGTGCGCGGGTCGGTGACGACGTATCGGGATGGCACGCAGCATCCGCTGTGGTTCCGGGATGTGCTGCCCGGCGTCGATCTCAACTATGCGGTCGAGCAGGCCGGGGTGAAGGAGTCGATGGTTCTGGATGCGGCGCCGGAGACCGCACCGGAGTACCGGTGGTTGCTGTCGGCGCCGGGGTTGACGGTCGAGCCGGACGGTGTCGGTGGGTATCTGGTGCTGGACGCCGAGGGGTCGGTGCGGTTCACGATCTCACCGCCGGTGATGTGGGACTCCGCGGGCGTCGAGGGGGTACGGGAGCCGGAGTTCACCTCGGTCGTATCCACCGTCGAGCGTCACGGGGATGGCTGGTTGTTGACGTTGCGGCCGGACTTCGAGTGGCTGACGGATCCGGGTCGGGTGTATCCGGTGACGATCGACCCGAGTACGAACCTGGGTCCGAATGCGATGAAGTCGTTCAAGTCGGATGGGGTGGTGCAGAACAACCTGATCTGGTTCGGGAACCCGTGGCAGGCCAACCACGCGATCTACTGGCGTGGTTTCGCCCGCTATCCGTTGAGCAGCGTTGCGGGCAAGTACGTGTATGACACCGCGATCGGGATGAGCTACACGACTGGCACCGCCACCTGCCAGACCGGGTATGTCGGCTCGGGGTCGAGCAACCCGACCAGCGTGAGCTCGTATGGGTCGGATGTGTCGTCGTTCACGATGTGCAATGGCGGTGCGGCGGCCTCGAGCAGCACCTACGACAGCCTGGATTCCACGATCGCCGCCTGGGTGCGGGCGGGGCAGTACAACAACTGGCTCGGGTTCCGTAGCGCATCCGAGGCCAACACGGGCTACAGCTACAAGGGCATGACGAACTACCTCGTCGTGGTGTACGCGTCCTACCCGTCGGTGACGGGGGTGACGGGCGCGTCGCCGACCAACGGGCAGACGGCTCCGCGTGCGGTGAAGGTGCAAGCCACCGGCACCGGCGATTCCGGGGTGACGCTGAGCTACCGGTACCAGTTCGAGAAGATCGGGCTGCCCGCCGACACGAGCACGAACGGGTCCGGCCCGTTCACCAACATCGCCTACGAGACCACCGAATGGGTGAACTCGGGAGAGTTCCAGGTGCCGTCGAACGTGCTCGAGCCGAACACCGCCTACCGGTACCGGGTGTGGGTCAGGGACAACCGCGACGGGCACCTCGGTAACAACACGCAGCGGTCGGCGACGAATGCGGCTTGGTATTTCACGACGAACAGCACGCCGGTGGTGGATCAGGGTACGGCGTCGCCGTCGGATGAGGAGGTTGTGACCACGGTCACGCCGGAGTTCGAGGTGGGGTATGCGGCGGATCCGGATGATGGGGATCCGGTGCGGTACAAGTTCGTGGTCGCGACCGGGAAGGACGGGCGTGACGGCACCGTGGCGACGTCGGGCTGGTTGATGCCGACGGACACGACACCGGGGGCACCGGTGACCTGGACTCCGGATCCGGCCCTGTTGCAAGACGGTGTGAATTACACCTGGCGGGTGTGGGCCGATGATGGCACCGATGAGGCCGAACAGGCATGGACGGGGCACTTCACCGTGAACCTCAGGTTGGGCAGCTCCGGCCCGTCGCCGTTTGATTCCGTGGGGGCTGCGAGTGTGAACCTGGCCAGTGGGAATCTGGCGTTGAACTTCGCCTCCCCGACTGTGCAGACCCTAGGCGGGCCGATGGGGATGTCGTTCTCGTATAACTCGCAGGCCGATCCGACGGCGAACCAGGGGCTGACCGGGTCGTATTACAACGCCCTCAATCAGGGGCAGACCTCTACCAGCACGTTCAGTTTCGATGGGCGGGAGCCTGTGCTGGTGCGCACCGACCCGGTTGTGTCGCTGAACGTGCCCGAGCGGGTGTTCGACGCGGTGCCGGCGGACTACTGGCTCGCCAAGTGGGACGGGTTCGTCACCGTCCCGACAGCCGGTGCGTACACGTTCGGGGTGGTGCGCAACGACGGGGCCAAGGTCGAGATCGACGGCACCACGGTGGTGAGCAAGTGGACCGCCACGGCCGGTGCCACCACCGCGACCGACTGGGGCAGTGCGGTGACCTTCGGCACGGATGCGAAACCGATCACCGTGTCGTACTTCGACACCACGGGGGATGCGCGTCTCGAGCTGCGGGTGAAGGGTCCCGGCATCACCGACCCGGATGGCATCCCGGTTCCCGCTTCGTGGTTGACCAAGAAGGTGCAGTACCTGCCAGGCGGCTGGTCCAACTCGGGTCCGATCAACGGGGCTGGTGGGTTCTACACCCTGGCGACCAAGACGAGTACGACGGTCGCGTTGACCGATGTCACCGGGTCGGTGCACACCTACACGAAGAAGTCCGACGGCGGCTACACCGCGCCCCGAGGTGAGTACGGGGTGCTGTCCTTGGACGGCGCCGGCCAGGTCACCTTGAACGACGGGGGCACTGTCTACGTCTTCGACACCGCCGGGAAGGTCACCTCGGTGACGTCGCCGCAGGATGCGAAAAAGCCCGCCACCCCGGTCGTCACCTACCGGGCCAACGGAGTACCGGATCGCGTCTCCGACCCGGTCGCCGGGAACACCACCGCCCGGGTGGTGCAGTTCGTCTACGGCGGCGACAGCGTCGGCTGCCCCACCGCATCCGGGTACGCGCCGGCACCGACCGGGTTCTTGTGCCAGATCATCTACCCCGACCACACCACCGTGGATGACACCACCCGCCTGTTCTACGACGAGAACGGGCAGGTGGTGTCGATCGTCGACCCCGGCGGCGAGCAGGTCACCTTCCACTACACGGGCGGGATCCTCGATCGTGTCTGGGACCCGCTGGTGAATGACTGGATCAAAGCCGACACCGACAACCGCAGCCACACCGACACGGTCGCGACCGTCATCGGATACACCGGCGGGAAGGTCACCTCGGTCACCGCGCCCGCCCCCGATGGCGCGACCGAGGCGTTGCGGCCGAAGAAGACCTACAACTACGGCGCAGGTACCACCACGGTTGATATCGACGGCCTCGACCTGTCGGGTGCGCCGGCGGGTGCGCACGCGTCCACGGTGACCTACGACTCCGCGTGGCGGGCCACCTCGACGACTACCCCGCTGGGGTTGACCTCGCACCAGGTGTGGTCGGATGACGACCTGCTGCTGTCGTCGACCGACGCGTGGGGGCGGATGTCGACCACCATCTACGACTCCTTCACCGACCTGCCCACTGACAGCTACGGGCCGGCCCCGGCATCCTGTTTCGACACGGACCACACCCCGGTCAGCTCCTGCCCGGTCGAGGTCGGGCACACCCACACCCGGTACGACGAGGGCTTCGCAGGGCTGGATGTTGCCTATTTCGCCACGAATAACCTCTCCGGGGCGCCGAAAGACTTCAGTCTCGGCCTCACCGGCGGCACCGGAACCCTCGCCTCCCGCAACTGGGGCAGCGCCGCCCCCTACACCGGCATCCCGGCGGAGAACTTCTCACTGCGCATGTCCGGGGTGATCACCTTCCCGACCGCCGGTTCGTATCAGTTCCGCACGATCTTCGACGACGGCGGCAGGCTGTATCTGAACGACGAGCTGCTGGTGTCCGACATGGTCGCCAACACCACCACCTCCACCCTGAACAGCCCCGTCATCACCGGCATCACCGCGGGCGAGCGGCGCAGCATCCGGGCAGAGTTCTTCTCCCTCACCGGCACCGCATCCCTCACTCTGCAATGGGCCATCAACGGCGGCGCCTTCGCAAACATCCCCGACACCGCCCTCACCCCCGGCTACAAGCTCGCCACCAGCAGCACTGTCGACGACTCCGTGCCGACAGGGTCCGGACTGCCCTCGAACCTGGTCACTCCGCTGTCGACCTCCACTGGGTACGGGGCCAGCCCGTGGCTGGGCATGGCCACGACCTCCACCGTCGACCCGGCCGGTCTCGGGTTGACGACCACGATCGGTTACGAAGCGCCCTCGACCGCGGCGAACAGCTGGCTGCGGCGCCTGACCCGCACCATGCCCTCCGGTGTGGGTGCGGTCACCACCTCCACCTACTACGAGAACACCGAACAACTCGGCACCAGCATCTGCGGGCTGCCCGCCACGACGGTGCAATACGGGTGGCTGAAGTCGATCACCGGCCCCACCCCCGCCAGTGGGTCGCCGGTGACCACCGAGTACGCCCACGACATCCTCGGCCGCACGGTCGGCACAAAGACCACCGGCGAGCCCGCCTGGTCCTGCATCAGCTACGACGCCCGCGGCCGGGTCGCCGAAGCCGCCATCGCCGAAGGCTCCAGCGACGAACGCATCGTGACCCCCAACTACACAGTCGGCGGCGACCCGCTGGTCACCTCAGTCACCGACCCCGCCGGAACCATCACCACCACCGTCGACCTGCTGGGCCGCGTCGTCGCGTATGAGGATGTCTGGGGCACCGTCACGGTTCCGAGCTACGAAGACAAGACCGGGCGCGTGCTCTCCACCAGCACCACACGGCCCGGTGGCGCGGCGATCGTACAGGCCTACACCTACGACGCCGACGGCAAAGTCCTCTCGGTGAAGGTGAACGGCACCCTGTCCGCCGACCCGAGCTACGCATCCGACCAGCTGTTGCAATCGGTGGCCTACGCCAACGGCACCAGCCTCGCCTCGCTCACCCGCGACCCGTATACGGGTGCGACCACGGGGATGCAGTGGGCCTTCGCGGATGCCTCGACGGTGACCAATGCTGTGGTGCGCTCGCAGTCAGGTCGCATCATCCAGAACACCCTCACCGACACAGCCGCGACGGGCCCGGAGACCTCCACCTACCGGTTTGATGCCGCGGGTCGTCTGGTGCGGGCGGACATCCCCCGGCATGTGCTCGAGTACGGCTTCGGCCCCGCCAGCTGCGGGGTGACAAGTGCAGGTGCCAACGGCAACCGCACAACCTTCTCCGACACCTTCGACGGCGGCACCCCGACCACGGTCGCCTACTGCTACGACGCCGCCGACCGGCTCACCGACACCACCGTCACCGCCACTCCGGTTGGCGCGTCCCCGGTGGCGGCCGACAACCTCACCATCACCGGCCCGGGTGCGACCCTCGCGTACGACACCCGCGGCAACACGACCGTGTTGGCGGATCAGCAGCTCGGCTACGACGTCACCAACCGGCACGTGTCGACTGCTCTCCCGGATGGCACGGTGATCACCTATCTGCGGGATGCGACGAACCGGATCGTGGAACGCAAGGTCGCCAAGCCCGGTGACCCTGACCAGGTCACCCGGTACACCTACGCCGGGGGTGGGGATGGTGCCTTCGGCGTCCTCAACGCCACGGGCGCGCTGCTGGCGACGATCGAGCTGCCCGGTGGTGCGACCGTGCGCATCAACGCATCCGGGGCGCAGCAGGGTTGGGCGTATCCGAACCTGCACGGTGATGTCATCGTCCAGGCCGACAACACCGGCGCACGTGTCGGTGTCCGCGCCAGCTATGACCCGTTCGGGCAGCCTGTCGACCCGGCCACCGGGCAGATCGGCACCACCACCGCCGACGACGCCGTCCCTGACACGGTTTCGGATTCGGATGCCGACTATGCCTGGGTGGGCGGGGCACGCAAACTCTACGAACATCACGGCTCCATCGCCTCGATCGAGATGGGCGCCCGCGTCTTCGTCGCAGCACTCGGCAGATTCATGTCCATCGACCCCATCGAGGGTGGTGTCACCAACGCATACGACTACCCCTCCGACCCCATCAACGGATACGACCTCACCGGCTTGTGGTGCTCGTTCGACCCAGCGTGCGGCTTATCCAGCGCAGGTCCCGCCCCGATGAGCGAGCAAGAACTGCAGCTCCAAATGACCGTTGAGCGGCTGACTCAGGAATCCTTCGCGGCAACTGACCGTCCGGAGTGGGTTGAGTGGATGGTTCCGATCGCCAAATGGCAATACGAACATCGCGACTCTATGCAAGCAACATTCGGCATATTGGCTGCAGGAAGTGCCCGTGCGCCCAACTTGAGCGAATTGAGGGCGCCAGTCATCAACAGTAATGTTCTCCGTATGGGCCCAGCGATTGAGGGCGGGCCGTACCGAGTGTCAGTCGGCCCTCAAAAGCGCCATTGGGATCGCCTGCCTGCACATAAGAAGATTCTTCAACCGATTCACATTCATATGGAAGCTGCCAAGGGTGGCATTACCTACAACCCGAGCGGAAGAAGTTGGAGACTTTGGGGGACTTGGCGCTAAATGGACACAACGGAAGCGTTGGCGCGGCTGGAGGCGCTCGCCGAGCCCAGAGAGGACCTGACTACCGAGGTGAACACCCGGGAGCGGTGCGCATACCTTCGTATGGAGCACACAGGGGCACCTGGAGACTTCGCTGTGGTTTCCACGCCAGGTGACCGATGGTTCTCTCTCGACGTGCGTGGAGGCTATTCAGTTGACCGCTTTGAAGAGGGCCTATCCGACGACGAAGTGAACCAAGTGCTGGAGGATCTCGTTCAGCTCGCAACTGCGTACCTGTCCGGGGCGAGAAGAACCGTACGAACGCGGATCCTCAGATTGCCCCAGATCGTCATCGAGGGGGCGCACGGTTCGACCACTCTCCGACTGTCGCTTCCTCATGCACTCAAGCATCTGTTTGGAAGTTTGGCCAGCACCAAGTAGCCCGGCGTGGAGGCAGGTCCCACCGGAAGGGACTGGTGCAGGAGTAGGTGACATCTGAGGTGGCTTACCGGGAGGGCGGCCTGAAAGGATGGAGAACCCCAGGTTCCTTGCCGCTGCTATGAGGGTTGCGGCTGTCGGTGAGGGTCGCGAAGTGGGCGTTCTCGTACTCGGCAGGCGGGGTGCAGCCGAGGCTTGAGTCGGAAAACTGCCTCAGCCCGCCAGGTGCTCCGCGAGCAGCGAGGTGAGCCCCGTGCGCTCCGCACACGCGTCGAAGCGGAACGAGCGCGCCAGGGCGCGGGCCGCATCCGGGGTCACGCCACGGAAGCGGGCCGCGAACTCCTCCGCCATGGGCTCGGCGAGCAGGATGTGCCGCACGAGCACCGCGACGAGCGGCTGGCGGCCCCACGGCCACGGTGAATAGTCGGGCCACTCCCGCTCGAGGAGCGCGTGAATCGGGTCCATCACCTCGCGCACGCCCGCATCCGATCCGCCCCAGGAGTCGATGCCGAGCCGACCCTTCTTCTCGACCAGGTCGCCCACGAGCTGCAGGTAGGGCGAATCGGGCCGCGCGTGCACGAGACCCTGCAGGCCGATGTCCTTGTAGGTCCACAGCGCCCAGCTGGCGCCATGCTCGCGGTAGATCTCGAGCTGGTCGCGCAGCAGCTGGTAGCGCCACTCGTCTTGCGCGCGGTCGCTCGAATACACCGGCCCGAACTCGCCGATCCAGATCGGCGTGCCCGTCTCGCGCATGTAGGCGGTGCGTCGCAGGAAGGTCGCCTCGACCACCGAGCGATCGAAGTACTCTCCGCGCGTGACGCCGGGGTACTCGGTGGCGCTCGTAATGCCCGGCAGCGCGTAGTCGTGCGCCGTGTAGACGACGTTCGGCAGCGGGTTCGCGACGTCGAAGCAGCCGAAGTCGGTGGAGTACTTGTTGCCGTCGAGGAACAGCACGTGCCGCGGGTCGATCGCTCGGATGGCCTTCTCGAGTCGCGCGTAGAACGCGGGCAGCACCTTCCCCGTCGGGTCGCTCGGCTCGTTGATGGGGTTGTAACCGGCCACCTCGGGCCGGTCTTTGTAGCGGTCGGCGAGCGCCTCCCACAGGTGCACGACGCGATCCTGGAAGTGCGGATGCTGCCAGAACTCGGCGAGGTGCGTCGGGTTGTCACTGTGCCAGTTCTCGTTCTGCCTGCCGGGCAGCGCGTGCAGGTCGATGACCGAGCGGATGCCGTGCCGCGCGAGCAGCGTGATCGCACGCTCGAGCTGCGCGAAGCCCGACTCCTTCAGCTCGAACGGCCGCGCGTCGTCTTCGAAGTGGCGGTAGTTGACGGGGATGCGCACCGAGTCGATGCCGATCCGGGCGAGCAGGGCGGCATCCGCATCGTCGATGAAGCCCTCGAGGAACTCGTCGAAGAACGCGTCGTAGCTCTCGCGCCCCATGGCATCCAGCAGCAGTCGGCGGATGCGTTCCTCGTTGCCGGGGTAGCCGGTGATGAAGTTCTCCATGTTCATCCAGCCGCCGAGTCCCACGCCGTGCAGCTCGACCGTGCGGCCGTCTTCTCCGGCCAGGCGGTTGCCGTCGACGCGAATCCAGTCCAGGGTCATGGGGTTCCTCTCAGAGTTGGAGTTCGAGGGGGCGGTCGAGGCCGTGCACGCTCGTGCTCGGCCAGTCGGGGTCGGCGGTGAGCACCCGGATGCCGTCGGCGTCGACGATCACCGTGTCCTCCACCTTGGCCCCGGGCACCGACGGGTTCCAGGCGAAGGCCTGACCCGCGCGGATGATGTCGTGCGTCGCGAAGCTCGCCTTCGGGTCGCGCCCGAGGTAGCCGGTGGGCCCGCCCTGGTGGTGGCGCGTCCACTCCTCCGCGTCGAAGCCGTGGGCGGGGTAGGCGTCGCGGATGTCGGTGAGCGCCTCGGCGAGGGTGCGCCCGGGGCGGGTGGCGGCGAAGGCGGCGGCCTCCACCTCGCGCAGTGCGGCATCCGCGGCGGCCTCCGCCGCATCCGCCGCCCCGAAGCGCACCCAGCGCGTGAGGTTGACGACGAGGCCGTGGCGGCGCGCGCCGACGACCGCCATGGCCCGTCTGCCGAGCAGCGCCGCTGTGGGCAGCGGATGCCGCCACGTGAGCCGCGAAGAACCGGCCACGAGCAGCACCACGGGTTCGGCACCGAGCGCGACGACGGCGCGGGCGAGCTCGCCGGCGAGCTGCCGCTCGCTGCGCTCGGGGCGGGCGTCGCGCAGCACCGACGTCACAGCGCGCGCGACCTCGGCCCCGAGCACCTCGTAGCGGGCACGCTCGGCCGGCAGCAGCACGGCGCGCAGCTCGCGCAGCTCGGCGGTGAGCGCGGTGTCGACGAGGGTACCCGGCGCCGGGTCCGGCAGCGATTCGGACCACGGCACCGGGTGGATCGGGATCTCGGGCAGCTCCTCCTGCGCGAGGCGGTCGACCTCGTTCGCGTGCGCGTGCACCCGGATGCCGCCCTCACGGTCGACGACGGCGCGCAGCACCGAGGCGCCCGCGTAGGGCACCTGAACGCGTGCACCGTCGAAGAGCCAGGCGAGATTCTCGGGCGCGGTCAGCATCAACTCGCGCGCGCCACGCGCGTCGAGGAGCTCCCGGATGCGGGTGAGCTTGGCCGGGCGGTCGGTGGACGGCACGCCGGCAGCCTAGCCGAGAAAGCGCTTTCTCGCATCCGGAATCGATCTCCCCACGAGGGAGCGCCGCAGGTGCGCCGCTACGGGCGCGGGTCGCGCGCGTCGTAGTGGCGGAAGGTGGACTGCACGCGCAGCAGCACGGCGATGATCGCCACGATCGCGAGCCCGCCCGCGAGCGGCGGCCACCACAGGGTCGACACCACCGCGAGGCCGCCCGCGAACATGTCGCCGACGCGCGGCCCGCCCGTCACGACGACGATGAAGATGCCCTGCAGACGTCCGCGCATCTCGTCGGGCGCCGCGGTGAGCAGCATCGTCGAGCGGAAGATCGCGCTCACCTCGTCGGAGGCGCCGGTGCCGACGAGCGCGAGAGACGCGAGCAGCAGCAGCGGCAGGTTGGCCTCGTGCCACTCCTCGCCGACCGGCCCGAACCATCCGGTGGCCCCCACCGCGATCACGATGCCGAACAGCGCCGTGAACGCACCGAACAGCATGATCGAGCGACCGATCGCGATCCCGTAGCGGTGCACGTGCGCGACGGGTCCGCTGAACAGTCCGGTGAGGAAGGTGCCGACCGCGGTCGCAGCCGTGAGCACGCCGACGGTCACCGCACCGCCGCCGAGCACGGTGGCGCCGATCGCCGGCAGCAGCACGTAGGGGCGGCCGAGGCTCATCGCGACGATGTCGACGATGAAGCTCATGCGGATGTTGGGGGCGTGACGCAGGAACCGCACGCCGTCCTTGAGCGACTCCCAGCCGGGCTTCGCGGTGCGGGTCAGCGGCGGCAGCTTCGGGAGGCCCACGATGCCGAGGAACCCGGCCGTGAACAGCACCGCGTCGACCGCGAAGGTGAGCGGGAAGCCGATGGCGGCGACGAGCACACCCGCGACCGCGGGGCCGATCGTCATCTGCAGCCCGAACGCGATGCCGCCGAGCGCGTTCGCGCGCGAGACCATGTTCTCGGGCACGATGCGCGGAGTGACCGAGCTGCGGGTGGCGTTCGAGATGGTCGCGGCGACCGCGTTGAGCGTCGTGAGCACGTAGAGCGGCCAGACCTCCGGGCGCCCCTCGACGAGCTCGTCGAACGCCGCGAGCGCCACGATCCCGAGGATCGCCGCCCACGCGACGATGCTCGAGCAGATGAGCACGAGCCGTCGGTCGAAGGCATCGGCGAGCATGCCACCCCACAGCCCCGCGACGATCATCGGCACGAGCGCGATGCCGCCCACGAGCGCCACCGCGAAGGTGTCGCCCGTGATGTCGAACACGAAGAGGCCGACGGCGACGGTCGTCACCCAGTAGCCGATGCCCGAGATCGCGGTTCCGATGAAGAGCCGGGCGAACACCGGATGCTCGCGCAGGGGACTCAGATCGACGAACCGCCGGCGGCGTGGGAGTTCGATCTCCTGCGTCGGGTCGGGGTTCTCGATCGAGCTCATGGCCGCAGCAGCCTACGCGGTTCTCCCTGCGCGGGATGCACCATGCGGGATGCGCGGTGCATCCCGCGCATCGGCGCCTGCACAGGGAAACGGCCCGCCGAGGGGGGATGGGCGGGCCGTTTCGGGAGCTTGAGGCTCCGGGATCTCCCGCGGCGGCGACCACCACAGCGCCGCCGCGGGATGTGTTCATGGTAGGCAGCGAGGCTGGGCGTCAGCCTCACACCGCCTGGGAAATCCGGGGCCGGCTCGCAGCTTAGGCTCACCTAACCTTCGCGTAGGATTGCCCGTGTGACCCGAGCCCTCCGCGCTGCCATCGCGGCCGCAGCATCCGCTGTGCTGCTCGCGGGCTGCGCGGTCGCACCCGACGCGGGAGCCGCACCCGAGACGCCGCCCGCCGACACCCGTCCGTTCGCCGAGCTCGCGTTCTACCCCGACCCGCGCGCCGCCGAGGGGCCGCGCACCGCGGTCGTCGCCTCGGATGCGATCGAGCCGGTCGCCGAACGTGTCGGCCAGGTGCTGCCCGCCACCGTGGTGTCGCACGACCCCGACGGCGATCGCGAGGTCACCGTCGACGACACCTCGCGGGTGATCGCGCTCGACATGGCCGGTTCGCTCGCCGCGACGGTGTGGGGCCTCGGCCTCGGCGACACCCTCGTGGGCCGCGACGTGTCGACCACCTTCCCCGGCACAGAAGACCTGCCGGTGGTGACCTCGGGGGCGCACTCCGTCAACGCCGAGAGCGTGCTCGCGTTGCGGCCGACCCTCGTGCTCACCGACGGTTCGATCGGCCCACGCGACGTGCTCGAGCAGCTGCGCGAGTCGGGTGTCACCGTCGTCTTCCTCGACAACGAGTCGAGCTTCGAGGGCGCAGCCCAGCTGGCGCGCGACACCGCTGCCGCGCTCGGCGTCGCCGAGGTGGGCGAACTGCTCGCCGAGCGCATCGCATCCGACGTCGACGCGGTGCGCGCCGACATCGCGGCCGTCGCACCCACCGACCCCGCGAAGCAGCTGCGCGTCGTGTTCCTCTACCTGCGCGGCAGCAGCGGCATCTACTACCTGTTCGGCGCGGAGTCGGGCGCCGACCACCTCATCGAGGCGCTCGGGGCGCGCGACGTCGCGGCCGAGCTCGGGTGGGAGGGCATGCGCCCCATGACCGACGAGGCGATGATCGAGGCGGATCCGGATGTCGTGCTCGTGATGACCCACGGCCTCGCCTCGGCGGGCGGGGTCGACGGTCTGCTCGAGGCGAAGCCCGCGCTCGCGCTCACGACCGCCGGCCGGCACCGCCGCGTGATCGACATGGCCGACGGCGAGATCCTGAGCTTCGGCCCGCGCTCGGCGCTCGTGCTCGACGCCCTCGCGCGCGCCCTCTACGCGAAGCCCTGAGGCATAGCCCTCACGGTGTACCCCGCATAGGGTGGGGAGCGGGGGTGTCAGATGTCAGACGCGCGTCGCGTTCTCGTCGTGGACGACGATCCGGATGTGGCTCTGCTGGTGAAGACGGTGCTCGAGCGACGCGGGGGATGCGTCGTCGAGACCGCGCACGACGGGCCGGCGGCGATCGCTGCCGTCGGGTCGTTCGCACCGGATGCCGTGGTCACCGATATCGAGATGCCCGGCATCTCGGGGCTCGAGTTGATCGCGGCGATCCGCGCCGACGCCCCCTGGATGCCCGTGGTCGTGATGACAGCCCACGTCTCGGTCGACTACGCCGTGTCGGCGCTGCGCTCGCAGGCTGACGAGTTCCTCACGAAGCCGCTCGACACCTCCCGCCTCGTCGAGGTGGTGACGCGGCTGGCCGACGAGGGACGCGATCGCCGCGCCGAGGCGGGGCCCCGCGAGTTCGTGCTCGCGATCGGCGCCCATCCGGACGACGTCGAGATCGGCGTGGGCGGCATCCTCGCGGCGCACCGCGCCGCCGGTGACGAGATCACGATCCTCACGATGTCGCGTGGCGCGCGCGGCGGCGACGCCGACGGCCGACAGCACGAGTCGCTCGCCTCGGCCGAGCTGCTGGGTGCGCGGCTGTTCCTGCACGACCTGACCGACACCGAGATCCCCGGCGGTGGCGCGACCGTGCGGCTCATCGAGGAGGTCGTGCGCGAGGTGGGTCCGACGATCGTCTACACGCACACCAACCACGACCGCCACCAGGATCACCGCGCCGTGCACGAGGCGACGCTCCCCGCGACGCGCGCGGTCGGCACCGTCGCGTGCTACCAGAGCCCGTCGGCGACCGTCGACTTCCGGCCGACGCGCTTCGTGTCGATCGACGGCTTCGTCGAGCGCAAGCTCGAGCTTCTCGCGTGCTTCGGCTCGCAGACGCAGAACCGCAGCTACCTCGCCCCCGACTTCGTGGTCGCGACGGCGCGCTACTGGTCGCGCTTCGGCGGGGGCGAGAACGTCGAACCGCTCGAGATCGTGCGCGAGACGGCCGACCTCTCCACCCCGGTGCGCAGCGCCGCAGCCGCGCGCACGACGGGAGAGCGCCGATGACGCGCGTGCTCGTGACGGGGGCCGGCGGCGCCGCGGGCATCGCCGTCATCCGGTCGCTGCTGCGACGCGCAGACGTGACGGTGTTCGCGGCCGACATGGACGGCTGGGCGAGCGGCATCTACCTCGTGCCGCCGGGGCAGCGGCGGCTCGTGGAGCCGGGCCGTTCGGAGGCCTTCGTGCCGGGGCTCGCCCGGCTGGTGGCCGACGACGCGATCGACGTCGTCATCTCGACGGTCGACGTCGAGCTCGCGACGCTCGCCTCCCGCCGCGACGAGCTCGCCCCCGCCGTGCTCGCGGCGCCCCCCGCCGCGACCCTCGAGGTGTGCCTCGACAAGCTCGCCCTCGCCGAGGCCTGCGCCCCCACGGCGAACGTGCCGCGCACCGTGCTCGCGGGCCCCGACGCGCTCGAGGTCGACTGGATCTTCCCCGCGTTCGCGAAGCCGCGCAGCGGCGCGGGCGGGCGCGGCATCCGCATGGTGCCCGACCGGGCCGCGCTCGAGGCCCTGCCGCTCGACGAGGGCCTCATCGTGCAGGACCTGCTGCCGGGCGACGAGTTCTCGGTCGACGTGATCGCGGATGCGGCGGGTCACGTGGTGGCCGCGGTGCCGCGCACCCGCACGCGCGTCGACTCCGGCGTCGCGATCGCCGGGCGCACGGTGCACGACGCCGAACTCGAGGAGACCGCGGCCGCCGTCGCGCGCGCGATCGGCCTCGTCGGGGTCGCGAACGTGCAGTTGCGCCGCGATCGTGCGGGGCGTGCCGCCCTGCTCGAGGTCAACCCGCGCTTCCCCGGTGCGCTGCCCCTCACGATCGCCGCGGGCGTCGACATCCCCTCGCTCGTCGTCGACCTCTTCACCGGGGTTGCCCTGCCCGAGAGTGTGCCGTTCCGCGAACTCGCGACCGTGCGGCACCTCGAGGACGTCTTCCTCGATCCGGCCGAGCTGCTCGTCTCCGAGCACGCCGCGCACCAGGACGAGGCGCCGTGATGACCGCGCCGACTCATCCATCCCCCACGCATCCATCCCCCACGCATCCGGCACTGCGCGGCGACCATCACGTGCACTCGACCTTCTCCGACGACGCGGTCTCGACCCTCGCCGAGAACGTGGCGGCGGCGCACGCGGCGGGGCTCACCGAGCTGCGCCTCGTCGACCATGTGCGCACCACCACGACGTGGGTGCCCGAGTTCCTGGCCGCCGTCGCCGCGCTCGAGGTGCCCGAGGGCCTCACGGTGCGCACCGGCGTCGAGGCCAAGCTGCTCGATGCCACGGGCGCTCTCGACATCCCGCCCACACTCGGGGGCGTCGACCGCATCCTCATCGCCGACCACCAGTTCCCCGGCGCCGACGGGCCCTGGTCGCCGAGCGCGACGGTGCAGCGGATGCGGCAGGGTCTCGGTTCCGACGACGCGCTCGACCTGCTGATCGAGGCCCTCACGGCCGCGATGCGACGACACCCCGGCAACCAGCTCGCCCACTGCTTCTCGATCCTGCCGAAGATCGGACTCGACGAGGCCGGCTTGGGGCCCGAGCGGCTGCGCGTCTGGGCGGAGGCCGCGGCGGCGAGCGACACCGTCGTCGAGGTCAACGAGAAGTGGGCCTGCCCGGGGCCCGCGGCGATCCGCGCGGCGGAGGCGGCGGGCGTGCAGCTCGTCGCGTCGACCGACAGCCACGAGGCGGGCGACGTGGGGCGCTACGTGCGCGTGGCCGCCCTGCTCGTGAACGACCGGCCCGCCGAGGAGGCACCCGCATGACCCCCGAGACCTGGCTCGACATCGGCTACAACGTGCTCGTCGTCGTGCTGCTCGTGCTCGTGGCGACGGGCGCGATCCCCGTCGTCACGGCGCTCATCCACTTCCTCGCCATTCCCCTGCACGCGGTGATCAACCACTACAAGAAGGCCGAGCCCTACTTCCCGAACGTCGCGGTCATGGTGCCCGCCTGGAACGAGGGCGCGGTCGTCGGCACGACGATCGAACGGCTGCTCGCGCTCGAGTACCCCGCCGAGCGGCTGCGCGTCTACGTGATCGACGACGCCTCCACCGACGAGACCCCGCAGGTCGTCGCCGCGAAGGCCGCCGAGCATGCGCGGCGCGTGTTCCTGCTGCGACGCGAGCAGGGCGGACAGGGCAAGGCGCACACGCTCAACCACGGCATCCGGATCGTGCTCGACGAGCCGTGGGCCGAGGCGATCCTCATCATGGACGCCGACGTGATCTTCACCCCCACCTCGCTGCGGCGCATGACGCGCCACCTCGCCGACCCGAAGGTGGGCGCCGTCTCGGCCTACATCGCCGAGGGCAGCGGCGACCCCAACTACATGACGCGCTTCATCGCGATCGAGTACGTGCTCGCCCAGCTCGCCTCCCGCCGCGCCCAGAACGTGCTCGGAGCGCACGCGTGCCTCGCGGGCGGCGCGCAACTGCACTCGCGCGAGAACCTCGAGGCGATCGGCGGCGCGATCCCCACCGGCACGCTCGCGGAGGACACCCTCGCGACCTTCGAGTCGCAACTGCACGGGCGTCGGATGGTGTTCGAGCCGCACGCCGTCGTGCTCGCCGAGGAGCCCGGTACGATCGACGCGCTCTGGAAGCAGCGGCTGCGCTGGGCGCGCGGCAACGTGCAGGTGTCGTCGATCTACCGCAAGATCTGGTTCCGCCCCGGCCACGGCGTGCACCACCTCGGCAATATCGCCTTCGGCGCGTCGTGGTTCAGCATCTTCCTGCTGCCGTTCTTCATGATCCTGTCGTCGATCGGGCTCGTCGGGCTGCTGCTGCTGCAGAGCGACCTGGCGAGCACCGTCTTCCGGGCGCTGTGGGTGACGGCCGCGCTCACCTACATCTTCTCGATGCTCATCGGGGTGCAACTCGACGGGCGGATCGCGCGCCTGTCGTGGCGTGAGGCGTTCCTGTTCCCGGGGGCGATCTCGTTCGTCGTCATGATCGCGGCGCTCTTCCCCGGACTCATCGAGGAGCAGCTGCCGGCCGCGTTCGGCCAACGTCTGCTTCCCGAGGGGTACTTCTGGCTCACGCTCGGCATCTACGTGTGGATCTCGGTGGCGATGCTCGGCGCGTGGCTCGCCCGCCGCGTCGAGAAGACCCGGGTCGGGCGCTTCCTCTCGCCCCTGCTCGTCTACCTCGTCGGCTACGGGCCGCTGCTGTGCGCGATCACCTTCGACTCCTACATCAAGGAGTGGCGCAAGGCCGACGCCTCCTGGATCAAGACCGAGAAGACCGGAAGGGTGATGTCATGAGCGAACCCACCCGCAGCGAGACGGGCGAGGCGCGTGAGGAGCTGCGCCGCGACCGCCGCTGGGAGTACCTGCTGATCGCCCAGGCGGTGTTCGCGGTCGTCATCATCGCGGCGATCGTGTTCGTGCGCGAGGCGTTCTTCTGATGCGCGCACCCCTGCTCGTCCTCGTCGTCGACGACAGCGACGACCAGGCACAGCTGCTGCGGCGCTATCTCGAGCGCAGCGGATGCCGTGTCGTCGTGGCCGAGAGCGGCGAAGAGGCGATGTCCCAGCTCGGCGAACTGCGGCCCGACATCGCCGTCGTCGACCTGCTGCTACCCGGCATCTCGGGGGGCGACGTCGCCGCGCGCGTGCGGGAGACGCATCCGGAATGCTTCCTCGTGATCACCTCGGTGCTCGACGAGGCCCGCTACCCCGAAGCGGATGCCGTGCTGCCGAAGCCGTTCACGGGCGAGCAGGTGGCGCACGCCGTCGAGCAGGCGACGCGCGGCGGATGACGACCGTCCGCCCCGCGGCGCTCGACCGCTGGTACCGCATCCTCGACGACCCGAGCCCGCTCGTGCGCCAGGCGCCGACCGCGATCTCGATGCTCGTCGCCGTGACGCTCTCGTTGACCGTGCCCGACCTCACCATCGACGCGGTCGGACGCACCTGGGCGGGCGTCGCCGTCGTGGTGCTCGCGACCGTCGTGGCGTGGGTGGCGACGCGCCTCCGGCTCGCGGACGGGCTCATCGTGGCCCTCATCCCCATCGCCGACCTCATCGGTCTCGGCCTGATCCGGGCGGGAACGGGTGCCTCGACCTCGATCTTCGGGGTGCTGCTGCTGCTGCCCATCATCTGGATCGCGTCGCGCCCCGGCATCCGACAGGTGGCGGTGATCGGCGTGCTCACCACGGTCATCATCGGGCTGCCCTACCTGGCCGATCCGCCGCAGAGCGCCTCCCAACTGCTTCGGGTGCTCGTCGTGCCCGTCACCTACACGGTCATCGGCGCGCTCGTCAACGAACTCTCCCGGCTCGCGCGCGAGCACCTCGCCGAGGCGCAGGCGCTCGCGCAGCAGCGCGCCGAGGCGCTCGATGAGAACCTGCGCGTGCTCGCCGACCTGCAGACGAGCGAGTCGCGCTACCTCGAACTACTGGAGATGTTCCGCAGCGTCTGGAACGCCACGACGGCCCAGGCCGTCATCGGCACCGACACCGAGGGCCTCATCATGGCCTGGAACCCGGGCGCCACCGAACTGCTGCAGTACGAAGACATCGATGTCGAGTTCACGGCGCGCATCGAGGGGGTCTTCCCGCCCTCGGTGCTCGGCGACCCGGAGGCTCAGAGCACCGCACCCCACGGAGACCCCCTGCCGCCGGGGCTGCGCGCGATCTTCCGGGAGGCGGATGCGGGGCTCGTCGTGACGCGCGAGCTCGAGATGGTGCGCGCCGACAGCAGCACCGTGCCGGTGCGGCTCACCGTCACGCAACGCCGCAACGGCACGGGCCAGCCGGTGGGCTATCTCCTCATCGCGATCGACGAGACCCACGCGATCGAGGTCGCGCGCATGAAAGACGACTTCGTCGGCATGATCTCGCACGAGCTGCGCACGCCGCTCAGCTCGATCCTCGGCTACCTCGAGTTGCTGCGCGACGATCCACAGCATCCGCTCACCGAGGAGCAGCTGCAGTTCCTCGGCGTCGCGGAGCGCAACGCCCGTCGCCTGCTGCGGCTCGTCGGCGACCTGCTGTTCACAGCACAGGTCGAGTCGGGGCATTTCCCTCTGGACGCGAGCATGACCGATCTCGTGGGCGTCGTGACGGCGTCGGCCGAGTCGGCGCGGCCGGCCGCCGAGTCCGCGGGAATCGAGCTCGTGACCGAGATCCCCGACTCCCCGGTCGTGCTGCGCGCCGACGCGACGCGCCTCGGGCAGGCGGTCGACAACCTCGTCTCCAACGCGCTCAAGTTCACCCCGCGCGGCGGACACGTGCGGGTGTGCCTCACGACCGATGACGAGCACGCGACGATCACGGTGCGCGACACCGGCCTCGGCATCCCGCCCGACGAGCTCGACCGGCTCTTCACGCGCTTCTTCCGGGCGAGCACGGCCACCCGCAACGCCGTGCCGGGCGTCGGGCTCGGGCTCAACATCACGAAGGCGATCGTCACCGCCCACGGCGGTACCATGGACGTCGACAGCGAGGAGGGCGCGGGCACCGAGTTCCGCATCCTCCTCCCGCTCACCCCCGGCTGAGCGCCGCGCGTCGCGAACACCCCGCTGATCGAGTCCCGCCGGCGCGCCACCCCGCTGAGTGCTGCTCCAGGAGACCCCCGCTGAATGCCGCGCGCAGTGGACACCCCGCTGATCGAGTGCCGTCGGCGCGCTACCCCTCTGATCGAGTGCCCGCCGGCGCGCTACCCCGCTGATCGAGTGCCCGCGAAGCGGGTGTATCGAGATCCGCGCCCCGTCAGTCCGTCGGCGCCTCCGGCGGCGTGCCGAGCCCCTCGAGCGCCGCCCAGAACTCGACGTCGATCACCGCATCCGCGTGCCGTTGCAGCTCGGCGAGCCGCTGCACCGAGTTGACGCCCACGACCGTCGTGTGGATGCGGGGCTCGCGCAGCGAGAAGTGCAGCGCCGCGGCGGCGGGCTCGACACCCCACTCGGCGCACAGGGCGCGGAAGCGGTCGACGTGCGCGAGGAACTCGGGGCTCGGCGTCGTGTAGCCGTAGGTGCGGCCGCGGAAGTTGTCACCGGCGAGGATGCCCGAGCCGAACGGCGCCGCGTTGAACACCGTCATCCCGCGTTCCGTCGCCAGGTCGAGGATGCGTTCCGCCGAGCGGTCGACGACCGTGTAGCGGTTGTGGGTGAGCACGGCGTCGAACACGTCGGTCTTCACGTACTCTTCGACGAGCTCGCGCCGGCCCGCCGCGATGCCGATCGCGCCGATGCGTCCCTGCTCGCGCAGCTTGAGCAGCACGTCCACGGCGCCGCCCGGGGCGAGCGCCTCGCTCACCTCGATCGTGTAGGGGTCGTGCAGGTGGTACAGCGGCAGCGTCTCGAGCCCCAGCCGCTCGGTCGACTCCTCGAAGCTGCGGCGCATGCGGTCGCCCGTGAACGCGCCCGTCACCGGGTCCTGGTCGCCCTTCGAGAACACGATGCGGTTCTCGGGAAGGCCGCCGAGTTCGCGGATCGCGGCGCCGAGCAGCCGTTCGCTCTCGCCGTCGGCGTAGTTGTTCGAGGTGTCGACCTGCCGGAACGGCGATGACAGGATCGCCTTCGCGAGGCCCAGGTCGGCACCCGGGCGCTTGCCGAGGCCGGAGGTGCCGACGGTGACGGGTTCGAGCACGAGATCGAGCATGCCCCCCATGGTGGCAGTGTTTTTCAAGGGTCGCGATGCCAGGTGGTTGACGAGCGCATCGCCGGAGGCGATACGCGTCTCGAAACCACCGTCACCCCACGCCGAGCGCGCCCCGACCCTACGCGGAGCTCGCGCCCTCCGCCGCCTCCCACGCCTCGGCGATGAGCTCGGCGCCGAGTTCGGTCGGGTGCACCCCGTCGGCCGCGATCGCGGCTGCGCCGTGGTGCGCGGCCGCGACGGTGAGCACGCGGTGCAACGGCACGAACGCGGCCCCGAACTCGGTCGCGAGCGACGCCACCGCCTCGCGCTTGCCGGCGAGGTCGTCGAGCCACTCCTGCTGCTCCTCGACGACGGGCACGACGAACGGCTCCACGAGGATGAGGCGCGGGTTCACCGTCGCGCGCACCTCGTCGAGCATGCCGCGGTACACCGTCTCGAAGTGCCCCGCGCTCGTGGGCAGGCCCGCGTCGAAGCGGCGCCAGGTGTCGTTCACCCCCACGTACACGGTCAACACGCTGGGAGCCGGCTCGATCGCATCCGCTCTCCACCGCGCCCGCAGCTCGCCGATGCGATCCCCGCCGATGCCGCGGTTGAGCACGGTGCGGTGGTCGCCGCGCGCCGCGAGCGAGCGGGCGATGAGCCGCACGTACCCGTGGCCGAGCCCCTCGGGGTCGTCGCGGCGGCCCGCGTCGGTGATCGAGTCGCCGATGAAGAGCAGTGGCCCGGTCATGGGGTCAGGGTAGGGCATGGCGAGCATGATGGAACGGTGGACGAGCTTCACGTCATCGTGCTGCCGGGCGGCGGGTACCACCGGCACGCTCCACACGAGGGGGAACCGGTGGCCGCGTGGCTGCGCGGGCTGGGGCACAGCGCGAGCGTGTTCCCGTATCCGGTGCTGACGCGGCATCCGGGCCCGCTGGATGCCGTGCGGGCGGAGGTGCGCCGCGTGCGCGAGCGGGGCGCAGCGCACGTGGCACTGCTGGGCTTCTCGGCCGGCGGCCACGCGGCGGGCGTGGCGGCCTACACCGCGGGCGCGCCCGAGGAGCGCGTGGATGCGGTCGTGCTCGGCTACCCGGTCGTGTCGATGCTGCTGCCGACGCACAGAGGCTCGCGCGTCAACCTGCTGGGCGAGAAGGCCCCGTGGGCGGCGCGGCGCGCGACCTCGCTCGACCAGCTCGTCGCCGAGGGTGCGCCGCCGAGCTTCGTGTGGCACACGGCCGAGGATGCGGTGGTGCCGGTGCAACACAGCTACCTGCTGGGCATGGCGCTCGCCGCCGCGCACGTGCCGCACGAGCTGCACGTGCTGCCGGGCGAGGTGCACGGCGTGGGCCTGGCAGACGGCGAGCCGGCGGGCGCGTGGACCGGGCTCTGCGCGAGCTGGCTCGCGCGGCTGTAGCGCCCGCGGAGCGCGAGGTGGTTGAGGAGCGCCCGCAGGGCGCGTCTCGAAACCACCGCCAGGCGTGCTGCCCCTACAGCGGCCCGAGCAACGCCTGCGCGACCGTCGCGTGCACCGACTCGGTGTCGGACGGGTGGTAGATGCCCGCGAGCACGTCGCGGTGCAGCCGCGCGAGCTCGCTCGAGTTGCGGTAACCGCCTCCGCCGGCCACGCGCATCGCCTGGTCGACGACGTACCGTGCCGTCTCGGTCGAGCGGTGCTTGAGCCCCGTGAGGTCGCGGAACCACCGTGCCCCGCGATCGGCCCGCTCGTCGACATCGCGGGCGACCGTCTCGAGTTGCGGAGCCAGCGCGTCCAAGGCGAGTGCGGCATCCGCGACCCGCCAGCGGATGTCGGGGTCGGCCGCATACGGCGCCCCCTGGTTCTTGAGGCTCGTGCGGGTGTGGGCCGCGTCGACGGCGAGCTCGAGCGCGCGGTCGGCGATGCCGGCGTAGACGGATGCGATGAGGGTCAGGAAGTTCGCGAACAGCGCGAAGATGAACGGGTCGGCGTTGGGGCCCACCGGCAGGAACCGCACGATGCGCGCATCCGGGATCACGACGTGATCGAGCCGGGTCGTGCGCGACTGGGTGGCGCGCATGCCGAGGGTGTCCCAGTCGTCGAGGGTCGTGACGCCGGCGTCGTCGCGCGTGAGGATGCCGTGCACGAGGCGCGGGCCGTCAGGGCCGTCGCTCTGCTTGCCGAACACGATGAGGCGCGTCCACGCGGGGGCGAGCGAGGTGAAGATCTTGGTGCCGGTGAAGGCGTAACCCGGCTCGGGGGTGTCGACACGCTCGGCCGTCGTGAGCGAGTCCCACATGACCAGATCGTTGCCGGGCTCGCTGTTGCCGAAGGCGAACAGCTCACCGGCCTCGGCATCCGCGAGCACCCAGGCGAGGGAGTCGTCGCCGCGCTCGGCGAGGGTGCGGGCGATGCCGACGACCACGAGGTGCATGTTGATCGCGAGCGCCGTCGCGGGTGCGTACGCGGCGAGCAGGCGCTGGTCGGCGACGCACTCGGCGAGGCTCCGCGGGCGCAGGTAGCCGGCCGCGCGCAGCTGGGCGAGATCGTCGTCGAAGAAGCGGTTCTCCCTGTCGTACCCGGGGGCCCGCTCCCGCATCCGCTCCAACAGCTCCACGGTCAGCACGCTCACGCCTCCACGCTACGCCCCGACATCCGTGAGAGTACGTACTTTGGGGGTGCCGTGGGCCCGATATCGCCCCAAAGTGCGTACTCTCGCGGATCAGGCGGCGCCGAGTTGCGCGCGCGCCTCGTCGATGAGGCCCAGGATGTCGAGGGTCGCGTCGAGCGGATGCTCGGGCGCCTCCGTGCGGCCGTCGGCCACGTGCTGCGCCACGGCGGCGGCCTGATAGCAGAGTCCGTCGCGCCAGCGCATGCCGGTCTCGTCCTCCCAGTAGGCGTTGCCGCCGTCGGCGCGCCCGATGCGGAAACCGCCGGGGCCCACGAACGGCTCCACCTCGAGCTTCATGCCGTTGCTGCCGGCCACCATCGCCGTGATCGGCAGGTCGACCGTCATGCTCGTGAACGAGCTCGCCGACACCTCCTCGCCCCAGCCGAGCACGACGCGCGCGTCGGCGTCGACCCCCGTGGGCGCGAGCTCGCCGGTCGCCGCCACCGAGTCGGGGCGACCGAGGCAGAAGTGCGCCCACCACAGCGTGTAGACGCCGAGGTCGAGCAGGCTGCCGCCACCGAGCGCGGGGTCGAAGGCGCGGCTGTGCGGGTCGTACTCGAAACGGCCGGCGAAGGTCGCGGCCGCACCCGCGACATCCGCGAGCGCCCCCTCGTCGATGAGCCGCCGGATGATCGTCGTCTGCGGCAGGAAGCGCGACCACATCGCCTCCATCGCGAACACGCCGGCGGTGCGGGCCGCCACCACGATCTCTGCGGCATCCGCGGCCGAGACCCCCATGGGCTTCTCGACGAGCACATGCTTGCCCGCGTCGATCGCGAGCAGGGCGAGCCGGCGGTGCTCGGTGTGGGGCGCGGCGACGTACACGATGTCGACCTCGGGGTCGGCCACGAGCTGCTCGTACGAGCCGTAGGCCCGCGGGATGCCGTGCCGGTCGGCGAAGGACTGCGCGCGTTCGGCGGAACGGGACGCCGCCGCGACCACCCGCTGCTCGGTGAAGCGGTGCACGGCGCTCACCCAGTCGGATGCGATGGCGCCGGGCGCGAGCACGCCCCATCGCAGGGTCGCACCGCCGCGCAGCGGAGTGTGGGTGGCATCCGGGAACACGAAGCTCATGCCCGCACGCTATCGCCCTCGCCCTCGCTCGACCTGCCCCAGGTGAGGGGTCGCAAAGTGCGCTCAACACGCCGCAATGGGCGCACTTTGCGACCCCTCAGGAGGCGAGCTCGGCGAGCACCGCCTCGAGCTGGTCGACGGCCCACTCGAGCTCGTCGGCCTCCACGACGATGGGGGGCGCGAGGCGGATCGTCGAGCCGTGGGTGTCCTTCGCGAGCACGCCGCGCTCGGCGAGCAGCTCGGCCACCCGGCGCCCCGTGCCGAGGGCGGGGTCGATGTCGATGCCCGCCCACAGCCCCGCCGAGCGCACCTCGACGACGCCGCGGCCGATGAGCGTGTCGAGCCGCGCCCGCAGCCCCGCCCCGAGCGCCGCCGCCCGCCGCTGGTAGTCGCCCGTCTCGAGCAACCCCACCACGGCGAGCCCCACGGCCGCCGCGAGCGGGTTGCCGCCGAAGGTCGAGCCGTGCTCGCCCGGCCGCAGCACGCCGAGCACCGAGGCGTCGCCCACGACCGCGCTCACCGGCACGATGCCGCCGCCGAGCGCCTTGCCGAGCAGGTACAGGTCGGGGATGACGCCCACCCGTTCGCATTCGAAGGTCGCGCCCGTGCGCCCCAGCCCCGACTGGATCTCGTCGGCGATGAACAGCACGTTCGCATCCCGGGTGAGGCGGCGCACCTCGGTGAGGTAACCGTCGGGGGGCACGATGATGCCCGCCTCACCCTGGATGGGCTCGAGCAGCACGGCGACCGTGTCGTCGTCGATCGCGGACGCGATGGCGGATGCGTCGCCGTACGGAACCGAGACGAAACCGGGCGTGTACGGGCCGAAGTCGGCACGCGCATCCGGGTCGTTCGAGAAGCTGATGATCGTGGTGGTGCGCCCGTGGAAGTTGCCGTCGGCGACGATGATCTTCGCCCGCCCCGGCGTCACACCCTTCACCCGGTAGCCCCACGCGCGCGCGATCTTGATGCCCGACTCGACCGCCTCGGCGCCCGTGTTCATGGGCAGCACCATCTCTTTACCCGCGAGCTTCGCGAGCCCCTCGAGGAACGGCCCGAGCCGGTCGTTGTGGAACGCGCGACTCGTGAGCGTCAGCCGGTCGAGCTGCGCCTTCGCGGCGTCGACGAGCACCGGATGCCCGTGCCCGAAGTTGAGGGCGGAGTACGCGGCGAGGCAGTCGAGGTAGCGCTTGCCGTCGACATCCGTCACCCAGGCCCCGAACGCCTCCGACACCACGACCGGCAGCGGGTGGTAGTTGTGCGCGCCGTAGCGTTCGGCCTGCTCGAGGTAGAGCTCGGTCGCGGATGCCGTGGTGCGTGCGCCGGTCATCGCCGCAGCTCCAGGGTGCAGCACTTCACGCCGCCGCCGCCGAGCAGCAGCTCGGAGAGGTCGACGCCGTGCGGCACGTACCCGCGCTCGTGCAGCTGCCGCTCGAAGTCGGCGGCGCGGGAGGCGATCACGACGTTGCGGCCGTCGCTGAAGGAGTTCAGGCCGAGCACCGCGGCGTCCGTGCCGGTGACGTGCACCGCATCCGGGAACCTCTCTTCGAGGATCGCGCGGCTCGCGTCGTCGAACGCGGTCGGCAGGTAGGCGACGGATGCCGGCCCGCCGTCCGAGTCCAGCACGGCGAAGGCGGTGTCGAGGTGGTAGAAGCTCGGATCGACGAGCCGCAGGGTGACGACCTCGCGGTCGAAGATCCGCCGCAGCTCGTCGTGGCTCGCGGCGTCGGAGCGGAAGCCGGTGCCCGCGTAGATGGTGTCGCCGACGAGCAGGAAGTCGCCCTCGCCCTCGTTGGTGGAGACGGGCTCGCGCACCTCGAAGCCGTTCTCGCGGAACCAGTTCATGTAGGCGGGCCCCTCGGGGCCGCGCTCGGGGTACTGGAAGCGCGCGCCGTAGGCGATGCCGTCGAGCACGAAGCCGCCGTTGGCCGCGTAGACCATGTCGGGCAGTCCCTCGACGGGGTCGATGAGGTGCACCTCGTAGCCGAGCATCACGTAGAGGTCGTAGAGGGTCTGCCACTGGTCGCGCGCGGTGCCGGTGTCGGTGGGGTCTTCCGGATGCATCCACGGGTTGATGCGGTAGCTGACGGTGAAGAACTCCGGGCGGCACATGAGCACCGTGCGGCTCGTGGCCTGGCGCTCACGGGTGGCGGGTTCAGGGTCGATCAGGGTCATGCGGCCAGTGTCGCACGCACTCATCCGGTGCATGGCGGCGTATCGTGCACCAATCGTGCGCGAATGTGGTGTGCCACGCACGAATCCCGCATATGCTTCGCATGTGGACAACATCGACTACGGCATCCTCGACATGCTGCGCCAGAACTCCCGCGCCGGTTACGGCGACATCGGCGACCGGGTGGGCCTCTCGGCGTCGGCGGTGAAGCGTCGCGTCGACCGGCTCGTGGCCGACGGCGTCATCCGGGCCTTCACGATCCAGGTCGATCCGGCGGTCGACGGCATGGCGACCGAGGCGTACGTCGAGCTGTTCTGCCGCGGCACCGTGGCGCCCGACGAGCTCAAGCGCATCCTGTCGCAGGTTCCCGAGGTGGTCGACGCGTCGACCGTGACGGGCGACGCGGATGCGGTGGTGCACATCCGCTCGCGCGACATCCCCTCGCTCGAGGACGCACTCGAGCGCGTGCGCATCGCGCCGAGCGTCGACCACACCCGCAGCGCGATCGTGCTCAGCCACCTCATCCACCGCAGCTACGACTGAGGCTCGCGGGCGGTTGCGCCCCGGGTTGCGTCTCGGGTTTTGTATCAGTACATTGATACAGAACTCGAACAAAGGACTCGCGCATGGACCCCTTCCTCATCGGCCTGCTCGGCCTCTACGTGGCGCTCGCACTCGGCATCGCGATCTGGTCGCTCAGCATCCGGGGCACGCGGGCCGCGCAGCGCGCGAGCCGCCAGGCCGGCCTCGCGCTTCCCGAGGAACCGCTGCGCGGCACGCTCGTGCGGCGCCTGCTGCACACCCTGCGGTGGAGCAACTGCGGCGCAGCCGTCGGCGCCGTGCTCGGGGTCGCGGCGTGCCTCATCGCGATCGAGCACGATGTGCCGCTGCCCGAGAACAACAGCATCGTCTGGCTCGCCTTCGCCGGCTTCGTGCTCGGCGGCAGTGTCGGCGCCGTGCTGGCCGTGCTCACGGCGCGCACTCCGGATGCCACGGGGCGTCCGCGCATCGCTCGCGCGTCGCGCCGCGAACTCGGCGACTACCTCGATCCGTTCGAGCTGAACGGCGCACGGGTCGTGGCGGTGCTGGGCGCGATCGTCGCCGGGGCGATGCTCGTCTGGCCGAGCGCGTACTTCGGCTTCCCTCCCGCTGTCACGGTCCTGCTCGCCGCCACCGGGCTCGTGGCGTGGGCGATCCTCGAGCTCGGCGGCCGCTTCGTCGTGCTCGCCCGCCCGCGCATCGTCGAGAGCGAGGCCGAGCTCGCGTGGGATGACGCCTTCCGCAGCGCAGACCTGCGACGACTCGTCACGGCGGTGCTCATGTCGAGCACCTACGCGACCGTGTTCGGCGGCTTCCCCCTGCTCTTCGAGGCCGTCAACCCGATGCTGAGCGACACGGGGGTCATGGTGCTCGTGAACGTGTCGTTCTACGTGCTCTTCGGCGCCGGCGTGGTGATGCTCGTGATCACGTTGCGCCGGTCCCCCGAGCACCACTACCTGCGGCGGCTCTGGCCCGAGCTCGCAGAGCGGAACGCGGCCGCCGCGGATGCCCGGGTCGCCGCCGCGCAGGCCGCGGCGAACGCCCGTGCGGCGGATCACGGCGCGGAGGGCTCGCGGTGAGCCTCCTCGTCATCGACCCGGCCTCGCCGACGCCGCCGTTCGAGCAGTTGCGGGCGCAGCTGCTCGCGCAGATGCAGGCGGGCGAGCTGGCGGCCGGTGCCCGCCTGCCCACGGTGCGGCAGCTCGCATCCGATCTGGGTCTTGCCCCGGGCACGGTCGCGCGCGCCTACAAGGAGCTCGAGGCATCCGGCGCGATCGAGACGCGCGGACGCGCGGGCACCGTCGTGGCGTGGTCGGCGGATGCCGGCGAGCGTCGCGTGCAGCAGCTCGCCGCCCAGCTCGCCGCGGTGGCACGCGAGCACCGGGTACCCGCCACCCGCGTGCGCGCCCTGCTCGACGCCGCGCTCGGCGCCTGACGCGGCACAGCATCCGCTTCTCGGCCTTCCCATCTCAAGGAGTCGAGCAACCCGTTTCAAGGAACCGGTGTTGCTCGTGTAGCCCTACGTCGTGTGGAGGGGCGGATGCGGTGGCCGACTCCTTGAGATGGGTTGCGCGACTCCTTGAGATGGGATGTGCCCTGGGCGGCGCCAAAAGACTCAGTGACCCTCGACGTTCGAGTCGTTGCCCGCGTCGGGGCCCTGCGACAGGGTGGCGAGCGCGTCGAGATCGGCGTCGCTCAGCTCGAGGTCGAAGATGCCCAAGTTGTCGCGCATGCGCTCCGGCGAGGCCGACTTCGGGATCGCGACGAGCCCCTGCTGCACGTGCCAGCGCAACACCACCTGCGCGGGGGTGCGCCCGAGCCGCTCGGCGATCTCCGCCACGACCGGCTCGCGCAGCACGCTCGCGCCCTGCCCGCCGAGGGGGCTGTACGACTCGGTCACGATGCCGTGCTGTGCGTCGTAGGCGCGGTGGTCGAGCCGCGGCACGCTCGGGTTGAGCTGGATCTGGTTGACCGCCGGCACGATCTCGGTCTCGGCCAGCAGCACGTCGAGGTGCTCCGGGCGGAAGTTCGACACCCCGATCGCCCGCGCGCGACCGTCGGCGTGCAGCTTCTCGAAGGTGCGCCAGGTGTCGACGAAGAGGCCGCGCTGCGGCAGCGGCCAGTGCATGAGCAGCAGGTCGACGTAGTCGAAGCCCATGCGGTCGAGCGCCGCCTCGAGGCCGCCGATCGCGCGATCGTCGCCCTGGAACTCGCCGTCGAGCTTCGTCGTGACGAAGAACTCCGAACGATCGATGCCGGTGCGCCGGATGCCGTCGGCCACCCCCGCCTCGTTGCCGTAGCGGGTGGCCGTGTCGATGTGGCGGTAGCCGAGCGCGGCCGCCGCCTCCACGGCATCCGCGACCTCTGCGTCGTTCAGGGGCCAGGTGCCGAGGCCCAGTTGCGGGATGCCGGCGCCGGTGTTGAGGGTGATCGTGGGGATGGTCATGGCAGCCATCCTCACACCTCGAGCGCGATCATCGCGCGGTCGGGGGTGCCGAAGCGGTGGGCGGTGATCGACACCGCCTGCTCGCGCAGAAACGGCAGCAGTTCGATGCGGCCGGCCGCAGTCACCGCACCGCCGTAGACGGCGACCTCGGGCGCGCCGCCGAGCGCCGCGGCAAGCGCCGCAGCATCCCCGCCGACGAGACGCACACGCTCGGGCAGCTCCCGCGCGGCGCGCGCGGCGAAGGCGGCATCCGACTCCACCGTCGCGCTCCACCCGAGCGCCGAGACGACCCGCGACATGCGCAGCGGGGTCGACGAGCTGATCTCGACCGACGCGCGCGCCAGCACGGCCGCCGCGAGCACCCGCACGAGTTCGGCCAGTCGGCCGTCTTCGGCGAGCCGCACCGTCACCGCCGCCGGGCGGTAGCGGAACACATTGCGCTCCACGCCCAGCTGCGACTCGTCGCGTGAGGCGCCGAACTCGCCGGCCCACGCCGCCGCATCCGAGTAGGCGCCGCGCCGCACGGCGTCGAAGCCGCCGTAGTCGAGCGCCGGCTGGAACGCCTCGATGAGCGCCCGCACGCGCGGCTCGAGCCCGTCGAGACGCAGGTCGCCCTCGGGCGCGGCGGGCATCGGATGCCAGTCCCCCAGCACGAGCAGCGTGTTCGGCCCGCCCGCCTTCGCGCCGGTGCCGACGGAGGAGCGCTTCCACCCGCCGAAGGGCTGCCGGCGCACGATCGCGCCCGTGATGGGCCGGTTCACGTAGAGGTTGCCCGCCTGCACGTTCTCGAGCCAGTGCGCCACCTCGTCGGCGTCGAGCGACTGGATGCCCGCCGTGAGCCCGAACGGCACCGCGTTCTGCAGCGCGATCGCCGCATCGAGCGTCGCCGCGCGCATGATGCCGAGCACCGGACCGAAGTACTCGGTGCGGTGGAACGCGGATCCCGGGGCGACCCCGTCGCGCACGCCCGGCGCCCACAGGCGGTCGGTGGCATCGAGCTGCCGCGGCTTCACGAGCCACGACTCGCCCTCATCGAGCTGGGTGAGCGCGCGTGCGAGCCTGCCCGACGCCGGCTCGATGAGCGGACCCACCACCGACGACGCATCCTGCGGATACCCGACAGCGAGGCTCGACACGGCATCCGCGAGCTGACGGCGGAACCGCTGCGACTCCCCCACCGAGCCGACCAGGATCGCGAGCGACGCGGCCGAGCACTTCTGGCCCGCGTTGCCGAAGGCGCTCGCGACGATGTCCTTCACGGCGAGGTCATAGTCGGCCGCGGGCGTCACGACGATCGCGTTCTTGCCGCTCGTCTCGGCCAGCAGCGGCAGCTCGGGCCGCCACGAGCGGAACAGCCCCGCCGTCTCGTACGAGCCGGTCAGCACGACGCGGCCCAGCTGCGGCGCGGTGACGAGCTGCCGGCCGAGCTCGCGCTCGTCGACGTCGACGAGATGCAGCAGCTCGCGCGGCACGCCCGCCTCCCACAGCGCCTCGGCGAGCACAGCTCCGCAGCGGCGGGCCTGCGGAGCGGGCTTCAGCACGACGGCGCTGCCAGCGGCGAGGGATGCGAGAACCCCGCCCGCGGGGATCGAGACCGGGAAGTTCCACGGCGGCACGACGAGCGCGAGCGGCACCGGCGCGAACACCGCATCTCGGATCGCGCCGAGCTCGCGCGCCCGCTCGGCGTAGTACAGGGCGAAGTCGACCGCCTCGCTCACCTCGACGTCTGCTTCGGCGATCGTCTTGCCGGTCTCGGCCGCCATGACCTCGATGAACCGCCCCCGGAACACCGAGAGCACCTCGGCCGCCCGCTCGAGCAGCTCGGCGCGCGTGTGCGCGGGCACCTGACCCCAGTGCCGTCCGGCCTCCTCGGCGGAGCGCAGCACCGTGTCGAGCCGGGCCGCGTCGCCGATGCGCGCCTGCGCGATCGCATCGACCCCGAGCGTGCTCGTCGCCGACCGCTCGAGGATGCCGACGCCCCACAGCCGGTTCGCCACGAGCGCGGGGTCGGTGTCGGGCTCGTTGCGGAAGTGCTCGGGCGCGCGCGGCAGGGGCGGGCTCAGCCGGTTCTGCGTGCGGTTGGCGGGCGGCACCTCGTCGTCGAGTTCGGCGAGCGCCCGCGCGAAGCGGCCGGCCTCCCGCTCGAACACTGTCGGGTCGTCGAGCTCGAAGATGCCCGACATGAAGTTGTCCGCCCCCGCGTTCTCTTCGAGTCGCCGCACGAGGTAGCCGACCGCGGTGTCGAACTCGCCCGGGTGCACGACGGGCGTGTACAGCACGAGGCGCCGGATGTCGGCCCGCACGGCGCGCGCCTGCGCGCCGGCCATGCCGAGCAGCATCTCCACGTCGAGCTGGTGCTCGATGTCGCGTCGGGTCGCGAGCAGCCATGCCCACGCCAGATCGAAGAGGTTGTGGCCCGCGACCCCGACGCGCACCGCATCCGTCGCCTCCGGGGTCAGGGCGGCCAACAGCATCCGCTTGTAGTTCGTGTCGGTGGCCTGCTTGCTCGGCCAGGTCGCGAGCGGCCACCCGTGCAGGGTCGCCTCGACCCGCTCGAGCGCGAGGTTGGCGCCCTTGACGATGCGCACCCTGATGCCCGCGCCGCCCGCGGCCACCCGCCGCTGCGCCCATTCGGTGAGATGCGCGAGCGCGGCGACCGAGTCGGGCAGGTACGCCTGCAGCACGATGCCCGCCTCGAGGCCGCGCAGCTCGGGCTCCTCGAGCAGCCGCGTGAACACCGCGATCGTGAGGCCGAGGTCGCGGTACTCCTCCATGTCGAGGTTGATGAACTTGGTCCTCCGCGAGCGCGCGGCATCCAGGTAGAGGGGGCGCAGCAGCTCCGCGACCCGCTCGACCGTCTCGTCGAAGCCCCACAGGTTCAGCTGCGCCGCGACCGACGACACCTTGACCGAGACGTAGTCGACGTCGTCGCGCGCGAGCAGCTCGCGCGTGCCCTGCAGGCGACGGGCCGCCTCACGGTCGCCGAGCACCGCCTCGCCGAGCAGGTTCAGGCCGAGACGGGCACCGGATGCGCGCAGGCGCCCCAGCGTCTTGTCGAGCTTCGCGGGGGTCGCGTCGACCACGAGATGGTCGACGAGGCGTCGCAGCACCCGGCGCGCGATCGGGATGACGAGCCGCGGGGCGAGCACCGAGAACCCGCCGCCGAGGGTGATGAGCGCGCGCAGATACCAGGGCAGGAACCGGGGCACGCGGCGCGAGAGTCGTTCGAAGTTCTTGGCGGCCACGCGCGGATCCTCGGGGCGCACCACGCGGTCGACGAAGCCGAGCGTGAACTCGAGCCCGTCGGGGTCCTTCAGCACCCCGGCGAGCAGCGCCGCTCCGGCATCCGGCTTGACGTCGTCGGCCGCCGCGAGCCACCGCCGCACCAGGGCGACCGTCTCGTCGAGGGTCGGCAGATCGGGGGGAACCGCCATGGTTCCTCAGGGTAGACGACCCGGCTGGGGCGCTCGTGGACGTGCGGATGGTGCGGTTTCGGCCCGGTGGCGCGGCTTCGCAGGTGCCATCCAGCCGAAACCGCACCCTCCGCCGCGCGCCAGCCCGGAGGACGGCCGAGGGCTATCCTGGGGCGCATGTCGACCGTCTCCGAGGTGAGCCCCGAGGATTGGGAGCTCTGGCGCGACTACTTCCGCGGCGGCCGTGAACTCGTCGCCGCGCTCGACAAGCGCCTGCAGGCCGACGCCGGCATCTCGCATCCGGAGTACCTGCTCATGCTGAGCCTCTGGGAGGCGCCCGATCACTCGCTGCGCACGGGCGAGCTCGCCGACGAGCTGTCGTGGGAGAAGAGCCGCGTCTCGCACCAGGTCACCCGCATGGAGGCGCGTGGGCTCGTGGCGCGCCGAGAGTGCGAGACCGACGCCCGCGGGGTCTGGGTCGAGCTGACGCCCGAAGGCAGCCGGATGTTGTTGCGCGCCACACGGGATCACACCGACGCGATCCGCGAGTGGTTCCTCGAGCTCATGAGCGACGAGGAGAAGCGCGTGCTCGGCGCGGTCGCGAAGCGGATGCGCGAGACCCTCGGCACGGCGTGCGCGTCCGTCCTCCCTGAGACGGAGGCGGCAGCGGGCGACGCCGCCTAGGATCGCGGCGTGACCGAGCAGCTCGAGGCATCCGCGCGCCCCGCGCCCGCCTGGGTGCGCCCTGCGCCGACCCGTCGCGAACGCCTCATCGACGTCGGCATCGCCGCGGCACTCTACGTCGACGCGATCATCACGCAGCAGCTGTACCGCATCGCGGGCGTATACGACGAACCCGCGGATGCCGTGCTCACCTTCGCGCTGCTGGCTCTCGCCGTGCTGCCGCTCGCCGTGCGTCGCACGCATCCGGTGTTCGCGGCGGTCGCCGTGTCGCTCGGCTTCATCGCGTGCGGCAGCCTGCAGGTGCCCGAGGTGCTCATCATCAACATCTCGCTGTTCATGGCGCTCTATTCGGTGGGCGCCTGGGTGTCGCGGCGCGGTCTCGCGATCGGCACGCGCGCCGCGATCGTGCTGAGCATGGCCGTGTGGCTCATGATCTCGATCTTCCAGGCGGCCACCGACCCCGACGCGCTCGACGGCTTCTCGCGCGTGGGGGCGTTCTCGCCGCTGCTGGCGTACATGCTCATCCAGGTGCTCATCAACCTGCTCTACTTCCTGGGCGCCTGGTGGTTCGGCGACCGGGCCTTCGCGTCGGCCCGGCAGCGCTGGGAGCTCGAGCAGCGCTCCGACGAGCTCGAGCGGGAGCGCGAACGCAACGCCGCGCAGGCGGTCGCTCTCGACCGGGTGCGCATCGCGCGCGAGCTGCACGACGCCGTCGCCCACCACGTGAGCGTCATCGGGATCCAGGCCGGAGCGGCGCGCACCGTGCTCACGCGCGACACGGAAGCGGCATCCGAGGCCCTGCAGACGATCGAGCGCGCGAGCCGCGACGCCATCCACGAGCTGCACGACCTGCTCACGACGCTGCGCGACAGCGACGAACCCGAGGACTCGGCGCGTGGGCTCGACCGCGTGCCCGAGCTCGTCGAGGCGTCGGTCGAGGCGGGGCTGCCGACGAGCTACCAGGTGGTCGGCGACGTCGTGCCGGTGCCCGCGGTCGCGAGCGTCAACCTCTACCGCATCGCGCAAGAGGCCCTCACGAACGTGCGCAAGCACGCCGGCCCCGACGCGACAGCCGACGTGCGCGTGCGTTTCGGAAGCGACCATGTCGAGCTCGAGGTCGCCAACTCGGGCGGCCACGCCGTGCACCGGATGCCGGGCGGGCTGGGGCAGCTCGGCATGCGTGAACGCGTGGCGGCATCCGGCGGCACGCTCGAACTCGGGCCGCGCAGCCGGGGCGGCTACCTCGTGCGCGCCCGCATCCCCCTGCCCGAGGAGGTTCCCGCGTGACGCGAGTGCTGCTCGTCGACGATCAGCCGCTCGTGCGCACGGGCCTGCGCGTGATGCTCGACGCCCAACCCGACCTCGAGGTCGTCGGCGAGGCCGGCGACGGGGGCGAGGCGATCGCGCTCGCGGCCGCGCTCTCGCCCGAGGTGATCTGCATGGACGTGCAGATGCCGGGCATCGACGGGCTCGAGGCCACCCGACGCATCGCCGCCGAGCCCGACGGGCCCGCCGTGCTCGTGCTCACCACCTTCGACAGCGACGACTACCTGTTCCAGGCGCTCGAGGCGGGCGCATCCGGGTTCCTGCTGAAGACCGCGAGCCCCGAGCAGCTCGTCGACGCCGTGCGCGTGCTCGCTGCGGGCGAGGCGCTGCTGTCGCCGGCGGTGACGCGTCGGGTGATCGCGCGGTTCGGGTCGCCGGTCGACGCGGCGCCCGCCCCCGACGAGGCGGTCGGCGAGCTCACCGAGCGCGAAGCCGAGGTGTTCCGGCTGCTCGCCGAGGGGCTCTCGAACGGCGAGATCGCCGGGCGGCTCTACGTGGGCGAGGCGACCGTGAAGACGCACGTCTCCAACATCCTGCTCAAGCTCGGGGTGCGCGACCGCGTGCAGGCGGTCGTGCGCGCGTACCGCTCGGGCTTCGTGCGCCCCTGACCCGGGAGTGCTCGTAGCTCCAGCTACGAGCTCGGCGCCCCAGAAGGATTCGGGGCGCCGAGCTGCTAGCTCCAGCTACGAGCACCACACCGGGGTCCGTCGGGGGGCGTCCGCCGCAAGGGGGAGGCGGATGCGATGGGCCCGGTCGTAGCGTGGGGCGCGGAACGAAGGAGGTCCCGTGCTCGAGATCCGAGACGTGAACAAGACGTACGGCACACGCCGTGTGCTCGACGAGGTGAGCTTCGACGTCGTGCCCGGCCGCATGACCGGCTTCGTCGGCGGAAACGGCGCCGGCAAGACGACGACCATGCGCATCATCCTCGGCGTGCTCGAGGCCGACTCGGGCACGGTGCTGCTCGACGGTGAACCCCTCGGCCCCACGGGCCGCCGTCGGTTCGGCTACATGCCCGAAGAGCGCGGCCTCTACCCCAAGATGAAGCTCGGCGAGCAGCTCGTGTACCTCGCGCGGCTGCACGGCCTCGGCCCCGCCGACGCCAAGCGCAACACCGACGAGCTGCTCGCGCGGCTGAGCCTCGGCGAGCGCGTGAACGACACGATCGAGAAGCTCTCGCTCGGCAACCAGCAGCGTGCCCAGATCGCCGCGGCGCTCGTGCACGAACCCGAGGTGCTCATCCTCGACGAGCCCTTCAGCGGGCTCGACCCGATGGCCGTCGACGTCGTCGTCGAGGTGCTCGCCGACCGCGCACGCAGCGGCGTGCCGGTGCTGTTCTCGAGCCACCAGCTCGACATCGTCGAGCGGCTCTGCGACGACCTCGTCATCATCGCCGACGGACGCATCCGCGCCGCGGGCCCCCGCGACGGGCTGCGCGCCGAGCACGCGACGCTGCGCTACCAGCTGCAGACCGAGGGCGACGCGGGTTGGGTGCGCGAGACACCCGGCGTCACCGTCATCGAGGCCGACGGCGGGTACGCGCTCTTCGACGCCGACGACCCGGATGCCGCCCAGCGCGTGCTCGCAGCCGCGGTCGCGCGCGGTGGGGTGTCCGACTTCGCGCGCCAGCATCCGTCCCTCTCCCAGATCTTCAAGGAGGTCGTCCGATGACCGTCACCGGTTCCGCCCGCCCCTACTCGGCCGCGCGCAGCGTCTGGCTCGTCGCGATGCGCGAGGTGATGGTGCGTCTGCGCTCGGTCGCCTTCCTCGTGTCGACGGGTCTGCTGCTCGTGCTGCTGCTCGGCTCGGTGGTCGTGAGCGGCATCATCTCGGCGAACGCGAGCGACCCGAAGGTCGCCGTGGTGCAGGGTGTGACGCTGCCCGCGGATGTGGCCGTCGAGCCGCAGGACGTCGCCGACCGCGACGCCGCCGAGGAGCTGCTGCGCGCCGGCGACGTCGACGCGGCGATCATCCCCGACGACGGCCCGCTCGGCTTCGCCGTGCTGGGCGACGACAGCGTGCCGATGTCGGTCGTGCAGGCGCTGAGCGTCGCACCCCCGGTCGAGCTGCTCGACGAGAGCAGCGCGGGAGGCCTCCTCGGCTACATCGTCGCGATCGGCTTCGGCCTCGTGTTCTTCCTCGCGGCGATGACCTTCGGGTCGACGATCGCGCAGTCGGTCGTCGAAGAGAAGCAGACGCGCGTCGTCGAGATCCTGCTCGCGACGATCCCCACGCGCGTGCTGCTCGCGGGCAAGATCCTCGGCACCACGATCCTCGCCCTCGGGCAGGTGGCGCTGCTGCTCGCGATCGCGATCATCGCGCTCAGCGTGACGGGTCAGAGCGACCTGCTGCTGGGGCTCGGGATGCCGTTCCTCTGGTTCGCGATCTTCTTCGTCTTCGGCTTCGTCCTGCTGGCGGCGCTGTTCGCGGCCACCGGCGCCATGGTGTCGCGACAGGAGGACATCGGCTCGACGACGACGCCCGTGACGATGCTCGTGATGATCCCGTACTTCCTCACGGTGTTCCTCAACGACAACCCCGTGGTCGTGGCGATCATGTCGTACGTGCCGTTCTCGGCGCCCGTGGGCATGCCGCTGCGCCTGTTCCTCGGCGACGCGCAGTGGTGGGAGCCGCTGCTGTCGCTCGTGATCCTGCTCGCAACGTGCGTCGGTGTGATCGCGCTCGGGGCGCGCATCTACGAGAACTCGCTGCTGCGGCTCGGGCAGCGCGTGAAGCTCGGCGAGGCGCTGCGCGGCTGATGGCGCGGTTTCGGCCGGATGGCACCCGCGAAAGCGCGCCATCCGGCCGAAACCGACCAAGATAGACGGGTGACTCTGCACGACACGAACTTCCGCGGCTTCGCAAGCGACAACTACGCCGGCATCCACCCCGAGGTGCTGCAGGCGATCGCCGACGCGAACGGCGGCCACCAGATCTCCTACGGAGAAGACGCCTACACGGCCCGCCTCGGCGAGGTGATCCGCGCGGAGTTCGGCGAGCAGGCCGAGGTGTTCCCCGTGTTCAACGGCACGGGCGCGAACGTCGTCTCGCTCACGGCGCTCGTGCCGCGATGGGGCTCGGTGATCGCCACGAGCACGGCTCACATCCACAGCGACGAGGGGGGAGCCCCCGAGAAGGTCGCCGGGCTGAAGCTGCTCGTCGTTCCGACGTCCGACGGCAAGCTCACCCCCGAGTTGCTCGCCACCGAGGCGTGGGGCATGGACGACGAGCACCGCGCCGAGCCCGCCGCGGTGTCGATCACCCAGACCACCGAGCTCGGAACCCTGTACACGGTCGACGAGGTGCGCGCGATCGCGGATGCCGCCCACGCCGCGGGCCTCGCCGTGCACATGGACGGCGCCCGCATCTGGAACGCGGCTGCCGCCCTCGGCGTGCCGTTCCGCGAGTTCACCACGGATGCCGGGGTCGACATCCTGAGTTTCGGCGGCACCAAGATCGGCGCGCTCGGCGTCGAGGCGGTCGTCGTGCTGAACCCGGAGCGGGTCGGCGGCATCGTGCGGCTGCGCAAGACGACGATGCAGCTCGCGAGCAAGATGCGCTTCTTCAGCGCGCAGCTGCTCGCGCTCTTCGACGGCGTGGGGTTGCGGGCCGCGGAGCACGCGAACGCCATGGCGGCGCGCCTGCGGTCGCAGCTCGAGGCGGGCATCGCGGACGGCTCGATCACGGGGCTCGGCTTCAGCCAGGCCACGCAGGCGAACGCCGTGTTCGCGATCCTGCCGAACGACGCGGCCGACCGCATCCGCGCGCGCTTCCGCTTCTACGACTGGGACCGCGCGGCCGGCCAGGTGCGCTGGATGATCGCCTACGACACGACCGAGGCCGACGTCGACGCCTTCGTCGCCGCGATCCGCGAAGAGCTCCCCCGCTGACACGTCCCCGGTGAAGCACGGCGGCCCGGAATCGCGGGTGCGCAGGGCACAGCGTAGGCTCGATCCGTGACGAGGTCGCCCGCCGAGAAGCCCTGGCTCGACTCCTACGCCGAGGGCGTGCCCCACGAGCTCGAGGTTCCGCCCGGCACCCTCGTCGACCTCATCGACGAGTCGGTCGCCGCCTACCCCCGCAACGTCGCCCTCGAGTTCTTCGGCCGCGAGACGAGCTACGCCGAGCTGGGCGAGCAGATCGCGCACGCCGCCGAGGGTCTGCGCCGGCTCGGCGTGAAGCCCGGTGATCGCGTGGCCCTCGTGCTGCCGAACTGCCCGCAGCACGTCGTCGCGTTCTACGCCGCCCTGCGCATCGGCGCCGTCGTCGTCGAGCACAACCCGCTCTACACCCCGCGCGAGCTGCGCCACCAGTTCGAAGACCACCGCGCCCGCATCGCGATCGCGTGGGACAAGACGGTGCCCACCCTGCAGGACCTCCCGCGCGACCTCGCGCTCGATGCGATCGTGTCGGTCGACATGACGCGCGCCTTCCCGCTCAGGATGCGGATGCTGCTGAAGCTGCCGATCGAGAAGGCCCGGTCGAGCCGCGCCGAGCTCACGACCGAGGTGCAGGGCACCGTGCCGTGGGAGCAGCTCGTGGGCGGACCGGCGATCCCCGCCGAGGTACCGGCCCCCGAGGCGGGCAGCCTCGCGCTCATCCAGTACACCTCGGGCACGACCGGCAACCCGAAGGGCGTCAACCTCAGCCACCGCAACCTGGTCGCGAACGCGGCGCAGGCGCGCGCGTGGGTTCCCTCGATCCCGCGCGGCACCGCATCCGTGCACGCCGTGCTGCCGCTGTTCCACGCGTACGGCCTCACGCTCTGCCTGACCTTCGCGATGAGCATGGGCGCCCGGCTCGTGCTGTTCCCGAAGCCCGACCCCGATCTCGTCATCCCGGTGTTCAAGAAGCGCCCGCCGACCTTCCTGCCTGCCGTGCCGCCGCTCTACGACCGGCTGCGCAAGGCGGCCGAGGCGAAGGGGGTCTCGCTCGCGGGCATCGAGATCGCGATCTCGGGCGCGATGCCGCTGTCGAAGGATGTCGTGGAGCCCTGGGAGGCGCTCACGGGCGGCTACCTCGTCGAGGGCTACGGGCTCTCGGAGTGCTCCCCCGTGCTGATGGCCAACCCGGTGGCGCCGAACCGCCGTGCCGGCACCGTCGGGCTGCCGCTGCCCGGCACGGAGCTGCGCGTCGTCGACCCCGACGAGCCGACGAGGGATGTCGAGCCGGGTCAGCCCGGCGAGCTGCTCGTGCGCGGGCCGCAGGTGTTCTCGGGCTACTGGAAGAACCCGCAGGCGACCGCCGAGGTGTTCGTCGACGGCTGGTTCCGCACCGGCGACATCGTGTCGGTCGACGACGACGGCTTCGTCACGATCACCGACCGCATCAAGGAGCTCGTCATCACGGGCGGCTTCAACGTGTCGCCGTCGGAGGTCGAGGACATGCTGCGCGGCTACGACGGCATCGCGGATGTGGCGATCGTCGGCATCCCGAACGAGCGCGACGGCGAGCATGTCGTCGCCGCCGTGGTGCCGGAACGGGGCGCCACGCTCGACACGGATGCCGTGCGGGCGTGGGCGAAGCAGCAGCTCGCCGCCTACAAGGTGCCCCGCCGGGTGCATGTGGTCGACGAGCTGCCCAAGTCGATGATCGGCAAGGTGCTGCGCCGCAAGGTGCGCGACGAGCTGATCGCATCCGGAGCAGAGAAGGGAAATTCGTGAAGTTCGGCATCTTCATCCCGCAGGGGTGGCGCTTCGACCTGGTGGGGATCGACCCGGCCCGGCACTGGGGGGTCATGCACGACCTCGCTCAGGCCGCCGAGGCGGGACCGTGGGAGTCGCTGTGGGTGTACGACCACTTCCACACGACGCCCGTGCCGAGCGAGGAGGCCACGCACGAGGCCTGGACGCTCATGGCGGCGTTCGCGGCCTCGACCAAGCGCATCCGTCTCGGCCAGATGTGCACATGCGTGCACTACCGCAACCCCGCCTACCTCGCGAAGGTCGCCGCGACCGTCGACCTCATCTCGGGCGGACGCCTCGAGATGGGCATCGGCGCGGGTTGGTACGAGCACGAGTGGCGTGCCTACGGCTACGGGTTCCCGGATGCGCCTGCCCGCCTTCGCGCGCTGCGCGAGGGTGTCGAGATCATGCACCAGGCGTGGGCGACCGGCAAGGCGAGCCTCGACGGCGAGTTCTGGCAGGTCGACGGCGCGATCGTCGAACCGCGACCGCTGCAGGAGGGCGGGATTCCGTTCTGGGTCGCGGGTGGCGGCGAGAAGGTGACGCTCAAGATCGCGGCGCAGTACGCGAAGTACACCAACTTCAACGGCGGAGCCGCGGAGTTCACGCACAAGAGCGAGATCCTGCGCGGGCACTGCGAGAGGCTCGGCACCGACTTCGACGCGATCACGCGCTCCAGCAACTTCAACACGATCATCGCCGAGACGAGCGCCGAGGTGACCCGCAAGGTCGACGAGCTCGAGGCGCGCCTCGCGGCGTCGATCGGCGACGCGAAGGCGGCGGAGGTCGCGTCGGTGTACCGCGGCCCGTCGAAGGAGGGGCTCGCCGGAACGCCCGACGAGATCATCGAGGTGCTGCGCGAGCGCGAGGCGCTGGGACTCGGCTACGCGATCCACTACTTCGCCGACTCGGCCTACGACCGCTCGGGCGTCGAGCTCTTCGAGCAGAAGGTGATCCCGGCGCTGTCGTAGCAATCGCGCGGGTCGTGAGGGGGCCCATTCTGCGCTCAACACGCCGGTGAGGGGACACTTTGCGACCCCTCACCGCGTCGGCGCTGCTCCCGCCGCCGATCCCCGATCCCCGATCCCATCTCAAGGAGTCGAGCAACCCGTCTCAAGGAACACGGGCCTCCCAGCGTCGACTCCCGCCCCACCAGACAACAGAAGCCACACCAATTCCTTGAGATGGGTTGCTCGACTCCTTGAAACGGGAGCTGAGGTGGGTGCTGAGAGGGGCCGCTACCCGGCGTCGTCGAAGCGGGTGACGGCGAGCTCGTCGGTCGTGCGGTCGAGGTCGACGCGCACGGTGTCGCCGTCGCGGATGTCGCCCGCGAGCAGGGCGCGCGCGAGGCGGTCGTCGATCTCGTGCTGCATGAGCCGGCGCAGCGGACGCGCCCCGTAGATCGGGTCGTAGCCGCGCTCGGCGAGCCAGGCCCGCGCATCCGGGGTCACCGCGAGCTGCAGGCGTCGCTCGTCGAGGCGCTTCTCGAGCCGGTCGACGTAGAGCGAGACGATCTGACCGAGGTCGGCCTCCGACAGCGGCGCGAACACGACGATGTCGTCGAGCCGGTTCACGAACTCGGGCTTGAACGCCTGCCGCACGAGCTCCTGCACCGCTGCCTGCTTCTTCTCCCAGCTGAGGTCGCGGTCGACGAGCACCTGGCTTCCGAGGTTCGAGGTGAGGATGAGGATCGTGTTGCGGAAGTCGACCGTGCGACCCTGCCCGTCGGTGAGGCGCCCGTCGTCGAGCACCTGCAGCAGCACGTCGAAGACCTCGGGGTGCGCCTTCTCGACCTCGTCGAGCAGGATCACCGAGTAGGGCCGACGCCGCACGGCCTCGGTGAGCTGACCGCCCTGCTCGTAGCCGATGTAGCCGGGAGGGGCGCCGACGAGCCGCGACACGGCGAACTTCTCGCCGTACTCCGACATGTCGATGCGCACGAGCGCCTTCTCGTCGTCGAACAGGTACGCCGCGAGCGCCTTCGCGAGCTCGGTCTTGCCGACGCCGGTGGGCCCGAGGAACAGGAACGAGCCGGTCGGCCGGTCGGGGTCGGAGATGCCGGCCCGCGTGCGGCGCACGGCCTCCGAGACGGCCCGCACGGCGTCGCGCTGGCCGATGAGGCGCTTGCCGAGCTCGTTCTCGAGCCCCAGCAGCTTCTCGGTCTCGCCCTGCCGCAGCTTGTCGACGGGGATGCCGGTCCACGCCGCCACGACGGCCGCGATGTCCTCGTCGGTGACCTGGTCGTTGACCATGCGCGGACCCTGCTGCTCGATGGCCTCGGCCTGCAGCAGCTGCTGCTCGATCGCCGGGATCGTCTCGTAGTTGAGCTTGGAGGCGTCCTGGTAGCGCTGCTCGCGCATGGCCCGGTCGAGCTCGATGCGCGCGTCGTTGAGGTGCGACTTGAGGTCTCCGACGCTGTGCAGCGTGCTCTTCTCGGCCTGCCAGCGCGTCTGCAACGCGTCGAGCTGCTGCTCCTTGCCCGCCATGTCGGCGCGCAGCTTCTCGAGCCGCTCCTTCGAGGCGGCGTCCTTCTCCTTCTTGAGGGCGAGCTCTTCGATCTTGAGGCGGTCGACGGCGCGCTTGAGCTCGTCGATCTCGACGGGGCTCGAGTCGATCTCCATCTTGAGCCGGGATGCCGCCTCGTCGATGAGGTCGATCGCCTTGTCGGGCAGTTGGCGCGCGGTGATGTACCGGTTCGAGAGGGTCGCGGCGGCCACGAGCGCGCTGTCGGCGATCGCGACCTTGTGGTGCGCCTCGTAGCGCTCCTTGAGGCCGCGCAGGATGGCGATCGTGTCCTCGACCGACGGCTCGCCCACGTAGACCTGCTGGAAGCGGCGCTCGAGGGCCGCATCCTTCTCGATGTACTCGCGGTACTCGTTGAGGGTGGTGGCGCCGATCATGCGCAGCTCGCCGCGCGCGAGCATGGGCTTGAGCATGTTCGCCGCCGCCACGGAGCCCTCGCCGCCGCCCGCGCCCATGAGGGTGTGCAGCTCGTCGATGAAGGTGATGATCTGGCCGTCGGAGTCGTTGATCTCCTTGAGCACGGCCTTGAGGCGCTCCTCGAACTCGCCGCGGTACTTGGCGCCGGCGACGAGGGCCGCGAGGTCGAGCGAGACGAGCTGCTTGCCCTTGAGCGAGTCGGCGACGTCGCCCGCGACGATGCGCTGCGCAAGCCCCTCGACAACGGCGGTCTTGCCGACGCCGGGCTCTCCGATGAGCACGGGGTTGTTCTTGGTGCGCCGGGTGAGCACCTGGCTCACCCGACGGATCTCGGCGTCTCGCCCGATCACGGGGTCGAGCTTGCCGCTCTTGGCGATCTCGGTGAGGTTGATGCCGTACTGCTCGAGAGCGCTCTTCGGCTCCTCCTGGCTGGAGGGTGCGCCCTGCATGTTCGCCATGGTTCTCCGTCAAGACTTGAGTTGCTGTGGCTCAACTTTAGCGCGACGGCGCACCGAATGCACGAGCGATCCGGGAATCATCCGGATGCGGTGCGCACGCCGTTCGGATGCCGCACAGCCTCCGTCGGGACGGCACGGCCCCGTCAGCCCTGCGCGCGGCGGCGACGCGCCAGCAGCAGCGCGGCGGCCCCCAGCAGGAGGGCGAGGAGTGCCAGCAGTGCGGCGGGTGCGGGCTCGGCCCCGGTCGCGGCGAGACCGTCGCCCGGGTCGACATCGGCCGGCTCGAGGAAGGCGTCCTTGAACAGGTTGACGTAGACGTTGCGCACGTCGGTGCCGTCGAAGTCGGCGTCGGCGCTCGAGACCGTGTGGCTGATGGTCACGACGCTCGCGCCGGGCGTGAGGGCGTCGAGCGAGGTCGCGTTGCTCGACCAGCGCACGAGCACCGTGTGCTCGGAGGTGTCGCCCGCCGCGATCGCGAGCACCGCCCGCAGCAGCCAGGTGAGCCCGCCGTCGAGCGAGAACTCCGCGAACGGGGTGCCCGCGCCGTAGGCCGTCGTGAAGGTGATGTAGACGGTGTCGGTCGCGGCACGCGAGAGGCGCACCGTGTAGGAGTCGGTGAGCGGGCCGGTGGGCGAGACGTTCGTCCAGCCGCCGGTCTCGGTGATCACGACGAGGCCGTCGCCGCCACGACCGAGGAACACGTACGGCGGCGTGATGTCGCCGGGAGCCAGGCGCAACAGCATCCGCACGTCCGACTCGCCGGGCAGGCCGTAGGGCTGCGCGGTCGGCTGGGGCGAGGCGATCGCGGGGTACTCGGTGAAGCCGTAGAGGTCGAGGGCGAGACCGAGGCCGCTCACCGTCCACCACAGCACGTCCTGCAGCACCGGGGTGACATCCAGCGCGGCCGGATCGCTCGCCTCGACGACGACGCTCGAGTGGCCCGTCCCGGCGTCGATCGAGACGAAGCCCTGGCCTACGGGCGCCGTGACGGGAACCGGGGTGCTGGTGTCGGTGAAGGTGCTCGTAATGAACACGAACTCGTCGTCGCCCGAGCCCGCCTCGAGTCGCAGCTCGGCGAGGTTCGAGCTCACGACGAAGCGGTCGTCGCCCGCCTGTCCGTAGAGCACGGCCGGCCGGCTCACCCCGTTGCTCAGGTGGCCGAGGTTCGTGAGCGTCGTGTCGAAGGCGTCGACCTCGTCGACGTAGGGCGCCGTGCGCGGGTTCACGTAGAACTGGCCGACGAGGAAGGTGTCGTCACCGTCGCCGCCGTTGACGGTGCTCGGCGCGCTCGTGTCGTCGAACGCGAAGGTGTCGTCGCCGCCGAGCCCGTTGACCGTGAGCTTGCCGTTCACACTGCGGTCGTAGCTCACGCGCTCGACCGTGCTGTCCCCGCTCGCGACCGCGACGATCGCGGGGCGCCGGGCCGGCAGTCCGGGGATCTGGGTGATCGCCCGCAGCAGCACGACGTCGTCGCCGTCGGATGCGTTGACGGTGAGGGTGTTGATGGCGAGGGGATCGGTTCCCGTGCCGACGACCTCGATGCGGGTCTCGTGATGCGCGGGATCGTCGATGCCCCACAGCGTCACCTCGACGTGGTTCGAGCCGTTCTGGCCGTCGACGCGCAGGGAGTTGGGCACGTCGATGCCGTCGAAGTCGTCGCCGCCGTCGCCCAGATGGGTGCCGGGCAGGATCGTGATGCGGGTGAGGGTGACGAGGTCGTCGCCGTCGTCGCCGGTCGTCACGGCGCTCGCCCCGCCGTACACGGTCGTGTGCCCGTCGATCGCGGTCTCGAAGAACTCGACCTGATCGCGCGCACCGCCGCCGAACACCTCGATGTACGGCAGGGTGCCTGTCGCGCTGAGCTCGCCGCCGAAGAACGCCGTCGTTCCCACCGGCGCGAGCGGGTTCTGGCCGTAGGCCGTGCGCACCGTGACACGGTCGCCCCGGATGCGGGTGCCGAGCGGCGCGAACACGTCGTTGCCGGCCCGCAGTTCGACCGTGCCCGCGGCATCCGCACCCCCGACCGCGATCGTGCGCGATCCGTCGACGGTGTCGCCGCTCGGAAGGAGGATCAGGTCGGCGTCGTCCTGGCCCGCCCGGTACTGCACGGTGATGCGCACGTCGCCCGCCGACGAGGCCGCGAGCAGAAGGGTGAGCGGCCCCGAGATCTCGTGCACGAAGGCTCCCGCCTCGCCGTCCGCGACCAGACGCCCGGTGGCGGTCGTGTCGATGCGGATGTCGTCGGTGCCGTCGGAGCTGCCGATGTAGCCGCCGACCGCGAACAGGTCGATCGAGACGCCGACGACGCGGGTGAGGATCGAGTGCAGGTACTCGGCCACGATCGAACCGTCGAGCGCGGCCAGCGAGACATCGCCGGTTCCCGTGACGCCGGTCGTCGCACGGACGTGCCGCAGCACGAGGTCGCCGGTCGTCTGGTCGAGGTAGATGCCGCGCGGTGCGACCGCGGCCACCCAGCCGCGGGCCGCGTTCGAGGAGCGGATCTCGAGGTGGTCGCCCGCCTCGCCGATCGTGCCGTTCGCGGTCATCGTCAGGTTCGTGCCGATGACGTCCGCATCCGCATCGCCCGTCGCGTCGATGATCGAGGCGAGCACGTCGGATGCGAGCAGGGTGACGTCGTGCTCGGTCGACTCGATCGTGCCGACGAGCATGTCGCCCGTCGTCTCGTGCTCGGCGATCCAGCCGTTCGTGAACAGGTCGATGCGTCCCACACCGTCGCTCTGCGCGTACCAGGCGCCCGCCACGTGCGGATTCGGGATGTCGGCGTCGATGTCGCTCGTGACGGTGAAGGTGATCGTCGTGGCGACCGAGGTGTGGTGGATCGAGATGACCTCGCCCGCACGCACGTCGCTGAAGACGTAGGCGCTGTCGGCGAGCGTCTCGTTCGCCGGGTCGGTGTCGAAGGCCACGAGCACGACGTCGCCGAAGGAGTAGGCGCCATCCGGGTAGAAGTAGCTGGAGTAGTAGCCCGAGGGCGAGACCTCGCCACCGTAGCTCGTCACGAGGAACGTGCTGAACAGAGACGACGTGTTCGCGTCGTACACGGCGTCATAGATCTCGTGCCCGGGGAACGGCGCCGGTGTGTTGCTCACCGCGCTGTCGAGCACCTCGAGATCGACCGTGCCGCCCGCGATCACCGGTCCGATCGTCCAGCTGAGCGGGCTCGTCGCGGCGCTGCGGCGCATCGCCTGCAGATCGACCACGAGGTCGCCCGCGGCCTCGAGCGAGACGGCGATCGGATGCGTCACGGGCGCGGTGCTCGCACCCGATGCGTACTCGATGAGCCGCACGGCGATGCCGACGCGCGGATCGGCGCCCGCGGCGAGCTCGCCGACCGACCCGCTCCGTGCCGACAGGGTCACGTCGTTCGTGACGATGTCGAACTCGCCGGCGTTGCGCGACACGATGTCGCCGTTCTGGTTGTCGACGAGCACGTCGCCGATCGGGTTGTACACCTCGCCCGTCAGCACGATGTCGTTCGCGGCCCCGCCGCGCTCGAAGTTGACGATCTCGACGTGAGTGCGCACGAACGCCGCCGGGCGGATCGTGTACCGGAAGTAGGCGACCTCGGTGTAGGCCCACTCGCTCACGGTAGCGGCGAGGTTCACGAGGTTCACGACATCGATGCCCGAGAGTTCGATCGTGCGGTCGGACCAGTTGTAGATGTGCACGAAGTCAAACGTCGGCTGCAGCTGGAAGGTGCCGAGCGTGCCCGAGAGGCTGCCGTCGCCGAACTCCGAGTTGGCGTTGATCCGGAAGTTGGCCTTCGCTCCCCCGAGGTTGTCGATCTGGTCGAGGTACACCGTGCCGGCCTCGAGCTGATCGCCGAGACCGTACGCGTTGCCGTCGCCGTCGCGCGCGGTGACGTTGTACATCTTGAGGATCTTGCCGGTGGCGTCGACCACGAACTGCGGATCGGCGGCGTGCAGCACGACATCCGCGTTCCAGACGATCGGGTGGTTGGCGGTCTGCGGCGCGCTCGCGTTCTGGTCGCCGCCGTCGAACACGGCCTCGTCGGCGTAGGCGTGCGACGAACGCGCCCCGCTCCAGTAGGTGGCCTGCGCCTCGAGCAGGTAGGTCTCGACGAGCACGTGCTGGTCGACGGTCACGGTGGTGTCGAGGTTGGTGGAGATGATCGCCGTCGAGTCGGTGTCACCGCCGCCGCACGAGCAGTTGGCGTCGGAGATCGCGGTGGCCGACAGTCCCGTGCTCTCGGCCGCGATGACGATGCTCTCCCAGCCGGTGAGCCGCACGCCCGTGTGGATCGCGATCGACGCCCCGCCCTGGATGTCGATGCGCGAGGTCGTGTCGGAGTCGGCCCCGAGCGCCTTGGCCTTGCTGTAGGAGGAGGAGCTGAGGTGGCCGCCCAGGCTCGCGGCGTCGGTGCCCATGCGCGCACGGATCTCGAGTTCGTCGGCCTGCAGCACGGTGGTGACACCGGCGATGTCGATGCCCGTGTCACCGCGCGCGAACAGGCGGCAGTTCTCCTGCGGGTCGCAGTCGTTGCCCGCCGTGTCGGCGCCGAGGCCCGAGCCGTTGGCGCGGGCGTCGATGCCGCCGTTCGGTTGCGTGTAGCCGGCGATCGTGAGCAGGTGCTCGGCGATGATCGAGCCGTCGATGTCGATGAGGGTGGCGAGATCGACGACTCCGTTGGCCTCCGCCCTGACGCCCGAGCCGAGCCCGCCCTGCGACGACGCCGCCTGCGCGGTGACGTACCCGCGGGTGACGGGGCGCAGCAGCAGATCCCAGCCGGATGTCAGCACGGCCCCGGCGGCCACCGTGACGAGCGTGTCGACGTAGACCCGCGCGTTGGCGCGCGCATTACCCACCGACACGACGCCGCCACCGGTGGTCGACGAGATCGACTGGCTGTCACCGTAGGCGTCGGTGGTGACGACGAAGCTGCCGGTGTCGGTGATGGCCTCGTCTGCACCGCTCGTGACACGCGCGCCGGCGCCGAACTCGATCTCGATGTCGGCGTCGACGTACGAGTCGGTGCGCGCCTTGCCGACGTGCACGGCGCCGCCGCCGCTCGAGCGCACGGTCGCCGAGGTCGTGTACGAGCCGGAGGGCACCGGATCGGTCGCCCCGACGGGTGTGAGCTTCTCGCTCGAGGAGCCGAAGGCGCCCAGGTCGAGCACGATGCGGCCGGTGCCGGTGCCGACGCCGAGATCGACCGGTCCCGAGACGAAGGAGCCGATGAGGTCGAACAGCCCGCGGCCGGCGACCGAGATGTCGACGGCACCGCCGCCCGAGCTCATCGCGAGCTGGAACGAGCCGCTCGTCGCGTTCGTGACGTAGTACTGGCCGCCGTCGACGAGCCCGTCGATCGGTCGCTGGTTCATCTGGAACAGCTTGTGCACGACGTCGAGGTCAGCGGATGCCGAGATCGGCAGCGGCGTAACGGGTGCGTAGATCGGGTCGACGTGGTGCACGTAGACCGGCTCGCCCTCGTCGTAGCCGACGAGCTCGTCCCATTCGTGGTAGCCCGTGATGCACGTGGCGCCGCCCGCCGCGCCGACCGCGTGACAGTAGCTGTCGGCGAGCCGGATGCGGTTGCCGTCGACCGCGATCACCCAGTAGCGCTCGAGGCTCTGCAGGCCGGGGAGCGGCGCGCCCGTGCCCGAGCTGTAGACCAGCTGCGTGCCTGTTGCGAAGCCGTGACCGGGCAGGTAGATCGTGTTGTTGTCTTCGACGACGAAGCCGGTGCCTGCGCTCACGAGGTTGCCGCTGCCGTCGACCTGCAGGTCGACGTACCCGCCCTGGAAGCTCGCCGCGGCATCCGGGGCGCGGTACACGACGAGTTGGCCGTTGGTGTAGCCGTTGCCCGCCACGATCGTGTCGACGGCGTCGTCATCGGGGTCGGCCGGATCGTCGTAGTCGTCGACGTTGAACATCACGAGGACGACGGGGGTCATGGGGGCCGTCAGCTCGAAGAGCTGGATACCCGTCTCGTCCACGACGTGCACGCGGTAGGCCCGGCCGTCGACGAGCCCGGGCACGCTCGCGCCCGAGGCCCGGTAGACGACGATCTGCCCGTCGACGAAGCTGTGCCCGAGCGGGATGAACTCGGTGTGGGTGCCCAGGTCGTCGGTGTAGCTGTAGCTGCGGCCGAAGCGGATGGTGTTGGTGGCGGCGTCGACGTGGGCGCCCTCGAACTCGCTGCCGAGCATGATGGTGTGCTCGTCGACCACGATGACGTTGCCCATGAGGCCTTCGGCGAGGCCGCCCGTGACGGCGCCGCCGCCCGCGGTGTAGGTGACCGTCATGCCGTCGTCGAAGCCGTGCGTCGCCGTGAAGGTGATCGTGTCGGTGCCCGCGTCGACGCCCTGGAAGTACCGACCCGGGTCGGGCAGTACGGGCGCATCGACGTTGTAGCCCGTACGGATCGTGATCGACCCCGTCGCCGTGACGCGGGTGGCCGGCAGCACGGAGAGCTTCAGGTCGGGCGTGTTCGAGACGCTCGCCGAGTTGGTGTCGACGTTGACGGCGCCGCCGCCGTCGCTGTGCGTCGAGGAGATGGCGCCTGGCGTGTGGTTGGCGGCGAGCGCGATGGCGCCGTCGACGACGATCACCCCCGCGGGACGCGTGCCCGTGGCCGCACGTCCGAGCTCGAGGGTCACATCGCTGTCGACCTCGGCGCGTGCCCCGCCCGAGCCGACGCGCACGACGCCGCCGCCCGTCGAGCTGAGCCGTGCTGTCGCGAGGTCGACACCCGCCACGACGACGTCGAGGCTCGCCGCCCCCGGCGCGGTCGCGACGTCTCCGCGGATGTCGCCCCAGACGTAGGCGGCCGTGAGGTTCTCGATGCGCGCCTTGGGCTCGGCCTCGTCCACCCCGACGAATCCGGCGCCGACCGCGCCCGCATCGGAGGTCGCGGTGTTGATGCTCTCGGCCCGGATCGACACCGCGGCGAGCGGCGCGGCGATGCGCGCGCCGGCCGACAGGGTGGCCGTGACCGTGGCGCTCGTCGAGATCATCGCGAGCGGCCGCAGCGTCGAGACGCCCACGAGGCCGGCCGCCAGGCCGCCGCCCTGGATCGTCGCGCGGTTGGTGGCCGCCGCACGGATGTCGATCTTCGCGCCGCCGCGCAGCTGGCCCTGGAACTCGGCGGTCGTCGGGGTGTCGATCTGGGAGGTGGGCTGGCCGGCGCCGACACCCACGAGGCCCGCCGCGACGGAGTCGGTGACGACCGTCGTCGTGTTGCGCGCCGCGGCCGAGACGGCGACCTCGCCGCCCGTGCGCACCACGAGCGAGCCGGTGCCGAACCGCGCCGTCGTCTCGGCTTCCGCGTACACCTGGGCGCCCGCCTGCACGTGCGCGACCTCGGCGAGGCTGCCGCCCTGCTTGAGCAGCTTCGCGGTGGCCGTGTTGTCGGCGTCCGCCGAGACGGTCGCACCCGTCGAGTCGAGCACCGAGCCGTCGAAGGTCGCGCGCGTGGCGGAGCGGGCCTCGCTCGTGACGATCGTCGACTGGCCGCGGATGAGCGCCCCGCCCTGGGTGGTGAGGTCGGCGTGCAGCGTGTTGGCGGCATCCGCGATCACCTCGACGAGTCCGCTCGCGGTGAGCCCGCCGTCGCCGATCGCGATCTCGGAGATCGTGTCGGCCACGCCCGTCTGCACGGCCGTCGCGCGCAATCCCGCACCGTCGATGAAGCTGATCGAGAGCAGCTTGACGCTCGCCTCGACGAGGCTCGTGGTCGTGTTGCGCAGCGCGAAGCCGCGACTGACCGCGACGCCCGCCGCGATCGAGCCGTGGGTCAGCGCGTCGAGCGTCGCCGTGACCGTCAGCAGGTTGACGCTCAGTGCGCCCCCGCCTGCCTGATGCACGAAGGCGTGCACGAGGTTGTCGGCGCCCACCGTCATGACGACGTCGCCCGCGCCTGCGTCGAATCGCCGCCCGGCGAGCAGCACGAGCGCCTCGGTCTTCGCGGCGGCGTCGACGAGCGCGACGGCCCCGGCATCCGAGACCCCGACACCGCTGATGGCGACGAAGTCCGCGTCGACGCTCGCGTGGTTGCGTGAGGTCGCGCCGAGGGTCGCGCCGACGCTCGTCGTCGGGTTCTCGAGCCGTGCAGTCGTCTCCGCCGAGATCCGCGCCGTGGGCAGCGTCACCGAGAAGCCGGCCACGGCGACCGCGACGGTGTCGGTGTCGACGTCGGCGGTCTGCACGGATGCCGAGGTCGCCACGACCGCGCCGCCCGTCGTGATGGTGCCGCCCCAGACGCGCGCGGTCGTCTTCGCGGTGGCTTGGATGAGCGCCTGCGCGCGGGCGACGCTGACGCCGAGGCCCGAGACGCCGACCGCGGTGAGCTTCGAGATCGCGGAGCGGTGCGAGGAGGCCGCCGCGCCGGTCGCCCCCGCGCCGGCGATCACGGTGCCGAACAGTTCGGCCGTGACCGGCGCCTCGAAGACCGCGTCGGCGATGAAGCCCGTGCCGCTCACGCCGCCGCCGGATCCCGCCCGGGCGGTCGCCGACACGATCGACTCGCCCGCCCCGTCGGTGGCCTCGGAGGCCGAGACGAGCACGCCGCCCGTGCTCACGACCGTCTCGGGCGAGGCGAGGCGCGCGAGGATCCGCGCCGACTCGGTGACCTTCGCGGTGACCTGCAGACCGGCGCCGCCGCCGATCACCGAGACCGCCACGAGGATCGCGTCGGCGATGGCGCGGTTCTGACCCGTCGCCGTGACCGCGACCGACCCCGAACCGCGGATGCGACCGAGGCCCAGGGCCTGCGTGGTGCCCGACACGGTCGCACTGGGCGTCATGACCGAGAAGCCCATGCCCGAGAGGTTGCCGCCGTCGGTCGACACGCGCGCCGCGTTGCGCGTGTCGGCGGTGATCGCGACGGCACCACCCGCCGTGATGATCGCGTCGGCGGTGAGCGTCGCGACGGTGTCGCGCGAGATCGTCGCGGTGGCGTAGGCGGCACCCGCCGAGTACGCGCCCGTCGCCACCGAGAGCATCGACACGCTCGCGGTGTGCCGGCCCGTCGCGGCGATCGTCGCCGCCCCCGTCAGGAAGGCCGTGCCGTCGAAGGTCGCCGAGGTGCGACCCGTGATGGGTGCGACACCGCCCGCCGCCGTCACGCCGACGCCCGCACCGCCGTTCACGGCGTAGACCTGCACCGGCACGTCGATGGTCGACGCCGCCGTCACCCGCAGTCCACCGGATGCCGCGGCCGCGCCGATCACGACGCGCCCGATCCGGCCCGTGGTGTCGCCGTTCGCCACGATGTCGACGACGGCCGCGCCGGCGGCGACGCCACCCACACCGACGCCCACGCCGAGTCCCTCGATGCGACGCACGGCGGCGGCATCCGCGGCGACCACGCCTCCCGCGTGCGGGATCACGGCGGTGTCGTCGATGTGCGCGTGCTGGGTCGCGGTGCTGTGGATCACGAGGAACTGCCCGGTGAGGCTGAGTCCGCCCGCCGAACCGGCGAAGGCCATGCCCGTCGTGTTCTCGGTCGTGACGGCGGCGACACCGACACCGCCGCCCGCGGTGATCGAGACGCGCGCAGAGATCCCCGCATCGACGTTGCTGCGCAGGTTCGCGATGGCGACCGAGCCGCCGATGCCCATCGCGCCGACCGCGGCCGCGCCCACGACACCCAGGTAGCGGTTCGACTCCTCGGCGCGCACCGCCACGTCGCGGCCGGCGACGATCACGACATCCGCCGCGATCGTGGCGCTCGTGCCGCGCGGCAGCTCGGTGGCCGAGAAGGCGTCGCTCACGCGGGTGGCACCCGGGCTGCTCGCGGCGACCCGACCCCGCGCCGAGCCGAGGGCGTCGTTCACCCGCACGTCGGCCTCCGAGCCGGTGTTCGACGTGGCCCCGTCGAGCACGCTCGTGTAGCCGTGCGAGCCCTGGCCGGATGCGGTGGCGTCGGCGTCGTCGCGCACGTCGTGACCGTCGACCTCGAAGGCGTTCGTCGTCGTGCTGCCGTCGCTGTAGTCGTCGTCGGCTTCGGTGCCGAAGGTCCACACCGACACGGAGCCGGCCATGGCACCCGCACCGCCGCCCACGCTGAGCCCGAAGCTCGTGATGCTGGCCGAGGCGAGCGCCGAGATCGAGAAGTCACGCGCGACGCTGATCGACGCGTTCGGCCCGAGGTACGCCTGCGTGCTCACCGCGAGCACACCGACGTCGACGCCGCCCGCGACGCCGACGACACCTCCGGCGATGCCTCCCGCGACGGTGAGGGTGCGGCTGGCGTTCGCGGCCGTGATGCTCACCGACTGCGCCGCCCCGGGGGCCGACGCGAGGTTGATGCGGGTCGGTGCGGTCGGCGAGGAGTCGACGATCGCACGGGTCGTCGCGGTGAGGATCGTCGTCGTGATGCCGCCCGCGACGCCGACCGCTCCCCCGCCGACGGCCGCGGTGAGTCCGAAGACGTCCTGCGTGGCGCGGGCCTGGATCGCGACGCCCGCGAAGCCGGCACGCACGCCGAAGGCGCCGAATCCGTCTCCCGCGAAGGAGCCGGTGAGGATGCCGCCGACGGGGTCGGCCACGCCGTCGGCGTCGATCACGGTTCCGGCCGCGACGAAGGCTCGGGTGTCCTTGACGGCCGAGGTGACGCCGACGCCCACGCCGACCCCGACGAAGCCGCCGGCCACGCCGCCCGCGACGACCACGATCCGGGTGTCGTCGGAGGCGTCGACGACGACGCTGCCGCCCGCGTCGATCGTCACCGGCTCGAGGGTCGCGTGGGTGTGCACGTCGAGCACGATGACGGCCACGGCGCCTGCCACACCCGCGACCCCTCCGGCCGCCGTGGCGACGACCGCCACCATGCTCTCCTGCCCGTGCGCGGCCACGACCGTGTCGGCGGTGGAGGTGACGGCCGCGCCCTGCCGCAGTTCGGCATCCGTGTCGAGATCGACGACCCCGACGCCCGCGCTCACACCGACGCCCGCGATGGCGCCCGCCGCGACGGCGGACACCATGAGCACGCTGAGGTCGTGCCCCGCAGCGACGAGCACCGAGCCGGGGTTGCCCGCGGAGCCGGCCGTCACCTGCGCGATGCGTCCCACGAACGCGAGGGTGCGGCTCGTCACGACGTTGACGCTGCCGCCGACCCCGACTCCGGCGGTGCTCGCGACGGCCGCGCTGACGCCGACGCCCGCGATGTCGTCGCTCGAGGTCGCGGTGACCGCGACCCCCACGAAGTCGGTGTCGGCGTCGGGCGTGACGGTGCGCACACCCGAGACGGCAGCCGGGTCGGGAGAGGGCTGAGCGCCCTGCCGCACGATGCTGTGTCCGCGGCCGCTCGCGACCGAGGGGTCGAGGGCGATGAAGCTGCCCGTGCAGTCGGCCGGAACCGGCGACGCGGTGAGGCACTTGCTCGTCGTGAGCTGCAGAGCGCCGCCGGTGACCTTGACGTAGTAGCTGCCGCCGTCGACGAGCCCGCCGATGGCAGAGCCGCCACCGGAGCTGTAGATGACCGAGTCACCCGAGCTGAGCTGCGGGTCGTACGGGAGCGTGATCGTGGTGCCGGCCACGGCGCCCGCCGCCTTCGGGTCGAAGTAGTCGGCCGAGCTCGTCGGCAGCGTCGCGGCGCGCGCGTCGATGAGACGGTGCGAGGGGCCCGTCGCGCTCGAGGCGTCGAGCGCGATCGCAGCACCGCCGCCGAGGGGCTCGAGCTGCACGGCTGTCGGCGACACGACGTGCACGCGGTAGTTCGCACCGCTCGTGAGGCCGCCGATGGAGGTGCCGCCGCCTGCGTCGTAGAGCACGGTGTCGCCCTCGCGCAGGCCGTGCGCGTACCCGAGCTCGATGGTGTGGCCGTCCGCCTGCACGGCGGAGGCCGCGGTGAAGCGCGTGTCGACGGCGTCGACGAGGAAGCCGCCGGTCGAGGCGCGGATGCCGCTGCCGAGTGCGCCGAGCCCCTGCACGATCGAGTTGTCGCCGATGAAGGCCGAGGTCGTCTTGGTGACCACGGGCACACCGGCGGCGACGCCCACACCGACGGTGCCGCTCGCCGCGAGCGACCCCGCGATGACGTCGATCTCGAGGCCGTCGTTCGCCGCGATCCGCACGCTGCCGCCCGCGTAGACGGTGCTGCGCGAGTTCGCGCACGCGGATGCCGTCGCCGTGGTCTCCGCGCACTCCTCGCCGACGCTCGCCTGCGTCGTGACGTCGATCACCGAGACCGCCGCGTTGACGCCCACCGCCACCGTGCCCGAGAGCGCGCCGCCCGCCGAGATCGAGGTGATCTCCTCGCTCGAGTCGGCGTCGATCGTCACGTTGCCGTTCGCGGCCACCTCGGCGCCGGGTGCGATCCACGCGAGGGTGCGCTTGGTGATGACCTGCACATCGACGCCGACGCCGACACCCGCCGTGCCGCCGAGCGCCAGCTGGCCCGCGGCGCCCAGGCTCGAGGTGCGGTCGGATGCGGCGAGCGCGACACCCTGGGTCGCCGTCGCCGCGAGGTTGTCGCCGTTGACGATGACGCCCTCGTCGATGTGCGCCGTCGTCTGGTTGTCGTGCACCGCGACGGTCACCGAACCCGCGACACCGGCCGTGCCGCCGACGGCACCGGCCACCGCGACCGACTCGAAGTCCTCCGACTGGGTGGCCGTGATCGAGAGACCCGAGGCGCCCTTCGCCGTCACGCGGTCGTACTCGGCGATGCCCGCATCCACCTTGCCCGTGCGCACGAGCACGATCGACGAGACGCCGACACCCGCGGTGCCGCCCGCCGCGACCCCGCCCGCGAAGAGCAGCGAGTCGCGCACGTCGTCTTGCGCGGTGAGCGTCATGTCGCCGCCCGCCTCGACGACGCTGGCACTGTTTCGCCCGCCCTCGATGAGGGCGCGGGTTCCGCTGTCGGCGTTCTGGTTCACGAGCAGCACGACGAACGACCCCGTGACGCCGGCGGTGCCGGGCGTGGCCGCCGCTCCGGCCGCGAGCATCGTGAACGACTCGCTCGCGATCGCCTCGACGGTGACCGAGCCGCCGACCGTCGCGCGCACGTTCGTGCCGATGACCGAGCGCACGTCCTTCTCGAAGACGTCGAGCACGAGCGCGAAGCCGACGCCGGCCGACCCGGTCGTGAGCCCGAGCGCGCCCGCGAGCTCGACGAAGACGGTGTCGTCGTGCGCCACGAGCGAGAGCGACTGGCCGGGCAGCGAGCCGACGGTCTGGTTGATCGACGCCGCGTCGCCGAGCACGGCCTGCGTGGCGATCGTCACGAGGTCGACGATGAGCGAGCCGCCGATCGCAGCCGAGCCGCCGCCCGCCGCCCCCGCGAGCGCGACGGCCGAGACATCCGGAACCTCGACTCCGAGGATCGGGTCGACGGCCAGCGCCGCGATCCCCGAGCGGGCCGTGAGCGAGATCGCGCCGCCCGCGTCGATCACCACGGGGTGCGCGTCGGAGGAGTCGATGCGGGCGATCGTGTCGGCCTCGATGTAGTTGACGACGATCGCGGCGCCGAACCCGGTTCCGGATGTCGTGAGGGCCCCCGCTGCCGCGATCGACTGCAGACCCATCGGGTTGGTGGCCGAGAGCACGACCCCGCCGCCGGTCGTGATGACGACGTCGCCGCTGATGGTCGCCTCGTTGCGCACGAGCAGCACCTGCACGGCGACCGAGCCGGCGACGGCCGCCTGACCGGTGCCGCCCGCGGCCGAGATGCCCCACGCCGTGAAGTCGTTGCGGGCGCCGCTCGGCGTGTTCGCCGTGACCGTGACGGTGTCGCCCGCCGTGATGACGACACGCTCGCCGATCGTGCCGCGGTCGACGACGTCGACGTAGTTGAGGGCCACGGCGGCGCCGATCGTGTTGCTCGTCTTGATCGAGACGCCCGTCGCCTTCGACGTCGCGTCGACCCCGTTCTCGGCGAGCACGCCGACCGCGCCGCCCGCCGTGATCACGAGGTCGGCGGGGATCTCGGCGATCGTGTCGATCGTCACCCAGTTGACGGTGATGGCCGCTCCCAGGCCGATGCCGTTCGAGCCCTGTCCGCCCTTCCCACCGGCCTGGTTGTTGCCGTTGTCGACCTCGTTGCCCGCCGACGGCAGCGTGATGCCCTTGCCCTGGGTGGCGGGGGTGTTGTCGACCTGGTGCTGCGCCTGCTCGTCGGAGTTCGAGCCGCCGAGCATGTCGATCGCCTTGCCCACCGCGCTCGCCTCGGCCTCGGCGGTCGCCGTGGTCGCCGTGTGCGCCGCGAGGGTGATCGAGCCGGCCGCCTCGAGGGAGCGCTCCGTCTCGGCGGTCGTGGCGATGTCGACGACGTTGATGGCGATGATGGCACCGACCGCGACCTTGTCGCCGACGGCCTTCGCGTCGCCCGTCGTGCTCGTGGAGCCGTCGTGCTGGGCGCGCACGGTGATCGATCCGCTGACCGCCCAGGTCTCGGCGGAGGCGCCGATGCGCGCGATCGTGGTGTGCTGCACGATCGTGATGCCGACGGCCGGGCTGATGGCGGCCTGCGCACCTGCAGAGCCCGCCGTCACGATCGTCGTCACCGTGTCGGCCGAGATCGCCTCGATCGTGACGTCGTGGCCACCGGTGATGACCGCGCCGTCTTCGATCTCGGCGCGCGTCACGTTGTCGAGCACCGGGTTGATCGCGACCGACGCGCCGATGCCGGTCTTGCCGGATCGGGCGAGCGCGGCATCCGCCTTCGCCGAGGCGGTGTCGACGCGCAGGTTCTCGGCCCGCAGCACGACGTCGCCGGTTCCCGCGCCGACGACGGCGCTCGAGGGGATGACGGCCTGCGTCTGGGTCGTGACGACGTTGAGCGCGAACGACCCCGCGACGGCGATGTCGGTGGATCCGGCGCCCGACTCGCTCGACGTGCTGACGGTGTGCACGCGGTCGCCGTCGACCTCGGTCATGGTCGCGGATGCCGTGAACCCGTTCGCGGTGACCCTCGTGTTCGCGTCGAGTCCGGCGCGGTTGACGAGCTCGAGCACGCTCAGGGCGACGGCTGCGCCGATGCCCGCGCTCGTGGCGTGTACGGCGGTGCCGTCGGCGGTCGAGATGGCGTCGGCGTTCTGGCTCGAACGCAGCACGACGGCGCCGCCTGCGGTGAGCGCGAGGCCGGCGGGCAGCTCGGCGATGGCCGAGACGTCGGCGATCGTGAGGGCGATCGCCGCGGCGACCGTGATCTTGCCGTCGGAGCTCTGGGCGCTCGGCGTCGCGCTCGGGTTGCGCACGCCCTTGCCGCCATTGCCGGTCGAGGTGTCGTTCGCGAAGCTGCGCTGCGTCGTGAGCTTGTCGTCGACCGTGCCCTGGCTCGACGGGCTCGTCTCGGCGTCGTTGTCGGTGCGGCCCTTCGCGCCCGAGGCCGACGCCTCGGCGCCCGCCTCGTTGTGCGAGGAGCCGAGGGCCGCGAACTCGATGCCGCCGCCCGCCGAGACGTTGCGGTCGGTGCGCGCGAGCACGGCGTGGTCGGCGAGGGTGAGGGCGAGCGAGACGCCCACGGATGCCGTCGAGCCGCCCGTCGCCTCCGCCGAGGTCGTCGTGACGGTGGAGGTGCGCTGCGTCGCGACGGCGACGAGGTCGCCGCTCAGCTCCAGCAGGTTGTCACCGGTGATGGCGTCGATGCGCACCGTGGTCTTGACGTCGGAGCTCGTGACCGCGATGGCGGGAGCGACCGCGGCTCCGCCGGAACCCGAGCCGGTGCCGCCGCCCGTGCCGCCGCCGGTTCCGCCACCGGTGCCACCGGTGCCGCCCGTGCTCGACGCGGTGATCGCGGCGCCCATGCGCGCCTCGGTCACGGCGTCGACGCGCGCCGCCGCCGACATCGTGAGGTTCTGCGCACCCGTGAGCACGGCATCCGCTTCGAGCGCCGCAGTCGTCTCGTCGAGCACGAGGTTGAGGGCGAACGAGACGCCGACGCCGATCTTGCCGCCGCTCGTGACGGCGCCGAGGCCCACGGGAAGCGCCTTGACCGTCGACGCGAGGCGCGAGGCGGCGATGAGCGTCGCGTCGCCGCCCGTCAGCTCGACGATGCCCGAGATGCCGACGTAGCTCTGCTGGTTGACGATCGCGATCGCGAGCGAGCCGGCGATCGACACCGATGCGGCAGCACCGGACGCCGACTCGGCGCCCACGGTCGAGGTGTCGTCGGTGCCGACGACCGTGACGGTCGCCGCGAGCACGAGGGCGTGAGCGCGCACGGTGAGCCAGACCGGCACCTCGGAGCGGTTGGTGACGTTCGAGATCGTGAGGGCGACGGCCGCACCGATCGCGACCGACGAGCTGCCCGATCCGGTGCCGCCACCCGTGCCGCCGCCGGTGCCCCCCGTGCCGCCGCCGGTTCCGCCGGTGCTCGTGGCCGGCTGCGTCGCCGAGGAGTCGGCAGAGCTCGTCGCGTCGGTGTTGGCCGAGGAGGCGAGCGTGACGGTGCCGCCCGCGGTCAGCAGCGTGACATCCGTCGTGACACGCGACGTCGCGGTGACAGACGAGATGACGATGCCGATGGCCGCCGCGATCGACACCCCGCCGTCGGAGGTCTTCGCGTCGGGGGTCTTCGTGTTGCCGGTGCCCGGGGCTCCGTACTTGGTCGAGGCGCGATCGGCGTAGTCGCGTTGCGCTCCCGCCTGCTTGTCGACGCCCGTGCGGCCCTCGGTGTCGGCGGTCTCTTCGTCGCCCGTCGGCGCGTTTCCGGATGCGGACGCCTCGCCGGTGGCCTGTGCGACCGAGCGGCTCGAGGCGAGGAGCGTGATGTTCTCACCCGCGTCGAGGATGCGCGCGAGCTCGGAGATGGCGCCGTGGTTCGCAATCGTGAGGCCGAGGCCCACACCGACGGCGGCGGAGCCGGCCGCGGCGGCCGAGGCACCCGCCGTGGTGCCCGCCGTCGCGTCCTGCGCGGCGGTGAGGGCGAGCGAGCCGCCCAGCTGGAACAGGCCGGACGCCGCGGTGCCGACGCGCGCATCCGTCGTGATGTTCGAGACGATGATGGCGATCGCGGGGGTGATCGCGACGCCGCCCGAACCCGAGCCGCCGCCCGAGCCGCCACCGGAACCGCCGCCGCCCGTGCCGCCGCCCGACGACGAGCCGGTCGCCGAGGCGCCCATGCGCGCCTCGATCGCCGCGACCGTGAGCGCCGACGCCGCGAGCGTGACGTCATGAGCTCCCGTGACCTCGACGCTGTCGGCGAGCAGCGCGTGCACGTCGTCGGTCACGAGACCGAGGGCGAAGGCGACGCCGATGCCGATGCTCTCGCCGCTCACCCCGTCTTCGGCGGGGAGCGCCGTCACCGTCACCGCGAGGTCGGATGCGGCCGTGGCCGAGAGGTCGCCCCCGGTGAGCGCGACCGTGCCGTAGACGGCGGCCACCGCATCCTGATCGACGATGACGATCGCGACCGAACCGGCGACGCCGACGCCCCCTGCGGCTCCCGCCGTCGAGGCGGCCGTGACGGTCGCGGTGTGGTCGGCGCCGTCGACGGCGACCGTCGCCGACAGCACGAGGTTCTGCGCCGCGACGGTGAGCCACGCGGGGATGACGGCCCGGTTGCTGACGTTCGCGAGGGTCAGCGCGACGCCCGCGCCGATCGCCGCGGTGCCGCCGTCGGTCGCCGCGCCGTCGGCGGCGGAGGCGGCGTCGGCGTTGGCGGCCGTGGCGAGTTCGACGGTGCGACCCGCGACGAGCAGCGTCACGTCGCTCGTGACGCCCGCCTCGACGGTGACGTCGGAGATGACGACACCCACCGCGGCCGCGATCGCGATGGCCCCGTCGGAGGTCTCGGCGTCGGGCGTGGGCGTCGCGCCCGAACCCTTGACGTCGTGCTTGTCGGCGGCCGTGTCGGCGTAGTCGCGCTGGGTGGCGACCGACTTGTCGACACCCGACTCGCCGTTCTGCTCGGTCGTGTCGTCGGCGTTCTCCTCGGGGGCGCCCGCCGCCGAGGCCTGGCCGGTCGCCGACGCCGACGACACCGAGCTCGCCTGCAGGCGGATGTCGCGGCCGGCCGTCGCATCGCGTGCGAGCGTCGCGGTGGCGCCGTGCGGGGCGATCGTGAGGCCGAGGGCGATGCCGACCGCGGCCTGGCCGGCGGTCGCGACCGCGCCGCCCGTCGCGGAGGCCGAGGCGTGCTGCGCGGCGTGCAGCACGAGGTCGCGCGTCACCACGAACGGGGCGGCGGATGCCGTGCCGACGCGCGCGGTCGTCTCGACGTTCGAGAGCACGAGCGCCACCGCGGGCACGAGGGCGACGCCGCTCGCGCTGCGCCCGGAGCCGCCGCCGGAGCCACCCGAGCCGCCGCCCGAGCTGCCACCGGACCCGCCGCCGGATGAGCCCGGTGCCTCCGCGCCCATGCGCGCCTCGGCCGCCGCGGTGGTCGTGGCGCTCGCCGTGAGCACGACATCGCGCGCACCGGTGAGCGAGACCCCGTCGGCGACGAGGGCCGAGACGACGTCGTCGAGCAGGATGAACGCGAACGAGACGCCGATGCCGACGTTGCCGCTCGAGACGGAGCCGGGGCCGATCGGCAGCGCGGTCGCCGTGGAGTCGAGTCGCGAGGCGGCCGTGATCGTCACGTCGCCGCCGCCGAGGATCACGGTGCCGTCGATCGCCGCCGTCGTGTCCTGGTCGACGATCACGAGGGCCACCGAGCCCGCCACCGAGACGCCCCCCGCCGCACCCGAGGCGGCGGCCGCCGTGAGGGTCGCCGTGTCGTCGGCGCCGTCCACCGCGACCGTCGCCGAGATCACCAGCTCGTGCGCACGCACCGTCAGCGTCGCGGGCACCGAGGCCTCGTTGAGGTGCTTCGCGTAACTGATCGCGACGCCCGCGCCGATGCCCGCGGTTGCCCCCTCGGTCGCCGAGCCGTCGGCGCCGGATGCGACGTCGGCGTTGAGCGCCGAGGCGAGCGTGACGCTCGTGCCCGCCTGGATCGACGACACCGCGGGCGTGATGTCGGTGCGGGCCGTGACCGTCGAGAGCGCGATGCCGATCGCCGCCGCGACCGCGACCGAACCGCTCGAGGTCTCCGCATCCGGCGTCGGGGTGCCGCCCGAGCCGGTGAGGCCGCGCTCACCCGCCACCGCATCGGCGTGATCGCGCTCGGTTGCGACGGTCTCGTCGACGCCCGTCTTGCCGTCGCCGTCGCCGTCGGCGCTGTCGGAGGGCCCCTCCGCGGGGGCGCCGGATGCCGAGGCCGCTCCGGTCGCAGAGCTCGCCGAGACGGCGCTCGCCTCGAGCGCCACCGCACCGCCCGCCGTCACGTTGCGGGCGAGGGTCGCGAGCGAGCTGTGGTTGGCGATCGTGAGCGCGAGTCCGACCCCGACCGCGGCGGTGCCGGCACCGCTCGCCTCGGCGCCCGCCGTCGTCTCGGCGGCCGCGTCGAGTGCCGAGGCGATGCGCAGTGAGCCCGCCGTCGCGAGCACACCGGCGCCGACCCGCGCCGCCGCCGAGACGTTCGAGAGCACGAGGGCGACAGCCGGTGCCGCCGTGACGCCACCGCCCGCGGCACCCATCTTCGCGGTCGCCGCGACCTCGGATGCGGCATCCGCCTCGAGCGTCACGTCGTGCGCCCCGAGGATCGCGACGCCGTCGCCGATCTCGGCGAGCGTCGTGTCGTCGACGAGGGCGAAGGCGAACGAGATGCCGACACCGACACTGCCCGACGCCGCCGAACCGGCGCCGACCGGCAGCGCCGAGACGGTGCCGGCGAGGGCCGAGGTGGCCGAGAGCAGCAGCTCGCCGCCCTGCAGGGTGAGCGTGCCGAGCACGCGCGCCCGCGTCACATGGTCGACGAGCGCGATCGCGGCGGACCCCGCGACCGAGACCTTGCCCGCGGCGCCCGAGGATGCCGCCGCCCCGATCGTCGAGGCGTCGTCGCCGCCGTCGGGGGCGAGCTCCGCCCGCAGCTCGACACCGTGAGCGGTGACGCTCACGGTCGCGGGCACCTCCGCGAGGTTGCGCAGCTCCGAGAGGGTGAGGGCGACACCCGCGCCGATCGACGCCGACCCGTCGGGCGAGGTGGCCGAACCGTCGGCGGTGCTCGCCGCATCCGCGGCCGCGCGCGTCGTGAGCCGCAGTGTGCCGCCGACCGTCAGCGTCGGCACCGAGCCCGCGATCACGGTGCGCGCCTCGACCGTCGAGACCACCACGCCGACCGCGGCCGCGACCGCGATGGGCCCGCCGGAGGTCTCGGCGCTCGGGGTCTCGGCGCTGCCCGAGCCCTGCATGTTGTTGTCGCCCGCCACCTGGTCGGCGAAGCCGCGCTGCTGGGCGATCTGCTTGTCGACGCCGGTCTTGCCGTTCTCGGGCGTCGTCGTGTCGGGAGCGTCGGGGTCGTCATCGGCGGGCGCGCCGCCTGCCGAGGCGGAGCCGGTGGCGCTCGCGGTCGAGATGCTCGTCGCGGCGAGCGCGAGGTCGCGGCCGGTGCTCGCGACGCGCTGCAGGGTCGCGGTCGCCGTGTGGGTCGCAAGGGTGAGCCCGAGCGCGAGCCCGACGGCGGCCGATCCGCTGCTCGTGGCGCTCGCGCCACCGGTCGCGATCGCGCTCGCGGTCTGGGCCGCCGACAGGCTCAGGTCGCGGCTCGGGGCGAGCGTGCCGCCCGTGCCGACGGACGCGCTCGTGGCGACGTGCGAGAGCACGGTGCCGACGGCGGGCGCGACGGCCACGCCGCCCGCCGCGCCGATGCGCGCGGTCGCGGCGCCGCTGCTCGTCGCATCCGCGGTGAGGATGATGTCGCGCGCGCCCGTGACGCCGATGCCGGCGCGGATGACCGACTCGGTCGCGACGTCGAGAATCGCGAGCGCGACGGCCGCGCCGATGCCGACTGCGCCGCCTGCCGCACCGTCACCCGCCGGCAGGGCGCTCGCCGTCGCGGCGACCTCGGCGTCGGTGTCGAGCAGCAGATCGCCGCCCGTGAGCGTCACCGAGGCCTCGAGTGCCGCCGTCGTGGCGTGGTCGACGAGCGCGATCGCGACCGACCCCGCGACCGAGACATCGCCCGCGGCGCCGGCCACGGCATCCGCGGTGACGGTCGATGCGGAGTCGCCCGCGTCGTCGGCGGTGCCGGCCCGCAGGGTGAGGCCGGTCGCGGTGAGCGTGAGGTTCGTCGGCACGACGGCCCGGTTGACGACGTCGGAGAGCGTCAGCGCGACCCCCGCGCCGATCGCCGCGGTCCCGCCCGTCGCCGATCCGTCGGCGCGCGAGGCGGCGTCGGCGTTGACCTCGGTCGCGAGCGTCGCCGTTCCACCAGCGCCGAGCGCGACGGCGCCCGTGAAGAGCGCCTCGGCGGTGACGTCGGAGAGCGCGACACCCACGGCGGCGGCGGCCGATACCGAACCGTCGGAGGTCGCTGCGCTCGGGGTGTCGGCGCTGCCGGAGCCGGCGAGCCCCTGCACGGCCGCGACCTGGTCGGCGTGGCTGCGCTCGGCGGCGATCTGCTTGTCGACGCCCGTCTTGCCGTTCTCGGGCGCGTCGGCGTCGGCGGCCTCCTCCGAGCCGCCCGCGGACGCGGTGCCGGATGCCGTGACGGCCGAGAAGGTCGTCGCGCCGAAGGCGGCGTCGGCCTGCGCGTCCGCGGAGCGCGCGAGCTCGGTGCGGGCCGCATGGGTGCCGGTCGCGAGACCGAGCGCGAGACCGACGGCCGCGGTGCCACCGGTCGCCGCCGCGTCGGCGGTGGCAGCTGCCGTCGCGCGTGTCGTGGCGATCAGGCCCAGGCTGTCGCCGACGGTGAGCTGGGCGCCCGAGCCGACGCGAGCACGCGCCTCGACCGTCGAGAGGGTGACGGCGGCCGCGGGCGCGAGCCCCACCGAACCGGCCGCGCCCATGGTCGCGGTCGTCGTGGCGGTCGTCGTGGCCTCGGCGATGATGCCGAGTTCGCCCGCCGGGTCGGCGGCGGCGCCGTCGGCGAGTTCGGCGAGTGTCGTCTCGTCGAGGATCACGAGCGCGAAGGCGGCGCCGACCCCGACGGCGCCCGTGCCTGCCGCGCCGCTCTCGGCGGGCACGGCCGTCGCCTCGACCGCGGCCGAGGAGGAGGCGGCGATCATGAGCGGCCCGCCCGTCGCGGCGGCCGAGCCCGAGAGGCGGGCGAGCGTGACGCGATCGACGACCGCGATCGCGACGGAGCCGGCGATCGAGACGCCGCCCGCGGCTCCCGCCGTGGCGTGGGCGGCCACGTCGGATGCCGCGGGAGCGGTGGCGAGGATCGTGATCGATCCGGCCTGCGCCGATCCGGCGAGCTCCGCCGTGACGCGCGTCGTGGCGAGGGTGAGGGCGACGCCGGCGCCGATGGAGACGCTCGCATCGCCGTCGGCGGATCCGGTGCCGGAACTCGTCGCGTCGGCCTCACCGGATGCCGTGAGCTCGAGGCTCGCGGCCTCGACCCGGCCGCTCGCGAGGATCGTCGCGGTCACGGTCGCCGTCGAGAGGGCGACCCCCACGGCGGCGGCGGCGCCGACGGCACCGTTCGAGGTCGACGCGCTCGGCGCATCCGGGGCCGTCGCCCCCGCGAGGCCCGCCACGTGGTCCTTCTCGGCCGCGACCTTCGTGTCGACGCTCGAACCACCCGAGCTCTCGCCCGCTCCGCCCGCGGATGCCGTGGCCGAGCCCGTGACGTGCGAACCGCCGCTCGCCTCGATCGTGGCGAAGCCGGACGCCCGCACGACACGGGCGAGCGACGCCGTGGCCGTGTGCTCGCCGATCGCGAGGCCGAGGGCCAGACCGACGGCTGCGGTGCCGGATGCGGCGCCCGCCGTCGCGGTCGCGGTGGCGGTGGCCGACTGGGTCGCCGTGAGCGCGAGGCTCGTCGCCGTGAGCACGGCCCCCGTGCCGATCACCGCGCTCGTGCGCGCGGTGTGGAAGGTCGTGGCGACGGCGGGCGCGATGCCCACCGAGCCGCCGCTCGCACCGATGCGTGCCTCGCTCGTGGCGCTCGACGTCGAGACGGCGGTCACCTGCACGGCGCCGGCCTGCGCGGTGGCGCCGTCGGCGATCGCGGCGACGACGACATCCGTGACGACGGCGATCGCGGCCGATGCCCCGACGCCGATGCTCTCGCCCGTCGCCCCGTCGGCCACCGGCAGCGCTGTCGCCGCCGTGCTGAGAGCAGAGCGCGCATCGACCAGGAGCGCGCCCGTGAGCGCGACCGCGCCGTCGAGGCGAGCCTCGGTGACCGCGTCGACGATCGCGATTCCGACCGAGCCGGCGACCGACACCGTGCCGCCGCCCGCCCCAGCGGCGGCCGCGGCCTCCACCTCGGAGCTCGTGTCGGCGCCGTCTGCCGCGACGGTCGCCGAGACGGTGAGGCCGTCGCCCGTGACGGTCACGCCGACCGGCAGGATCGCGCGGTTGCTCGCGTCGAGCTGGGTCAGGGCGACCGCCGCGCCGATGCCGAGCGAGCCCGCATCGGTGGCCGAGCCGTCGGCGGCGGATGCGGCGTCGCTCTGCAGCGCGGAGGAGAACGTGAGCTGTGCGCCGCCGATCGACGACACCTGCGGCTCGATGAGCGCCTCGGAACCGACGGTCGCGACGATCACGCCGACCGCGGCGGCGACGCTCACGCCCCCGCTCGAGGTCGACGCGCTCGGGGTGTCACCGGGCTGGCTGCCGCCCGCGAGTGCGTCGGCGTGGCCGCGCTCGGCCGCGATCGCGTCGTCGACACCGCTGCCTGCCGCGCCGTCGCCGGTGCCGTTCGACGTCTCGCCGGGGGCGCCGCCCGCCGAGGCGGTGCCGGTGGCGTCGAGGTCGGCGATTCCCGTCGCCGAGAGGGTGACGTCGCCGTCGGCCGCGACGTCGCGACCGAGGGACGCGACGGTGTTCAGCTCGGCGAGCCCGAGGGCGAGGGCCATCCCGACCGCGGCGGTTCCCGCGGCGGCCGTGGCGCCCGCCGTCGAGGCGATCGTCGCGCGCTGTGTCGCCGTCACGGTCACGTCGCCGCTCAGGGCGATCGCCGCGCCCGCGCCGAGCCGCGCGGTGGTCGTCTGGGTGACGCGTGTCGTGGCCACGGCGGGGGTGAGGCTCACGCCGCCGCCCGCCGCGCCCATCCGTGCGGTGGCGGTCACGGCGCCTGTTCCGGATGCCGCGACGGTGAGAGCACCGGCTCCCGTGATCGTCGCGTCGTCGGCCACGCTCGCGCGCGTCGTCGCGTCGACGAGGGCGAGCGCCGCGGCGCCGCCGATGCCGACGCTCGTGCCCGATGCGCCGTCGGAGGTGCCGGCCACGACGGCCGCGGTGTCGGTGGCGGTCGCGCGCACCTCGACAGCGCCCGCGCCTGCCACCGTGAGGTCGCCGGCCAGTTCGGCGCTCGTCGCGAGCTCGGCGAACAGCAGCGCCACCGACCCGGCCACCGAGATCGTGCCGCCGCCTGCGCCCGCCGTCGAGGTCGAGGCGAGGGTCGTGGTGGCCGTGGCGTCCACCGAGAGCGAGCCGACGGTACCGCCCGCGACCCAGCTGCGGGTGTCGACGTCGACGTCGGTCAGTGCGACCGCCGCGCCGATCGAGGCGGCGCCTCCCGCGGCGGCCGAGCCGTCGGCCGTGCTCGCCGCGGTCGTCGTGCTCGTGGCGTCGAGCGCGAGGGCGCCCGTGAGCGAGAACGAGCCGGTCGCGGTGGGGCCGGCCGTCACCGAGACGGTGCCGAGCACGAGCGAGACCGCGGCCGCGACATCCACGCCGCCCGCCGAGGTCGACGCAGAGGGCAGACTCGGAGCGCTGCCCCCGCCGAGCGAGGCCGCGTGCCCCGCCTGCGCCGAGAGCTGATCGTCGACGCCCGTGCCGCTCGCGCCCGCGGCGCCCTGCGACTGCTCGGCACCGGCGGTCGACGCGGTCGAGGTCGCCGCCATCGTCGAGGCGCCCGCCGCTTCGAGCGACGCGGATGCCGCGGTCACCGCACGCGCGACGCTCACGTCGACGAGGTGGTCGGCGAGCACGAGCGCGAGCCCCGCGCCGACGGCGGCGGTGCTTCCCGTGACGGCGCCGCTGGCGGTCGCGCGCGAGGTGGCCGTCTGCGCGGCGTCGAGCGCGACGCCCGCGCCCGTCGCGAGCGCGGTGCCCGTGCCGAGACGGGCGGTCGTCGTGGCCGTCGCGACGGTCGTCGCGGCGAAGCCCGCGACGGCGACGCCCGAGGCGGCGGCCGCGGCTTCCGCGGTCGCCGTGCTGTCGTGCGTGCCGGATGCGTCGATCGCGATCGAGCCGCCGCTCCCGGTCGCCGACGCGACGACGGCGCCGTCTGCCAGCTCGGCGAGGGTGCGCTGCTCCACGCTCGCGACGGCGACCGAGGCGCCGACGCCCACGGTCGAGCCGCCCGCGCCCTTCGCGACCATCGCATCCGCGGCCGTCGCGGCGTTCGAGCTCGCGACGATCGAGAGGTCGCCTGCGGTGCCGTCCGCATCGCGGTCGAGGTCGAGGGCGCCGCCCGCGGAGGCGCTCGTGTCGAGGTGGACGATCGCGAGCGCGAGGCTGCCGGCGAGTCCGAGCGTGCCACCCGATCCGGCGCCGGCGATCGACGTCGCGGCGAAGCGGTGTGCGGTGGCGGGGTCCCCCGTTGCGGTGCTCGCGTCGACGCCCGCGACGAGGGTGAGCGCGTCGGCGTCGATGGTGGTTGCGGATCCGGTTGCCGCGGTGATCGCGACCGTCGCGTCGGTGTACGCGATACCGGCTCCGATGGTGGCGGCGGGGGGCCCGCGATCCGCCGGCTGCCCGGTGGCCGTCGAGTCGGCGAGGTCGTGGTGGCGCGCCTCGAGCGTGACCGTGCCGGCGTCCAGGTGCACGCCGTCGATGGTCGCATCGGCGCTCGAGGTGAAGAGGGCGACGGCGATCGCGGCGGCGACCGAGACGGTGCCCGCGGGCGTGCTCGGGGTCGGAGCGCTCGGGAGGGTCGAACCGTTGGCGCTCTTGCCCGCCGCGTAATCGCGTGCCTCGCTGAGCGAGGCGTCCGCACCCTGCGCGTCGGCCGCACCCTGCTCGGGCGCGCCGCCGGCCGAGGCCGAGGCGCTCGTCGTCGCGCCGCTCGCACCCGAGACGCGGATGATGATCGAGCCGTCGGCCGTGACGTCGCGCTGCACGGTCGCGTGCACCGCGTGGGCGGCGATCGTGAGCGCGAGGGCGAGCCCCACCGCGGCGTCACCCGCTGCCGCCGCGCCCGCCGCGGTCGTCGTGACCGGCGCGCGCTGATCGGCGGCGACCGTCACATCGCCCGTCGCGACGAGCGGCGCGCCCGTGCCGATGCGCGCGCGGGTGGCGAGCGTCGAGACGGTGATGGCGCTCGCTCCGGCGACCGTGATGCCCGAACCGGATGCTCCGCCCTGCGCCGTCGTCTCGCTCGCGGTCGTACCCGCGGCCGTGATCGCGAGCGAGCGCACACCCGTGAGCGTCGCACCGTCGGCGAGCTCGGAACTCGTCGTGCCGTCCACGTCGCCCAGGGCGACGCTCGCGCCGAGGCCCGCCGTGTCGCCGCTCGGCGCCGTCGAGGGCGTGGCCGAGGCGCGCACACGGGCGGTCGAATCGGCGGCGATCGCGGCATCCGCATCCGGGGCGTGCAACACGACGTCGCCCGTGATCGCCGCCGTGGTCGTGAGCACGGCGAGCGAGAGAGCCACGGCACCGGCGACCGCGACCGAGGCGCTTGCGGCACCGCTGCCCGCCGACGAGCCGGAGACCGCGGTCGCCGCGTACTCGTTCGCGTCACCCGTCACGGTCGGTGCCGTCACGGCGCGCACCGTGATGTCGGGGGTCGTGTAGTCGCCGCCCGCGACGCGCGCGTCGGTCGCGACATCGCTGCGGTTGACCGCCACCGCGACGCCCACACCCGAGGAGCCCGAGGTGACGGGCGAGCCGTCGGCGGATGCGGTCGAGCCACCGCGCGAGGCGGCCGTGGCCACCACGCCGGCCGGAGCCGTGACCGAGGCCGCGCCGACGGGCTCGATCACGGCGGTCGCCCGCTGCACGAGCGCGAGGTTCGCAAGCGCCCCCGCGACCGTGACCACGCCGGAGGGGGTGTCGGCCGCGCCGTCTGTCGTGTCACTCGGGGCCTCGTCGTTCTCGGTGGCGCCGCCCGGGCTCGCGGTCGCGGTCACCGTGACCTGCGCCGTCGTGTCGGCGTGCACCTCGACGCTCGCGGCGGTGATGTCGGACGACGTCGCGATGCGCGCGAGCGAGTTCGCCGTCACGTCGCCGACCGCGATCGCGCCGCCCGCATCGGCGCCCGAGGCATCCGCCTCGACCGTGACGGTCGTCGTGTTCGCGGCGCGGATGACGAGGGCGTCGGTCGCGACGATCGCCGTGGCTCCGCCGAGTTCGACCGTGGCCGAGGTCGCGACGGTCGCCGAGGCGAGCGCCGCATCGACGTCGTCGGTTCCGCCGCTCGCCGGGGCGTCGGTCGCGGTCACGGTCGCGACGACCGACGCCGCGACCGTCACCGACCCCTGCGCCGTGAGCGTCGCATCCTGCAGCGTCGTCGTCGCGGTCGCCGTGCTCGAGACGGTCGTGGCCGCTGCGGGCGCCGCCGTGGCCGTCGAGCTCACCGTGATGTCGCCGCCGTGCAGCGTCGTGCCCGTCAGCACGACCTCGGCGAGCTCGTCGCCGGCCATGCCGGCCGCGAGCTCGATGTCGCCCGCGGGGTCGGTCGCGTCGCTCGTGTCGATCGTGCTCGCACCCACGAGGATGTGCGCCGCGACGATGCGGAACGTCACACCCGGCAGGTACAGGTCGCCGACGATCTGCACGGTGACGCCCGGCGCCGAGGCGAGGATCTCGAACACCTCGGTCGGCACGACGAGCGTCACCTGCTCCATCGAGCCGATCGTGCTGCGCACGAGCACCTCGTTCGTCACGGCATCCTGGCTCACCTCGAGAACGTCGTCGGCCGTCGTCGTCGTGACCGCGACCTGCGCGGGCGTGCCCGAGACGACGAGCGGCTCGAGACCTGCGTAGGCGACCTCGACCGTGTCGGCCGCGAGCACGCCCTGGTCGGCTCCGCTCGGCGTCGAGACGACCCGGCCGCCGTCGGCATGCAGCTCGAGGGTGTCGTGCCCGGCGGTGCCGCCGTCGACCGTCGCGATGCTGCCGCCCGCGGCGACGTCCACGACGAACGCGTCGTCGTCGCTCGCGGCGCCGACGAGGTGCGCGAAGCCCGAGAAGTCGATGCCGTCGACATCGCCCGCGCCCGCTCCGTCGACCGTCCACGTGACGGCGGTGCCGGCGCCCGCGCGCGTGAGGGTGGCATCCGCACCCACGACCACGACGGCCGTGACGCCCGTATACGAGACGGTGCTGCCGTCGAGGGTCACGGAGCCGGTGCCGGATGCGCCGAGCAGCCACGCGACGCCGTCGCCCGTGATCGAGAGGGTCGCCGCGCCGCTTCCGCTGATGGTGAGGGGGATGGACCCCGCCGCGAGCGCCGCGAGCACGCCCGCACCGAACGAGAGCTGAGCGCCCGCGACGTCGAGGCTCGCCACCTGGTCGAGCGGGGTGCGGGTCGCGGTGCCGTCCACCGTGACGACGAGGTCGGTTCCGTCGATCGCGATCTCGACGACGTCGCCGGATGCCGTCACCGGCATGGGCGTCGGTGTCTCATCGCCCTCGGCGAGGATCGAGAACCCACCACCCGACCCGGGCTCGGTCGACCCGGGCTCGGTCGGCTCGCCGCCGGTCGGCTCGGGCTCGTCGCTCTCGGTGCCATCCTCGGCCGCGGGCTCGGAGATCGTGTGCTCGTCGACCGGCTCGTCGGCGAAGGCCACGAAGCGACCCACGGAGAGCAGTTCGTAGTCGGGATCGGAGCTCGCGTCGTCGGAGCCCTCGTCCTCGTCGGGCGTCGTGCCGGGGTCGTCGCTTCCGTCACCGGGTCCGCTCGCCTCGCCCGTGTCGTCGCCGGTCGGCTCGTCGCCGCCGGTCGGGTCGCCACCGGTCGGGTCGTCGCCACCGGTCGGGTCACCACCTGTCGGGTCGTCACCGCCGGTGGCCTCGTCGTCGCCGGAGGAGCCGCTGCCCGTCGAGGAGCCGACCTCGGTGGGGCCGACGGTTCCGGGGCCGCACACGAGCGTGCGACTCGTCGAGCTCGACGAGGAGGTCGAGTCGCCCTCGCCGTCGTCGCCGCCGGTCACCTTGAGCACGCAATTGGAGGTGCCGCCCGGGTTGAGCGAGGGGGCCGGCTGCGTGGTCGTGATGATGACGACGCGCGTGGTCGGCGGAGCCGGAGGCGCCACTGCGGGGGCCTCGGGAACGGGCACCTCCGTCGGCTCCTCTGCCGTCACCGGGGCGCTCGGCCCGAGCGGGGCGGGCACCACGATGACGGGCGCCTCAGGACGCGCCTCGACGGCGGCGGCCGGCGCCGGCGCGCCCGTCATGGTCGCGATCGCGGTCGCCGCGGCGACGAGAGCGGCGAGCGCAGCGAACGGCGTCCGGCGTCCGGACGCACGCGAAGGTGCCGCTTCAGCGCTCATCTGCTCCGCGCGGAGGGATCGGGGGTGCCAGGCCGTGGTGGTCGGGCGCATCCGCGCTGGCGCTCATGGTATCCAGGTCCGACGATTTGCACGACCCCTCAGTTTCGATGCCCCGCAAACGGGGGTGACGGCGGCCGGGAGCCGGAGTAGAACTACTCTCAAGCACCTCGACCGGAGCGTGCCGACGAAAGGACCACCATGTCGTACCTCAGCACGTTCTGGGACTTCCTGTGGAGTATGTTCTGGATCTTCGCGTTCGTCGCCTACCTCTTCGCGATCTTCTCGATCATCGGCGACCTCTTCCGCGACCATAAGCTCGCCGGGTGGGCGAAGGCGATCTGGATCATCTTCCTGCTCTTCGTGCCCTTCCTCACGGCTCTCGTCTACCTCATCGCGCGCGGACGCGGCATGGCCGAGCGCAACGCGGCCGCGGCGGCGGCGCAACGGCAGGCCACCGACGACTACATCCGTCAGGCCGCGGGCGCGACGAGCGCCGCCGACGAGATCCAGAAGGCCAAGGCGCTGCTCGACGCCGGCGCGATCAACGCGAGCGAGTACGAGGCGCTCAAGAACAAGGCCCTCAGCTAGCGGGAGCGGGCTCCGTCAGCCGCACCACCGTCACCCACACCACGGAGGGCGTCGCTCACGAGCGGCGCCCTCTGTATGCCATCAGCGGTATAGACCTCACTCGGGCGAGGTGCGGCCCGCGGAGAGCGGGCGCCACACCACCAGCTGGTTCTGCTTGCGCACGCGGGTTCCGGCGCGCAACGAGATGACCTCGCCCTCGCTTCCCGCCGCGAAGACCCGGCGACCGGGTCGCGCGAGCAGCTCGTCGGCGAGCGCCGCCTCCAGCTCCCGCACGCGGGTGCTGAGCGCGGAGACCTGGTTCTCGAGTTCGAGGATGCGACGGATGCCTTCGAGGTTGAGCCCCTCGGCCGAGAGTCGCGCGATCTCCCGCAGTTGCACGACGTCCCGCATCGAGTAGCGCCGCGACTTGCCCGCCGTGCGCTGCGGGCGCACGAGCCCGAGGCGGTCGTACTGCCGCAGCGTCTGCGGATGCATGCCCGCGAGTTCCGCCGCGACCGCGATCGCGAACAGGGGCGTCGCCTCGTCCATCATCCGCGCGCCTTCTCCATGAGCTCATCGCGCGGGTTCTCGGCGGGGAGCGTCGCGGCGAAGTCCTCGAGCTTCTTCTTGGCCTCGCCCGAGAGATGGCTCGGCACGACGACGTGCACGGTCGCGAGCAGGTCGCCCGTCGACTTCGCCGTCGCGACGCCTCGGCCCTTCACCCGCAGCACGCGCCCGCTCGGCGTGCCGGGGGCGACCCGCAACCGCACGGGGGCGCCGTCGAGTGTCGGCACCTCGATCGTCGCACCGAGGGCCGCCTCCGTGAAGGTCACGGGCACGTCGACACGCAGGTTGGCGCCGTCGCGCTCGAACACCGGATGCGGGCGCACGGCGACCGTGAGAACGAGGTCGCCCGGCTCACCGCCGTCGGGGCTGGGCTGCCCCTTGCCGCGGAGCTTGATCTTCTGACCATCCCTGACGCCCGCCGGGATCTTCACCTTGGTGGCCTTGCCGCCCGGCAACTGCAGCGTGACGGTGTCACCGTGGATCGCCGTGATGAAGTCGAGCGTCGTCGTCGCGGTGATGTCGGCGCCCGGCGTCGGCCCACCGAAGCCGCGGTAGCCGCCGCTCGGCGTGCCGAAGCGGCCCGAGCCGAACATGCCGCCGAGCAGATCCTCGAAGCCGCCCTGGCTGTAGCCCGCGCGTCCGCCGCCGCCGAACATGCCACCGAAGACGTCCTCGAAGCCGGCACCGCCCGAGGTGAAGCGCGCCCCGGATCCCATGGCGCGCAACTGGTCGTACTCGGCCCGCTCCTGCGGGTCGGACAGCACGGCGTACGCCTCGCTGATCTCCTTGAAGCGCGCCTCGGCCGCAGCGTCGCCCGGGTTGGAGTCCGGGTGGTACTGCCGCGCGAGTTTGCGGTAGACCTTCTTCAGCTCGGCGTCGGAGACATCCTTCGCGACGCCGAGCACGGCATAGAAGTCCTTGTCGAACCAGTCCTGGCTGGCCATCGGACTCCTCTCGGGTTGTCGTTAGCTGGCGGGGGGAGAGCTCACGGCGACCTTGGCCGCGCGAAGCAGCCGGTCGCCGAGCGCGTAGCCGACCTGGATGACGTCCGTGACGGTCTCGCCCTCGGCATCCGGGTCGGGCAGATGCACGACCGCCTCGTGGAAGTTGGGGTCGAACACCTCGCCCACCTCGCCGATGCGCCGCAGGCCGTACTTCTCGAAGCCGGCCCGCAGCTTCTGCGAGATGAGCGTGACGGGCGCGCCCTCCACGAGGTCGCCATGCGCGTCGGCGAGGTCGAGGTCGTCGATCACCGGCAGGAACGAGCGGATCACCTCGGCGATGACCGCCTCGCGGTTGGCCGCGCGGTCGCGCTCGACTCGGGTGCGGAAGTTCTTCAGATCGGCCTGCGCACGCGCCGCGATCTCGCGGTATTCGGCCACGAGATCCTTCTCGGCGTCGGCCAGCAGCGCGAGGTCCTCGTCGCTCAGCTGGTCGCCGTCGTCGGGCGCCCGGTCGGCCGCGGGCGTCTCCGCCCGCGGCTCGCCGGTCTTCGGGTCGATCTTCCGCTTGTCCTGGATCGCGGGCTCCTCGCGCTCGGGGTCCTGGTCGTCGCGGTGCTTGTCAGCCATGCCTACTTCTTCTCGTCCTCGTCGTCGACGATCTCGGCGTCGACGACATCCTCATCGGAGCCCTCGGTCGTGCCGCTCGTCGGGCTCGGACCCTCCGCCGCCTCGGTGCTGGACTGGTAGATCGCCTCGCCGAGCTTCGTCTGCGACTCGTTCAGCTTGTCGAACGCCGACTTGATGGCGGCCTCGTCCTCACCCTGGAGTGCGGTCTTGAGCGCCTCGATGTCGGCCTTCACCTCGTCCTTGACGGGCTCGGCGATCTTGTCCTCGTTCTCGGAGATGAGCTTCTCGAGCGAGTAGACGAGCTGCTCGGCGTTGTTGCGCACCTCGGCCGCTTCGCGCCGCGCCTTGTCTTCGGCGGCGTGCTCCTCGGCCTCGCGCACCATGCGCTCGATGTCGTCCTTCGGCAGCGACGAGCCGCCGGTGATCGTCATCGACTGCTCCTTGCCCGTGCCCTTGTCCTTCGCCGAGACGTGGACGATGCCGTTCGCGTCGATGTCGAAGGTGACCTCGATCTGCGGCACGCCACGCGGCGCCGGCGCGATGCCGGTGAGCTCGAAGGTGCCGAGCGCCTTGTTGTCACGCGTGAACTCGCGCTCGCCCTGGAAGACCTGGATCGCGACCGACGGCTGGTTGTCGTCGGCGGTCGTGAAGGTCTCGCTGCGCTTGGTCGGGATGGCGGTGTTGCGCTCGATGAGCTTCGTCATGATGCCGCCCTTGGTCTCGATGCCGAGGCTCAGCGGGGTGACGTCGATCAGCAGCACGTCCTTGCGCTCGCCCTTCAGCACGCCGGCCTGGAGGGCGGCGCCCACGGCGACCACCTCATCCGGGTTGACCGACTTGTTGGGCTCCTGCCCACCCGTGAGCTTCTTCACGAGCTCGGTCACGGCGGGCATGCGGGTCGATCCGCCGACGAGCACGACGTGCGCGATGTCGGAGACCTTGATGCCGGCCTCCTTGATGACGTCGTCGAAGGGCTTCTTGGTGCGGTCGAGCAGATCGGAGGTCATCTGCTCGAACTGCGCGCGCGTGAGGGTCTCGTCGAGGTTCGCGGGCCCGTTCTCGGTGAGCGAGAGGTAGGGCAGCTGGATGCTCGTGGACATGCCCGAGCTGAGCTCCTTCTTGGCCTGCTCGGCGGCCTCCTTGAGGCGCTGCAGGGCGATCTTGTCCTTCGAGACGTCGACGCCCGTGGTGTCCTTGAACTTCTTGATGAGCCACTCAACGACGCGCTGGTCCCAGTCGTCGCCGCCGAGGCGGTTGTCGCCCGAGGTGGCGCGCACCTGGATCGTCGAGAAGTCGTCGTCCTTGCCCACCTCGAGCAGCGAGACGTCGAAGGTGCCGCCACCGAGGTCGAAGACGAGGATGAGCTCGTCCTCCTTGCCCTTGTCGAGGCCGTAGGCGAGGGCCGCCGCGGTGGGCTCGTTGATGATGCGCAGCACGTTGAGGCCCGCGATCTCGCCGGCCTCCTTGGTCGCCTGGCGCTCGGCGTCGTTGAAGTACGCGGGAACGGTGATGACCGCATCCGTGACGTCTTCGCCGAGGTACTGCTCGGCGTCGCGCTTGAGCTTCTGCAGGATGCGCGCCGAGATCTCCTGCGGCGTGTACTTCTTGCCGTCGATCTCGGTCTTCCAGTCGGTGCCCATGTGGCGCTTGACGGATGCGATGGTGCGGTCGACGTTGGTGACCGCCTGACGCTTCGCGGTCTCGCCCACGAGCACCTCGCCGTCCTTGGTGAAGGCGACGATCGAGGGGGTCGTGCGGAAGCCCTCGGCGTTGGCGATGACGGTGGGCTCTCCGCCCTCGAGAACCGAGACGACGGAGTTGGTGGTGCCGAGGTCGATTCCGACTGCTCGTGCCATGTGTGTGTGCTCCTTGAAAACTGTCGTGATGCACGGACTTGAGCCGCGCCGTATCAAGTTTGCACCCCGCTCGGGGGGTTGTCAAGAAAGCTGAGCCGATCCGACTCAACCCCGACTCGTGCGGCGCGCCCGGCCACGATACCCCCCGTTCACCCGTCGGCAGTACGGTTGCCGCATGACCGACCCGACCGGCGACGCCGCCGCGGCCCACGCATCCTCGTCCACCACCCCCACCCCGCCGACGGTGGCCGACACCGGGGCGATCGCCACGATGGGGCTCGACCTGCAAGAGGGTCGGGTGATCCCGCGCAAGCAGGTCGTCTCGTGGGCGCTGTGGGACTGGGCGACGCAACCCTTCAACTCCGTCATCCTCACCTTCGTCTTCACGGCGCTCTACCTCACGACGGATGTCTTCCTGGCGCCCGAGATCGCGGCCCTGCCCGACGGCGACCCCGCGAAGGAGGCGGGCCTCGCCGAGCTCTCGAGCGGCCTCGGCCTCGCCACGACGATCGCGGGCCTGCTCATCGCCGTGATCGCACCCGTGCTCGCACAGCGGGCCGACGCGAGCGGTCGGCGCAAGTTCTGGCTGCTCGTCTACACGGGCGCGCTCATCCTCACGATGGCCTCGCTGTACTTCGTGGAGGGCGCTCCGGGGTTCTTCGTGCTCGGGGTCACCCTCATCGCGGTCGGCACGGTGTTCAGCGAACTCGCGGGCGTCAACTACAACGCGATGCTCGTGCAGGTCGCGACCCCCAAGACCGTCGGGCGGGTGAGCGGGCTCGGCTGGGGCCTCGGCTACATCGGCGGCATCGTCGCGCTCGTGATCGTCGTCGTCGCCTACGCCTCCGACTGGTTCGGGCTGCCCGAGGAGAACGGGCTGCCCTTCCGCCTCGTGGCGCTCGGCTGCGCCATCTGGACGACCCTGTTCGTCATCCCCTTCGTGCTCAACGTGCCCGAGCTGCCGAACCCGACGGCGACGCCGCGCGTCAACTTCTTCGCGAGCTACGTCGTGCTCTTCCGCGACATCGTCGCCCTCTTCCGCCGCTCGCGCCCCACCTTCTGGTTCCTGCTCGCGAGCGCCGTCTACCGCGACGGGCTGGGGGCCGTGTTCACCTTCGGAGCGGTCATCGCATCCGTCTCGTTCGGTTTCCAGTTCCTCGAGGTGGTGGCCTTCGGCATCGCCGCGAACCTCGTGGCGGGCATCAGCACGATCATCGCGGGACGCTTCGACGACATCTTCGGCGCGCGCGCGGTGATCCTCACGGCGCTCGTCGGACTCGTCGTGTCGGGCACCGCCGTGTTCGTGCTGCACGACGCGGGCAAGCTCGTGTTCTGGATCTTCGGGCTCGCGTTGTGCATCTTCGTCGGGCCCGCGCAGGCCTCGAGCCGTTCGCTGCTCGCGCGCGTCACACCCGCCGGGCAGGAGGGGCAGGTGTTCGGGCTCTACGCGACCACCGGACGCATCGCGAGCCCCATCTCGTCGTCGCTCTGGACGCTCTTCATCGTCGTCTTCCAGGCGACCGTGTTCGGCATCCTCGGCATCGTGCTGACGCTCGCCGCGGGTCTCGTGCTCATGCTCTTCGTGCGCCTGCCGAAGCACGTGCGCCTCACCTGACCGTCCCGAGCGCCCCCGCGCGCTCCGCATCCGGCACCCGCCTCTCCCGGCACCCGCCTCACCCGGCATCCGGCACCCGCCGCATCCACCATCCGGCGTCCCCGCCATGTCAGAAATGCAGGAGATCCGCCCGCGCCCTCCTTCTGTCCGTGTCGAAAATGCAGGAGATCTCCGGGTCGCCCGCGCGCCAGCCCCCGAGATTGCGGGGGTCGGCATCCTCAACTCCTGCATTTCTGACATGGCGACTCCTGCATTTTCGACATGGGATGCGGCGGGGCGTCGCGGCGCCGAAGCCCTCCGGCCGCGGATTAACGCGGCGCCGAAGCTACAGTGGGGGCATGTCGACGCGGACACTCGCCTACTGGCTCGCACTCGTCGACCGCCTCGTGGAGCGCGGCTTCGCCGGGGCGCTCGAGGAGCACGGAATCACCCGGATGCAGTGGCGCATCCTGACGGCGCTCGGGGAGGGGCCGGCCACCGCCGACCAGCTCGACGAGACGCTCGCCGACCTGCCCGCCTACGACGACGACGCGACGGCGGCCGAGCAGCTCGGTGAGCTCGTGGAGAGCGGATGGGTCGAGGCGGCCGATGCGTATCGGCTCACGGAGCGCGGGCGCGCGGCGCACGACCACATCCTCGACGCCGTCGCCGAGTTGCGCACCCGCGTGCTCACCGACATCACACCCGAGGAGGAGCAGACGATGATCGCGCTGCTCGAGCGGATGGCGCGCAACCTCGGCTGGGAGGGCTGACCGCCGCACCGACGGCGACGCGGGCGGCTAGTCTGTGGCCATGGCGTCCGCCGACACATCCGACAGCACCGAGCTCGTGCTGCTGCTCGACGACGACGGCAAGCCCGTCGGCACGGCCCCGAAGGCGACCGTGCACGGCTACGACACGCCGCTGCACTTCGCGTTCTCGTGCCACGTGTTCAACCCCGCGGGCCGCATGCTCGTGACGCGCCGCGCGCTCGAGAAGGACACCTTCCCCGGCGTCTGGACGAACGGCTTCTGCGGTCACCCCGCCCCGGGCGAGACGGCGCTCGACGCCGTGCAGCGCCGCGCCCAGGCGGAGCTCGGGGTCGCGGTGCGCGACATCGAGATCGTGCTGCCGCACTTCCGCTACCGGGCGGCGGATGCGAAGGGCATCGTCGAGAACGAGATCTGCCCGGTGTTCCGCGCCGTGATCGACGGCGACCCGAAGCCCGCGAAGTCGGAGGTCGTCGAGTGGGTGTGGGGCGAGCCGATGTCGGTGCGCATGGCGGTGGCGGCCGCACCGTTCGCCTTCAGCCCGTGGTTCTCGCTGCAGCTCGCGGCGTGGCCCGCCGACAAGTAACCGTCTACGCCCCGGGCGCTCCCGCATCCGTCACGGTGACATCCGTGCGGTGGAAGTTCTGCCAGGAGCGGGATGCGGTGGGCCCGCGCTGCCCCTGGTAGCGGTTCGCGTAGGGGCCGGAGCCGTAGGCGTTGATGACGGGCGAGCTCGTGCGGAAGAAGCACAGCTGGCCGATCTTCATGCCCGGCCACAGCTTGATCGGCAGGGTCGCGACGTTGCTGAGCTCGAGGGTGACGTGACCCGAGAAGCCGGGGTCGACGAAGCCGGCGGTCGAGTGGGTGAGCAGGCCCAGGCGCCCGAGCGAGCTCTTGCCTTCGAGGCGCGCCGCGACGTCGTCGGGCAGCGTGACGAGCTCGTAGGTGGAGCCGAGCACGAACTCGCCGGGGTGCAGGATGAACGGCTCGCCCGGCTTCGTCTCGATGAGGCGCGTGAGCTCGGGCTGCTCCTCGGCGGGGTCGATGAACGGGTACTTGTGGTTGTCGAACAGCCGGAAGTAGCGGTCGAGGCGCACGTCGATGCTCGACGGCTGGATCATGTCGCGGTCGAGTGGCGAGAGGCCGATGCGTCCGGCGTCGAGTTCGGCGGCGATATCGCGGTCGCTCAGGAGCATGGGTCGAGCGTATAGGCTCTATGCCGGTAGCCGTTCGCGGCTTCCGGGGCTGTAGTTCAATGGCAGAACTTCTGCTTCCCAAGCAGACAGCGCGGGTTCGATTCCCGTCAGCCCCTCCAATGCTCCGACGTGCGGCCGACGGCCGTGCGGCGGAGCATTCGTGTTGCACAGTGGATCGAACCCTCGGGTGGGCCCACGCCGCCGGAGGCTCCGCGCGTGGCGCAGCCACGTGTGGAGGGGCGGTGGGGACGATTCCCGTCAGCCCCTCTTTGTGGAGTAGTTCCGTCGCGTCAGGCGCGCGAAAGCGCCGTCGTGCGCATCGTCAGCTCGATGCCGCCCGGCACGGCAGCGGCCGCGAGCGCCACCGACACGGAGCGCAGCTCGGCGAGGCTCGTCAGGTGGGTTCCACCGCACGGGATGCGAGCCTCGGCATCCGGAAGCTCGCACACCCAGGCGCGGCGGGACGAGAGGGCCTCGTCATCACGCTCGATGCGCACCGGCGCGCCAGACGCCACCCACCCCGCGAGCAGCGCGTTCGCGCGCTCGGCCACGGCATCCGGGTCGTCGAGCGCCGCGGGGTCGAACCCCGCCCGCCGCAGCGACTTGCCCACGCGGTACACGTCGACGGATGCGTTCGGCTCGATGCGCGAGGTCTGGATGGCCGCGCCGTCGAACCCCGGGAAGCCGAGCGCATCCGCACGCACCGGCTTCGACCAGGCACCCTCGAGGGCGGCGTCGAGCGCGAGGGATGCCAGATGGCACGCGGTGTGCCCGGCCGAGAGCGCGTGACGGTGCGCCGCATCCACCTCGACCTCGACCGTGACGCCCACGGCGGGCGGCGGGCCGTCGATGACATGCCCCACCACGAAGACCCACTCGGGTGTGCCGATGCGCACCGGCAGCTCCGCCCCCAGCAGCAGCGCGTCCGCGTGCACGCCGCCCGTCACGACGTCGAGGAGCGGCGCCTCGACCGCGCCCGGCCCGGCGCCCTCCCACCGCAGCACCCCGCGGTCGGCCGGCTGGTCGGGCCACGCACGATCGACCGGATGCGCCGGGGTGCGGTCCAGGATCACGGCCGAACGGCCGTCGGCGAGCGGCGCGACGTGCAGCACCGTGCCGCTCGACGCGACCGCGCCGTCGGGATAGCTCACGCGCGTATCGCTCGTCGGCAGCGTCATGCCTCCACCGTATCCGCCGCCTCAGAACGGCAGCAGCAGCGGCACGAGCAGCACGCTCACCACGAGCACGACGACCGTGAACGGCGCCCCCACCCGCACGAAGTCACCGAAGCGGTAGCGCCCCGGCTCCACGACGAGCGTGTTGACGGGCGACGACACGGGTGTCACGAACGCCGCCGACGCCGCGAGCGCCACGATGAGCGCGAAGGGGTACGGCGAGAGTCCCAAGTGTTGAGCGGCGGTGATCGCCACGGGCGCCATGAGCACCGCGGTGGCCGTGTTCGACACGAACATGCCGACGACCGCGGTGATCGCGAACAGCACCGCGAGCACGAGGTGCGGCCCGGCGCCCCCGGTGAGCGCGAGCAGCCCCTCGACGGCCAGGTCGACGCCGCCCGTGCGCTCGAGCGCGTCGGCGAACGGCAGCATGCCCGCGATGAGCAGCAGCGTCGGCCAGTGGATGGCACGGTACGCCGTGCGCAGGTCGACCGCCCGGAAGACCCCCATGAGCAGCGCCGCGATGAGCGCCGCGATCACGTTCGGCACGACGCCCGTCACCATGAGCACGATCATCACGAGCACCGACAGCACCGCGAGCGGCGCCCGCCGGGCGGCCGGTGACGCCTCGCGCGACTCGATCGGCAGGTCGAGCACGATGAACCCGCCCGCGACATCGCGCATGCGGGTGATCGCCTGCCAGGTGCCGGTGACGAGCAGGCTGTCGCCCACGTTGAGCCGACGCTCCAGCAGCGCGTTCCCGGATGCGTGACCGGCGTGACGCAGGCCCAGCACGGTCACGTCGTGCTCGGTACGGAAGCGCAGCTCGACGACACTCTTGCCGGCGACCCCCGCATCCGGCGTCACGAGGAGTTCGGCCATGCCCACCTGGCGCGAGTAGGTGTCGAAGAAGTCGCCGGGAAGCCGGGCCTCGCGCAGGCCGAGTTCACCATGGCGGTCGTCGGGCGGCGCGAGGTCGAACACGAGCACGTCGCCGCGGTCGATCGTCGTCTCGGCGCTCGTGAGCAGCTGGGTGCCGCGGAGCGGGCGACGGCGCTGGATGCCGAGCACCGAACTGCGTGATCCGCCCACCTCGAGGCCCAGCAGCGCGCGTCCGATGAGCGGCGAGTCGGGCTCGACGCGGAAGGCGCGGGCGCGGGTGTCGACCGCATAGTCGGCCACGAGCGTCGCGAAGGTGCGCGCCGCGCCCGATGCGCCCACGGCTCCCCCGCCCAGCAGCCGGCGCGTGACGAGCATGTAGCCGATGCCGAGCACGAGCACGACGAGGCCGACCGGGGTGACCGTGAAGAACTCGAAGCCGCCGAGGCCCGCGCGACGCAGCTCGGCGTCGACGACGAGGTTCGGCGCCGTCGCGATGAGGGTCAGCATGCCGCTGATGAGTCCCGCGAAGCTCAGCGGCATGAGCAGCTGACGCGGTGCGACGCCCATGCGCCATGCGATGCTGAGCGCCACGGGGATGAAGATCGCCACCACGCCCGTCGAGCTCATGATCGAGCCGAGCAGCGCGACGGCGAGCATGAGCAACACGATGAGCAGCCGGACGTCGCTGCCGGCGCGCGCCGCGAGCCAGTCGCCGAGGCGGTAGGTGACCCCGGTGTGCGAGAGTCCGGCGCCCACCACGAAGAGAGCTCCGATGAGCACGACGTTCGGGTCGGCGAACCCCGAGAGCGCCTCCGGCACGCTCAGCACGCCCGTGAGGGGCAGGGCGACGATCACGAGCAACGCGACGACATCCATCCGCGGCCGACCGAGCGCGAACAGCACGACCGCCACGGCGAGCAGCACGAGCACGATCACCAGCTCGAGGTTCACACCGCACCTCCTGCACCCGCTGCAGCCCCCGCCAGCATTCCACGCGCGGTGTTTCCCGCATAGGGGCGCTATCGACCCTGCGCGTCGATTAGCGTGAACCCGTGACCGTTTTCGCCCCCGAGGTCGTCGAGGCCGTGCTGCACCACATGAACGACGACCACACCGACGACAACCTGCTCATCGTGCACGCCTTCGCGGGTCGTGAGCCGCAGTCCGCGCGCATGATCGACCTCGACCACCGCGGCGGCACCTGGCGCTACACGGTCGCGGGCGAGGAGGCCGAACTGCACCTGCCGTGGTCGCAGGAGCTCAGCGAGCGTCCCCAGATCCGTCGGGAGATCGTCGCGCTCTACGACGCCGCATGCGGCAAGCTCGGCGTCGAGCCGCGACCGCACGCCTGACGACCATGACCCCGAACCGCATCGCCGCGACCGCCGGCGCCGTGCTGTTCGCGGCCCTCGGGGTCTGGGGCCTCACCGCCGCGCTCTCCCCCGCCGACCCGCAGCTCGGGCCGCTCGTGGCCTGGGTGTTCGGCACGAGTGTGCCGCTCGCGGCGCTGCATCTCGTGATCGCGCTCGCCCTCGCCGCGGGTGCGATCCGCAGCGAGCGGCTCGCCCGGCCCACCAATGTGACGGCAGGCACCGTACTGCTCCTGCTCGGCATGGCGGGCCTCTTCGTGGTGAGCACGCCCGCCAACGTGCTCGGGCTCAACGGCGCCGACAACGCCCTGCACTTCGCGGCGGCCTCGGGTCTGCTGGCCACCGGATTGGGGGCACGCAAGCCGGCCCCGGATGCGTGACGGGCTGGCGGGCAACCTTCAGTTACCCATAAGCTAAGGGCAACCTAACCAAAGGAGTCCCCGTGTCGGTGCTGCCCTTCTCTCAGGCTCTCCGCGAGCGCACCTGGTCCGGCCACTCGGACAGCGAAGGCGCCGGCTTCATGACCGACCTCATGAAGGGCGACGGCACGCGCGAGGACTACATCGCCCTCGTCGCGCAGCACTACTTCATCTACGAAGCGCTCGAGGGCGCCGAGCAGGTGTTCGCCGCGGATGCCGTGGTCGCCCAGTTCGCCACCCCGCGCCTCACGCGGCTGCCCGCCCTCGAAGCCGACCTCGAGTACCTGCTCGGCGCCGAGTGGCGCGAGCGCATCACCCCGCTGCCGACGACGATCGCGTACGTCGAGCGCATCCGCCGCGTCGCCGCCGAGCGCTGGGCGGGCGGCTTCATCGCCCACCACTACACGCGCTACCTCGGAGACCTCTCGGGCGGCCAGTTCATCGGCCGCGTCATGCAGCGCCGCTTCGGCTTCGACACCAACGGCGTCGGCTTCTACCTCTTCGACGAGATCGCCGACCCGCAGGAGTTCAAGCAGACCTACCGCGACGAGCTCGACCGCGTCGACTGGGATGCCGCCGAGCGCGAGCGCGTGATCGACGAGGTGCTGCTGGCGTACCGCTTCAACACCGAGCTCTTCGACGACCTGGCGAAGGCCAAGGCCGCCGCCTAAGCACCTGCGCGGCGGTGGACGTTCCTATAGTTCGTCAAGTGCGGTGAGGTCGGCTTTGAGGGCTCCGTGGAGTTCGCGGGCGATGAGGCGTTTCATGGCGCGGATGGCGTCTTTCTTGGTGAGTCCTTCCGAGGTGCGGCGGG